>Ga0182013_10007693_pt1 | contig 11807 bp, 13 predicted proteins | sample 612S2MmetaG_FD_120487 | JGI IMG/M metagenome (GOLD analysis project Ga0182013, IMG submission 120487) | Permafrost microbial communities from Stordalen Mire, Sweden - 612S2M metaG | ecosystem: Environmental > Terrestrial > Soil > Wetlands > Permafrost | place: Sweden: Stordalen | collected...
GGACAGTGCGGACATCCACGCGCTGCGTGTGCCGCCGTGCAGATCCAAGCACAGCCGGGGATGCCATCGGCGGAGCGCGGCGATGGACGGCGCCAGAATATCGTCCACGTCGGGATTGTCTTCAAACAGATCGCGAAAGCGATCTTCCACTACGATGGAAACGCGTAAGTCGGGCCGGGCGCGGCGCAGAATGTCGAGCGCGGGAGTAGTCAAAACGCAATCGCCCAGTGACCGGATTCGGACAATGGCGACGCGACTACCGTGCGGTAAACATTCCAGAACGCTGCCCACGGCGTCTATTCTTCGATCTTGGCTTCGTCCACCAGCATCACCGGAATATCATCGCGAACGGGATAAACCCGGTGGCATTCCACACATTTCAGTCCGCTCTGGTCGGCCTTGAGCTCCACTACGGCCTTGCAGACGGGACATACGAGGATCTCTAGCAGGTCTTTGCTGATCGCCATAGAATCATCCAGTTTAACAGGAGCTGTCGATCTCTGTTCGTTACTAAAAAGTTTCACTGGTATCGCATAAAGTAACGAAACAATCCGACACTTCACTCGTCTTATCTATTTCGCAGACCCCGAGGGAGGGATAACACTGTGTCGGACTCCGGGCTTCAAGATTCCGTGAATGCTCAGCTGGAACGGATGCTCTCGCGGCCTCCGTTAGCGTCGTCACCCAGTTTGACCCGCCTGCTGCGATACCTGGTGCAAGAGACGCTGGCGGGCCGCGGTGCGGAAATTAAGGAATACACCCTGGGCGTGCGCATCTTCAATCGCAACGCCGATTTCAATCCGCGGGTGGATCCCATCGTGCGTGTACAGACGCATTACTTGCGGGCGAAGTTGGCGCAATATTATGCCGGCGCGGGCGCACAGGACCCGATGACGATCGAGCTGCCCGCCCGAACGTATATACCGCGAATTCCGCAGCCGGAGTTCGTGGCAGTACCCGAGACCCCGGCTCCCCCGCCGGATGGCGAGCCGCATCGGAACTCCCGCTCTGCAGTGGCCGTGGGCACCGTGGTGGTGGCGCTCGCCGGTTTCCTCTTTTTGGGGAATTCGTGGCGTGGGCGCGCCGCCAACCACGATCCCGATGCCATCGCGCAGGACTTGTACAGCCGCGGCCGCTATCTGTTGGATCGCCAGACGGAGACAGCCTTGCATCGAAGCGCCGACTGCTTCCGGCAGGCTACGGCGCAGATTCTCGCTTCGCCGCCGCTCGGGCCGGCTTGGCCGATGCGCTCGACAACCTGGTGCAGTACGGCTACATGCCTCCGCGCGATGGGATGGAAGAAGCGCGGCGGGCGGCAGAGCGGTCGTTGTCCCTCGATCCCCACCTGGCCGAGGGCTATGTCGCGCTGGCCGCCATTACCGAGGCCTACAATTGGGATTTCAAGAAAGCCGAGAGCCAATATCGGCGCGCCATCGAGCTGAACCCGGGCTTGCCGGCGGCATATTTATGGTATGGAATGTTCTTGCGCGATCAGGGTCGTTTGAGGGAAGCGATGCCGGAGCTGCGAAGGGCCGAGCAGATGGAACCGATGTCGGTGATGGCCAGCATGAACCTGGCATACGCGCTGCACATCGCCAAGGACTCGACCGCCGCCACGGAAATGGCCAATCGCACCGAGGAACTCAACCCCGAACTGCCCTTGGCAGACCTGCTCCTGGCCAGTATCGATCGCGCGCAGTCGAATAATGACGATGCGGAGGACAGACTGGATCACGCGTTGACACTCTCCGCCGGGAACGCCCACGCCCTTTCTGTTCTGGCCTGCACGTACGCCCGCCTGGGACGGAAAGAAGAGAGCGAGAGCTTGCTACAGGAGCTGGAAGAACTGGCTACGCAGCGATATGTCTCGCCTTTCGATTTGGGCCACGTGGCGCTGAGCCTGGGCGACACCGACCGCGCGGCCAATTGGCTGGAAGAGGCCTATCGCGAGCGCTCCACCGGCATGGTCTTCCTCTGCAAGGAAAAGTCCGACAGCATCATGAACTCGCCGCGCCTGCGCTCGCTGGTGCAAAAAATCGGCCGCGGATAGCTTTTCCGCAGAAGAAATCTGGCCGATCTCTGGCTATCGCCCCGCAGTGCAATCGCAATTCGCGGGTGTTCGAAAGAAATTTTCCCGCAAAGGCGCTAAGACGCAAAGAAAACACCCCCCAACAGTCAGAACAAAGACTATTTGTATTTCTTTGCGCCTTGGCGACTTTGCGGGAGAAAGATTTTTCTTTGCTGTGGATCGGTATCCCCCCGAAACTCAGGCCAGCTCACGAGTGTCCAAGAAAAGAATCTCTCGCAGAGGCGCAGAGGACGCGGAGAAAACATAGAATTCTTACGCGTGGGGATGCCGTTCTCCGCGTCCTCCGCCACCTCAGCGCTCTCCGGTTTTGACTTTGACCCTTCTCCGCGTCTCTGCGTCTCGGCGGTGAATATTTCGCGGTGAACTACTCGATCGTCGCGAGCACTTGGCCCGCCGCCACCGTCGCGCCCTCTTTCACCGTGAGACTCAAAACCCGGCCGGCGCGCGCTGCCTTGATCTCGTTCTGCATCTTCATCGCTTCCACCACCAGCAATCCTTGACCGGCCTTCACCTCATCGCCCTGCGCCACCAGCACCCGCACCACCTTGCCGGGCATGGGCGCCACCACCGTCTGCACGCCATCGCCTGCGCGAGCCGCATCCTTACGACTCCAGCGGCGCGGATCGCGCACTTCCATCTCAAACCGGTACCCGTCGATTACCACCACCAGGCCGGTGGGCGTCTCTTCCACGCGCGCATCGTACATGCGCCCATCGAGCAGCACGGAATATACGTCCGGCTCGGGCACCTCCACATGCGCGATGCGCTCCTCCGCGTCGCCCAGCCGAAATCGGTAATCCGGCGCGGCAGCCGCGATCTCGATGGACTGCTCACCTCTCCCATCGTGCAGTGTGAGTTTCATCGCAGCATCTCGCTTCTGCCGATTTCCTTCCAGGCACTGGCAGCCGGCGCGTTCTTCGGGCCGCCGTTGCCATTCCGCTTCATGGTGTGCAGCGCCGCCACCAGCGCGGCCACAGCCGGCACATCCCGCGGCGCTTCCGGCGCATGGCTGCGCGCCAGGAATTCGTCGATGAAACCGGTGTGCAGATTCCCGCGGCGGAATTCTTCGTCTTCCAGAATCTGTCGAAAGAACCCGATGTTGGTGTGGATGCCGCCCACATCGTATTCCCGCAGTGCGCGGATCATGCGCGCCGTGGCATTCTCGCGATTATCCGCCCACACCGCCAATTTCGCCAGCAGCGGATCGTACTCCATCGGCACCACCCAGCCCTCGTAAACGCAGCCATCGATACGGATGCCGGGACCGAGCGGACGCGTCAAGCGCGTGAGTTTACCGGGATACGGAAGAAAATTGTTATAAGGATCTTCGGCGTAAACGCGGCACTCGAGGGCCCAGCCGCGCAGCGCGACCTGCTCTTGCGTGAACGGCAGCCGCCCGCCGGCCGCGATCTCAATCTGCAATCGCACCAGGTCGAGCCCGGTGGCAAGCTCCGTAATGGGATGCTCCACCTGCAGCCGCGTGTTCATCTCCAGGAAATAGAAGCGGCGGCCGCGGTCCACCAGGAATTCCACCGTACCGGCGTTGTAGTAGTCGGCGGCGCGCGCCGCGCGAAGGGCCGCCTCGCCCATCGCCCGGCGCATTTCGGGATACTGCGCGATGAGCGGCGACGGACACTCCTCCATCACTTTCTGATGCCGCCGCTGCAGCGAACATTCGCGCTCGCCGAGATACACCATGTTGCCGTGGCGGTCGCCCAGAATCTGAATTTCGATGTGGCGGCCGTTCTGGATCAGGCGCTCCACATAAACATCCGCATTGCGGAAGGCGCGTCCGGCCTCGCTCGATGCGTCCCGCAGCGCCGATTCGAGATCGGCCTCGCGATCCACGCGGCGCATGCCTTTTCCGCCGCCGCCGGCCACCGCTTTCAATAGAATCGGATAGCCATTATCGGCGCCGAACGCCCGCGCTTCCTCCAGAGTGACTCCGTGGCTCGTGCCCGGTACCACCGGCGCGCCCGCGGCAATCGCAGTCTGCCGGGCGGCCGTCTTGGAACCCATCCGGCGAATCGACTCGGACGATGGGCCGACGAAGACCAGCCCCGCGTCCTCGCACGCCGCCGCGAATTCGGCGTTCTCGCTCAGGAATCCATATCCGGGATGAATGGCGTCGACGCCGTGCCGGCGTGCGGCATCCAGCACCTTCTCCATTACCAGGTAGCTCTCGGCCGAGGGCGACGGCCCGATATGTTCCGCTTCATCCGCCATGCGGACGTGGCGCGAGAGCCGGTCGGCGTCGGAAAAAACGGCCACGCTGCAGATGCCCATCTCGCGGAGCGTGCGAATGACGCGCACCGCGATCTCTCCGCGATTGGCAATCAGGACCTTGCGGAACATGACAGGATTTTAGCAGCTAGCTACCGAAATCCGCTGCGCAAGAATACTTAGCAGTTGCCTTCGTGGCGCAGACACTTCTGCGGGTTGAGAAGAGCAAGGGGACGGTCCCAGCCGGAAGCGTCTCTGGCGGCAGAAACCGAGTTCGTCATTGGGACCACTCCCTCACGGTCGCGGCTCGGTATCGGCGATTGCGTTTCCGAGCCGCGCGCGTCAGCAAGCGGTTTCAGCTTCAACCGAAGACGACGAGGTTTCTGGGAAGTTTCGACCCAGCAGCCTGAAGGCTGCGACACATCATCACCTACTTCGCCAACACTTCCCGCAATTTCTTTGACAAATTCTCCCTGCTGAACGGCTTCGGCAGAAAATCCACCCCGGCGTCCAGCACCCCGTGATGCACCACCGTGTTCTCGGTGTAGCCGGAGAGAAACAGCACCTTGGTCTTGGGACGGCTCTCCCGCAGATGGTCGGCCAATTGCCGACCGCTCATTTGCGGCATCACCACGTCGGTAAGCAGCAAATCGATGTGGCCGGCGTGCGTCTGGCTGATCTCCAGAGCCTCCCCGCCGCTCGACGCCGTCAGAATCGTATAGCCGAGCTGCTGCAAAATCCGCACCGTCAGATCGCGAACCGCCTGTTCGTCCTCCACCACCAGGACGGTCTCGCCGCCGCTCTGCCGGGTCGCCGACGGATCGCTTCCCGCGGAGTCCGACACAGGTTCGAAGACGCGTGGGAAATACAGCTTGAAAGTGGTCCCCTGCCCCGGCTCGCTATACACCCAGATGTCTCCGCCGGTCTGTTTCACAATCCCGTATACGGTCGCTAGACCCAAACCGGTCCCTTTGCCCTTTTCCTTGGTCGTAAAAAACGGCTCGAAGATGTGGCGCCGGGTCTCGGCGTCCATGCCGTGTCCATCGTCGCTCACCGCGATCATGGTGAATTCGCCCGGCTTCACGCCCATATGCGTGCGGGCATACGTCTCATCCAACACTACATCCGCAGTTTCGATTCTCAGGTGCCCGCCCATGGGCATGGCATCGCGAGCGTTCACGGCCAGATTGACGATGGCCTGCTCCACGTGGCCCGGATCGGCTTTGATGTTTCCTATATCGACGCCGAGGTCGAGAATCAGCTCGATATCTTCGCCAATCAACCGCTGGAGCATTTTTTGGGTCTGGATCAGCACCGCATTGACGTTGATCACGCGCGGCTGCATGATCTGCCGCCGGCTGAACGCCAGTAATTGGTTGGTCAGGGCCGCGGCGCGGTCGGCGGCTTTCAGGATTTCTTCAGCGTAACCGCGCAGCGGATCCATGGTCGAAAGCTCATCGAGGATCATGCGGTTGTAGCCGGAAATCACGGTCAGCATATTATTGAAGTCGTGCGCCACGCCGCCGGCCAGCCGGCCGACTGCTTCCATTTTCTGGGCGTGGAGTAACTGTTCTTCGAGCCTCTTACGCTGGCTGATGTCGCTCACGAAGGCGATGGCAAAGGTGCCCTCATCCACCTCCACGTAACTCAGACTTACCTCAACAGGAACCTCGCTACCGTCTTTGCGGCGCCCCGCCAGGTCCATGCCGATTCCCATCGGGCGGGTTCGGGGACGCGCAAAGAAATTATCGCGGTCGTGGCTGTGGGAGGCGCGTTTGGATTCCGGCAGGAGCATTTCGATGCGCGCCCCCAGCAACTCCTCGCCGCTGTATCCGAATATCTCTTCCGTCCGGCGATTTGCCAGGACGATTCTGCCTCCACGGTCGATGCTGACAATCGCCTGCGAAGCCGATTCCAGCAGTGCCGTAACGAGCTGTCCGCTCTTCTGAAAAATCGTAATCAGGTCATTTCGGACCCGAGACACGCCGCTGCCTGACCTACCCGGCTGAAGATCGTCCATTCTTGAACCCTCTGGTGCTGTCTTATTGTCCGCCAAAAGTGCGCTTCGGTGCAAGGATTCACTGCTCGCTGTAGGATGAACGATAAGGAGTTCCAAACGATGCGCCGCCTGTTGACAATTCTGCTGATCGCGTCCCCACTCCTCTCCGCCGCCGACAAGACTACCGAGACCATGCTCGAAGTCTTGCGCGAAATCGGCGGGTTGCAGGAACAGATCAAAGGTATGCAAAAATCGCTCGAGGGCAAGCTGTCCGATCAGAGTCAAACCAACGCGGATCAGCTGCGCGCGGCTGCGGAACAGTTCGCCAGATCCATGGCCGCCTTCAGCGACAGCGCGCAAAAAAACCTGCAGCACCAGCAGGACCAGCAGACGAAAATCCTCGACGCCAGCGCCGCCGCTGGAACCCAGCTACAGGCGATTTCCGACCAGCAGAACACCACTCGCCAGGCAGTGAACGATCTGAGCGCGGTGGTCAGCCGGCTCACGACCCAGATGAATGACCTGACGGCCATCGTCAAGTCCATGCAGCCCCCCGAAATACCTCCCGCCGCGGCGCAGCAGCCGCCCATCTCCGCCACCGATCTGTTCGCCAATGCGGAAGGCGACCGCCTCGGCGGCAAATTAGATCTCTCGCTACAAGAGTACAGCGATTATGTAAGTAAGTTCGGCGACTCACCGCAGGCGCCGGACGCCCAGTATTACATCGGCAGCATTCACTATTCCAAGGAGGAATGGGAAGACGCCGTAAAAGCGTTCGACACCGTGCTCCAGAACTATCCCGACAGCAGGCGGACGCCCGAGAGCCTTTACTACAAGGCCGACTCGTTAGCGGGATTGGGCCGCTCGCAGGACGCCAATAATACTTTGAAGGACCTGCGAAAGCGTTTTCCCGACAGTCCCCTGGCGAAGCAGGGCTTGACGGTCAAGCCCCCCAAGTAAGCCGGCGGAGGCGCCGTTACCGAGCCGCGCGCGTGAAGTGAGCAAGCGGTCCGTCTTCAGCGTGCCCGCCTGGCCTAGTTCACACCGGCAGTTTCGTGCTGATCGATCATGCTCGATTGCAGCAGTTCGAGCGCTTCCACTACCCGCTCCACCAGATCGTCGGTCTGCGCCATTGCCGTGCGCGCCGAGTCGATGGCGACACCCTGTACCTTCAGCGTCTTTTCGAAATCGTGAAGATCCCCGGCCACATTCGACTGCAACGTCGCAAAGTGTTTGCGGATCTCTTCCATATTCTGCTCGGCGGCCGCCATCCGCTGGTTTACGGCTGCGGCCGTCTCGGTGGCCTGCGCGGCCAGTTCCTGCTTCGTCGATCCCAAGGCTTCCTGCACCTGCGCGGAATGCTGCCGGTTCCCCGCCTCTACCGTCTCCTGCACCTGCGCATGCAGTTGCTGGGTGACGGCCGCGATGGTTTCCTGCAGGCGTCCGTGAATCTGTTGCGTCAAAGCCTCGACGTCAACCGGCGCCGGCACGGGGCGATCCTGGAGAGCCGCCAGCTGCATATGAATACCGGCGATGTGCTCCTTAAAGTTCTCCACTGACTCAGCGGCAGTCTGCTGCATGACTGCGATGTTTTTTTCGTAATTCGCCAGGCGCACCGAAAGGCGTGCTTCCAGCTGCTGGATTTCGGAGCGTAAAGCCGACTCCGCTGCGCCACGAGCCGGTGGCGGCGTATCTGCCCGGCGCGCTGCCACGGTCAGGAGCTTGAGTTCGAGGATGATCTTCTGCATGCGCTGCCAGCGCGCCGACGGGGCCTTCGCCACACAGGCGGTCACCAGCCGGTCGACGGAGGGACTGCCCGACGGCGGCGGAGCGGCATTGCACAGGGCCAGCTTCAGCTCAGTCTGATTCTCGCCGTCGAAGGCGCGGCGCCCCGTCAACATCTCGAAAACAATAGCGCCGAACGAGAAGATGTCGCTGCGCGAATCGGCGGTCTCCCCTTGCAACACTTCCGGCGCGGTATAAGGCGTCACCGCAGCCAGCGGGCCCAAGGAAGGAATCAATTCCACAGCCGTTCCACTCAGAACGATACCGGATGGAGCCACCGCGCCATGGGCTTTCCCGGTATCGTGCAGCTTGCGGAGCGCCTCGGCCAGACTCATGGCATAGTGCAGCGCTTCCGACACCGGAATTTTCCCTTCCGTCATGCGTAGCGCCAGGGTACCTTGCTCAGTCGTTGTACTCATCCGATTCCTCTTCCTTGAAATTCATCGGCGCACACTCGCCGCTGCCTTATAGTAATCGAGTTAATCAGTAAACGACATCCTCGTTCAAGATCTCCGATAGGGATACGGGTTCTCCCTTGGTACTCCCGGTACGTTGACTTTGGATAATGTGGCGCAACGCGGCATAGCCGCAAGAGGATCTTCACCGCAGAGACGCTGAGACGCCGAGAAGAACAAAATTCAAAACCGGAGCGGGCAGAGGTGGCAGAGGCCGCTGAGGGGTGGCTGGCGCACTGGGCACGCCGGCACTAGATCGGACGCTTTTCGGAAAATCATCGCGGCGCACGAAGATTCTGTCCGTTAGTAATGCAGACTAAGAGTCTGCGCCACAAAATCTAAGCGCCCGCCACCTCCTGAAAGAATCGCCACGATTTCGCCGCGCATGCCTCCCATCGGAAATCCTCGGCCCGCACCCTTCCCCGCCGGGACATCGCCGCGCGCAGGTCCGCATCGAGTAACAAGCGTTTGAGAGCCTCCCGTAGCTCGGTCTGGCTGCGCGGATCCACCAGTTCCGCCGCATCCCCGGCGATTTCCGGCAGCGCCGACACATTCGACGTGATTACCGGAACGCCCGCCGCCATGGCCTGCGCCACCGGAAATCCGAACCCTTCGTACAGCGACGGATAGGCGAATACGGCGGCCGCGGCGGTCAGCGCCGCGATGTCGCGTTCCGGCACGTATCCGAGATACCGCACCGACCGCACGAGTTGCGCCGTTTCGGCATCGGCCCAGCCCATCGGCCCGGCCACCACCAGTTCGAATTCGTCTAGCAGGCTCGCCGGCAGGGCGCGATAGGCGCTCACCAGCCCGTTGAGGTTCTTGCGCGGCTCTACGGTGCCGACAAACAGAATAAACGGACGATCGAGGCGGTACCGTGCGCGCAACTCTGCGACAGAGCCAGCGGGGACGTCGAAAAACGCGTCCGCCACGCCGGAGTGAATCGTCACCATCTTTTCGGGGGGAATGTGCAGGAGCCGGATGGCGTCTTGCCGCGTCGCTTCCGAGACGGCAATGATGCGGTGCGCCCGGCGCAGGTTGTCCGCCAGCTGACTATCGGCGCGCCGGTTCGCCGCCAGATGCAGTTCCGGCATCGTCCAGGTAGTCAAATCGTGCAGCGTGGCGGTCAGCAGCGGCCTTCGCGGCGGATTCCGAACCAGGCTGCTGGCGTGAAAAATGTCCGCCTTGCCCGCCAGCCAGTCGAGCACCGGCAGGCCAGTATGGTTGGCAGTCGCCAGAGCGGCCAGATTCCGGTACGTGGCGAACGCCCCCACCACCGATCCGTCGTGGTTCAGTTCCGCGCCATTTCCGGTTGCCGGCACGGTCCCGATCGCGCCGGCGGGAGCCGCTCGCCGGAGAGCGGCAACCCAGCGATACAGGTAGTTCTTGACACCGGCGCTGCGTACCAACAGCGGGTAAGTGTCGATCAGAACCTTCATTGTTTACAGGATGCAACACTTCTGTCGTCAAATGAAGCGGCCTGACCTCCTATAATGAGGTGGGCGGAATCGCCTTCAATAGGAGAGAAACCATTATGCATGGATACGACGCCAAAAACCTGGCCCAATCTTTTCGCACGGTCCGCAAGAACACAATTCAGATCGCCGAAGAGATTCCTGAAGACAAGTACGACTTTCGTCCCGCCGAGGGTACTCGCAGCGTAGCGGAAACGTTAAAGCATATCGCGGTCTCCACGGCCTGGCCGATCCGCCTGCACGGCGAGCGGCACACCGAATTGAAGGTCGGAATGTTCGGCGAAGTGATGGCCGGGTTTGCCGCGGCGGAAGCGAAACTCCACACCAAGGCCGACATTCTGAAAGCGCTGCACGAAAACGGCGAGGAATACGCCAAATTCGTGGAAGGTTTGTCGGACGAAGTGCTCGCCGAAACGGTCAGCTTCCCGCCGCAGATGAATCAGGCTCCGAAAACCCGTTGGGAGGGGCTGCTCTCCCCCAAGGAGCACGAGATGCACCATCGCGGGCAATTGATGCTGATAGAGCGCATGCTCGGAATTACGCCGCACCTTACCCGGCAAATGCAGGAACGCATGGCGGCCCTGCAGCAACAGCAAGCCGCTCATAGCGCGTAACCGCTCGCTAATCCTACAAGACTACAAGAATTGTCCTGCAAATTAGAGCGGGGGATGCGGATGCTGGCGGCTGCGCGGAATTGGCGCGCAGTCAGTGAGTTCCGCGCCGGGATTCGCCGCAGCGGCGACACCGTCAAAGCAGAGATTACCCTGCAAGTCTCGGCCATCGCCGTTTGAGCTCGAACCGGGCATCGGTCAGTTAAGGGGTGGCGCATCGCTTGGATTGTTTCGGCGATTTTGGACGCTGCGCCACTCTCGCGTTCTACTCGCCGGCACCGCGGCGGGTTGGGCGTTTTTGCGATCGAGTGGACGCGGCCGCACCGGATGTCAAATCTAGAGCAGGCGCCACATACGCCACCTCCGCTAGAGCTCTTGGGCGCCGTCAACCTTGGCAAGACTCCGATCGAATGTGCCCAACGGCAGATGCCCGGCTTTCTGTGCCACGTGAAGCATCAGGCAGTCGGAAAAACCGAGTGCTGGTTTCGCTTTGAAGAGTTTCAGGGCATCTTGAACGGCTTCGGAATCCTGTAGCACCAAATCCCGATGGTCAAGCAACATCTCGATCATTTTGGCCAGGTCCTTCGAACTCAGTTCATAGACTGTGGCCAGCACCCACGTCGCTTCGGCTAATGCGAGTACCGAGACCCAGGCGCCTTTCTCCACGAACGCCTCGGCAGCGGCGGCCTGCCGGGAGTCGTCCCGCGCGATCAGCCGAACCAGCACATTCGTATCAATGGCGCGCATAGCGCCTTCGTACGTAATGCCGGAGCCCCTCTTTCAACTCATTGACACTTCGCGTTTCCGGTGGCTGTACTCCAAACAGCGTTCGATGGATATCCTCTGAACCGAAGCGGCCTGCGCGGCGGATGACGATGCTAGTGCCCTCTTCATCCCATTCCAAAACGGAGCCCGGTCCGATGCCGAGCTTTCGCCGCACGTCCACCGGTACTGAAATCTGCCCTTGTGCGGTGACCTTCGAGCGTGCAATCGCCATATCCAATATTACCATGGTAATGGAGCGTGTCGGACTCCACGAGCCGTCGTACGCGAAAGTCACGGTTGGTTCTTCAGCCAAATGAGCCAGACTCTCCCAGATTGCTGGAGCTGGGCGACCTTGCCGTGTCGCAAAGGGTAAGTCCTGCATCATTCACTGAAGGCGCGTAAATA
>Ga0182013_10007694_pt1 | contig 11806 bp, 9 predicted proteins | sample 612S2MmetaG_FD_120487 | JGI IMG/M metagenome (GOLD analysis project Ga0182013, IMG submission 120487) | Permafrost microbial communities from Stordalen Mire, Sweden - 612S2M metaG | ecosystem: Environmental > Terrestrial > Soil > Wetlands > Permafrost | place: Sweden: Stordalen | collected...
ACCCGACAAGGTACTTCGCTACCTTAGGACCGTTATAGTTACGGCCGCCGTTTACTGGGGCTTCAATTCAAAGCTTCACCTTACGGCTGACTTCTCTTATTAACCTTCCAGCACTGGGCAGGCGTCAGACTGTATACTTCCTCTTACGAGTTCGCACAGCCCTGTGTTTTTGTTAAACAGTCGGTTGGGCCTCTTTGTTGAAACCTGAAATCGCTTCTTAGATTACTCCAATTACGATCCAGGCACCTCTTCTCCCGAAGTTACGAGGCTATTTTGCCGAGTTCCTTAATGATAATTATCTCAACGCCTGAGCATTTTCAGCCCGTCTACCTGTGTCGGTTTGCGGTACGATTACTTGTGAAACTCACTAGAGGTTTTTCTGGTCAGCGTGAAATCAGTCAAATGCACCTCGCTACAAGAGCTCGGAACACTCATCACACCTTGAAGTTAACGACAACGCGGATTTACCTACGTCGTCCTTCTTAATGCTTAAATTGGCAATCCATAGTCCAATTTGACCTATCCTTCTGCGTCACCCCTTTGTTCAAACGCTTACAAGTAGTACAGGAATATTTAACCTGTTGTCCATCGCCTACTCCAATTGGCCTCGGCTTAGGTATCGACTAACCCTGAGTGGATAAACCGTTCTCTCGGAAACCTTAGACTTACGGCGAATAGGAATCTCACCTATTTTTTCGTTACTTATACCAACATGCTCACTTCTTTGGCCCATCACCTGTCTTTACAGTCAAGCTAGTATCTGCCAAAGAACGCTCCCCTACCCCTACATCACTTAAGATGTAAGCCATAGCTTCGGTAATCTATTTGAGCCCCGTTCGTTTTTAAGCGCAACAACACTTGACCAGTGAGCTATTACGCTTTCTTTAAAGGATGGCTGCTTCTAAGCCAACCTCCTGGCTGTCAGTGTATTATCACTTCTTTTACCACTTAATAGATATTTAAGGACCTTAGCTGATGGTCTGGGCTGTTTCCCTCTCGACTACGGAGCTTATCCCTCGCAGTCTGCCTCCTGTCTTCTAAAATTACGGTATTCAGAGTTAGTAAGAATATGGTAAGCTTACGCCCCCAAAATTCCAACTGTGCTTTACCCCCATAATTGATTCGACAAGGCTATACCTAAATATATTTCGGGGAGAACCAGCTATTTCCCAGTTTGATTAGCCTTTCACTCCTACCCACACCTCATCCCAGCAGTTTTCAACCTACACGGGTTCGGGCCTCCATTTCATGTAACTGAAACTTCACCCTGGACATGGGTAGCTCACTAGGTTTCGGGTCTATTACATGCTACTAAACGCCCTATTCAGACTCGCTTTCGCTACGGCTCCGTTCTTTCAAAACTTAACCTTGCAACATACAATAACTCGTTGGCTCATTATGCAAAAGGTACGTGGTTGCGCATTACGTATACCGCGCTTCCACCGCTTGTAGACAATTGGTTTCAGATTCTATTTCACTCCCCTCCCGGGGTTCTTTTCACCTTTCCCTCGCGGTACTCGTTCACTATCGGTCATCAGTTAGTATTTAGCCTTACCCAATGGTCTGGGCGGATTCCTACAGAATTTCACGTGCTCTGCAGTACTCGGGAAATAGTTACATGGCTTACTTATTTTTCGCTTACAAGGCTTTCACTTTCTTTGGCTATCCTTTCCAGAATATTCAACTAAATAAGTAAGAAGCATGCCAAAATCTGCATTTTTGGATCACTAAATCCCACAACCTCCCTCATGCAACGCTTGCAGGCTATTACACATGAGAGATTTAGGCTATTCCCATTTCGCTCACCACTACTACGGGAATCACTTTGTTTTCTTTTCCTAGCGCTACTTAGATGTTTCAGTTCACGCCGTTCGCCTCTTTACCCTATGTATTCAGATAAAGATATCTTAGGTTTACTAAGATGGATTTCTCCATTCGGACACCTTCGGATCATAACTTGATTGACAGCTCCCCGAAGCTTATGGCAGCCTTCCGCCTCCTTCATCGCCTACTGATACCTAGGCATCCACCAAAAGCCCTTTTCAATTAATCACAAATTTTATTAACTGAGATAATATGCTTTTCTTAATGATGTAGTTTTTACACTACTTCAGCTACTTTACATTACAAATATTTCAAAGAACATAAGAATTTTTTAATAGTGCACAAACGCACCAGCGTCCTAATATACAGATTTATTTCTTAAAACAATAGTTTGAAATTGGTGGAGATGATCGGGATCGAACCGATGACCTTCCGCTTGCAAAGCGGACGCTCTACCAACTGAGCTACATCCCCAATTATTCGAGGAACTAATAACTTAGGCTGATTGAGCTAGCCGTATTGTGGCCTGCCATCCGAAGCCTTAGCGACGAGATGGTGGGCCTAAGTCGACTCGAACGACTGACCTCCCCGTTATCAGCGGGGTGCTCTAACCAGCTGAGCTATAGGCCCAGTCAAACTATTTAAATATTTTTATGATTTATGAATTCTTGCGATCACTCAAACACACCTTAAAATTAATTAAGATTAAGAATTGCTAAATATTTCTAATTAGCTAAAGAATCTCCCTCGAAAGGAGGTGATCCAGCCGCAGGTTCTCCTACAGCTACCTTGTTACGACTTCACCCCAATCACCATCCATACCTTCAGCACCCGCCTCCTTTACAGGTTAGCTAAGATGATTTCGGGTACAAACAGCTCTCATGGTGTGACGGGCGGTGTGTACAAGGTCCGAGAACGTATTCACCGCGTCGTTCTGATACGCGATTACTAGCGATTTCAACTTCATGAGGTCGAGTTGCAGACCTCAATCCGAACTTAGACCTACTTTATGGGATTAGCTCCACCTTACGGCTTCGCAACCCTTTGTATAAGCCATTGTAACACGTGTGTTGCCCTAGGCATAAGGACCATGCGGACTTGACGTCATTCCCGCCTTCCTCCTGGTTTCCCAGGCAGTCCCACTAGAGTGCCCCATCACTGGGTTGCAACTAGTGGCAGGAGTTGCGCTCGTTAAAGGACTTAACCCAACATCTCACGACACGAGCTGACGACAGCCATGCAGCACCTGTAAATCTGTCTATGCTTTCGCATAGAAAACTATGTTTCCATAGCGGTCAAATATATGTCAAGCCTAGGTAAGGTTTCTCGCGTAGTGTCGAATTAAACCACATGTTCCACCGCTTGTGCGGACCCCCGTCAATTCCTTTGAGTTTTAATCTTGCGACCGTACTACTCAGGCGGATTACTTATCGCGTTAGCTACGACACTAGTTCCGCATAACGGAACTAACGTCCAGTAATCATCGTTTACAGCGTGGACTACCAGGGTATCTAATCCTGTTTGCTCCCCACGCTTTCGTGCATGAGCGTCAGAAATGGACCAAGAAGCTGCCTTCGCCATCGGTGTTCCTCTCGAGATCTACGCATTTTACCGCTACTCCGAGAATTCCACTTCTCTCTTCCATCCTCAAGAACGCCAGTATCTACCGCTGACTCCCGGTTAAGCCGGGAAATTTAACAGTTGACTTAGCATTCCGCCTGCGCACCCTTTACGCCCAATCAATCCGAATAACGCTCGCACCCTTCGTATTACCGCGGCTGCTGGCACGAAGTTAGCCGGTGCTTTCTCTAATGGTACCGTCATCTTTCCGCTGTATTATAACGGAATATTTCTCCCCACTTAACAGAAGTTTACAATCCTAAGACCTTCATCCTCCACGCGGCGTCGCTGCGTCAGGCTTTCGCCCATTGCGCAAGATTCCTCACTGCTGCCTCCCGTAGGAGTCTGGACCGTGTCTAAGTTCCAGTGTGGCCGTACACCCTCTCAGGCCGGCTAACGATCTTCGCCTTGGTAGGCCTTTACCCTACCAACTAGCTAATCGTACGCAAGCTCATCTTTCAGCGACAGCAAAGAGGCCATCTTTCTCCCGTAGGACGTATGCAGTATTAACTTCAATTTCTCGAAGGTATTCCTCACTGAAAGGTAGATTCTCACGCGTTACTCACCCGTTCGCCGCTTTACTTAGTCCGAAGACCTTTCACGCTCGACTTGCATGTGTCAGGCACGCCGCCAGCGTTTATTCTGAGCCAGGATCAAACTCTCCATCACAAAATATATTGTATGGAGTTGATCGCAAGAATTCATAAATCAAATTTTTAAGAATTGCAAGTTAACTAAACTTGCTTATTATCTGTATATGTCAAAGACAAAATATTTTTTTATTACTACTTCTACTTTCAAAACCGAATCGACCGACTCGAAATTTAAATCATGTTATAAATTCTACCGATTTAAATGATCTTGTCAACTTTTTTGCGAATTTTCTTAATTTCTTTTTTCAGAGAAACAAGTCGATTTGCTTGTGGGCGTTTCCGCCGATCTATCCGTTAATTCAAATTGTGTTATTAATTGTACCGCTTTAAATGATCTTGTCAACTATTTTTTTCAGATTTTTTCGCGATTCCTTGAGGGAATTTTTGATTTCTGTTGCGTTGTTTCGATGTCGCTTAATTCAAATACTGAGTTAATTATACCTACCTGAGCGGTACTGTCAACAAAAATTATCAATTATTTTTCAAATTTTATAGCGCAGCTAAAGGGTAATCGCGGATAACGCGATCCATACTTGCTTTTCGCAACAAAACTTTTTTATAGTTCATATGACTTTTTCTTCTTATTTTTAACCTTTTAGGAGCATTCATGCTAAAAAAGACTTTTCATATAGCCCTATTCATACTATTCCCCCTGTATGCATTGGAGCATTATCCCTTCAGCTTATTACCCAGAGGGTATGCCGATTCTGCCCTCGAACCGCATATAGATAGAGAAACCATGAAAATTCACTATGAAGGCCACCATGCGACCTATGTTAAAAACCTGAACGAGGAGCTCAAAGACCACCCAGCCTTTCAGAAGTACTCATGCAAACAACTTCTGACCATGCTTGATAAGCTCCCTGAAAAGATCCGTGTGGCTGTCCGGAATAATGCTGGGGGGCATGAAAACCATACATTTTTTTGGCGATGCCTAACCCCCCAATACAAGAAACCCTCAAAACGCCTTATTAAGGCAATCGAGGGGATGCCCTATTTTGGCAGCTTTGAAGGTTTCAAACAGCAGTTTAATCAGGCGGCTAAGAAAGTCTTTGGAAGTGGATGGGTATGGCTCTGTTATGACAAATTTCTAGGGGAGCTCTTTATTATGACTACCCCGAACCAAGACAACCCCATTATTGACCATAGACCGGGAGAGGCGATACCGCTCCTTGCCCTGGATGTCTGGGAACATGCCTATTATCTAAAACACCAAAATAAACGCGCTTCATATATCGATGCCTGGTGGAGTGTTGTGAATTGGGATTTTGTTGAAGAGAATTATAAAAAAGCTCTTTTATAATTAAAGAGGGCCCGACTCGTGGGCCCTTTATTTTTAATCTATATGTATAAATAATCTTTTTATTAAAAAAGTCAAAATTATTCTCATTTATTAATCATCAAACTTTGTGAGTTCAAGCAAGCGATCGATAGTATCCTTGGTTATTTGCTGCGACCCTCTGGAAGCTCTTTTTTTTTCACTATTCGCGGCAGCTCTTTTTTGCATGAGCTCGGCATAGGTGATTTCTTTTTGGCTAGATGCGCAATTGCCGGCATGGAGCGAGGGCAGAAGTCCCGCTAGTAAATAAAATCGTTTCTTCATCGTTTATCTTTCATTGTGAGATAAGCTGTTTCTGTTCCTCTAAAAAATTTTCAATAATGTTATGCGATTCTGTTTTTGTGCGCCGTTGCTTTAGATACCTAAGAGCAGATTCCACATCATTTTTATCAAGAGGCTCGACACGCCACATCGAGCCTATATTTATTACTTTCAAGGCGATCTGCCGAGAGCTTTTTTGAGCGACTGTCGTAAATGCCTTTAATTTATCCGCATGTCCATTATCTTCTTTATCCATAGGCCCGCACACCTCTACCAGCAGATTGAGATCTGTTATGTAGTACCCCGGCGAAGAAACATCTTTGATGGGAGGTTCCGCATAAAAGGCGATACCTGGACCAAAGTTAGTAGGGCTATCAATCTTTTGCTCACCGAAAACGGCGAGCATCCGTGATGTAATAGTTCCTCCATTCAATGGGCTACTTATAACTATCGTCGGGATCATTAAAACGAGAGTTTTTTTCATCGTATCCTTTTTAGTGTTTCATAGTATAAAAAAAGGGATCTTTTTAGGATCCCTTAATAATTTTTTGTTGCTGCCTCAAAAAAGTTTCTATAATTTTATGCGATTCTGTTTTTTCAGATACCCCTGCCAAACGTAGCAATGCATAGTCAACAGAATCTTCATCTATCGCTTCCACGTTATGCGGCAAACCCTGCTTATATTTTAAAATAAGCGCAGAGCCATTTTCATTTCGCTGAGCAGCTATTTTGACAAATACTCGCATGAGCTCAGAATCCACAGAACCGCAATGATCCACCACCCGATATATATTAGTAATATAGTATCCAGACTTTGCACCCTTAATAGGCGATTCGTCAAAATATTCAATTCCCTGTCCAAAATCAAAAGGCTCGCCTATTTTCCCGCTGCCTATTGGAACCGGAAATAGGCAGGATAACGCACAGCCTGCATACAAAGAGACAGTCGGCATAGATAGTAACAAAATTAGATAGAAATTTTTTTTCATAGTGAACATCCAGTTAAAGACAGTACTTAATTATTTATTTTTTTTCGAATTGCTCTTGTTGCATAGAAATAATTGCTTTTGACTACACAATAATTGATAAAAGCCACGCACTCCTGCAGATTCAAAACTTTTTCCTGCAACGTCCTTTAACATCTCATCAATTTCACTTTCTTCGATAATGCGGTACGATGAGAGTGTTGAGACTCTAAGCTGCACAAAATCATTCACTTCCAAAAAGCCATCTTTTTTCGCTAAATCATTGATTAATGGCAAGACCCATTGATCTGGCAGCCGGTCACACTTCTGACTCAAAACCCAGTATTTACATACATACGTTTTGCCATACCAATTAGATCTTATTCCCTGCCAAAAGATACCCGCAAGGGCATCTAATTGCTCATCTTCGAATGTGTAACATTTCTCTTTTTGTAATTTGCGCCAAAAATCTTTATAGGTAGTTTCTGGCTTGATGACCAACTTGGATGCTTTTTCTCGTGATAGAGATACATTTTCGCTTGCTTGAAGATAAATCATGCCGGTTAATGCAAAGATCTTATATATTTTCATAAACTTGCCCTTAATACTTAATTAGAAATCATTTCTGTCTATCTCTATATTATATATACTTATTAATATTGTTATACGAGTCAGTGATGATTCAAAATTAATTAAATGAACTCACTTATCTTGAGTTCTTAATAAGATTGTTATTGTCGAGGCAATTTTTTATAAAGTTGATCGGTCAAGAATAAATCTAGTGCGTACGAACCTGGATGTTTGCTATTCATTATCTGGCTTGGGAAATATTCGCGCGCACGAGTTATATCAAGCGCAGTTATAGGCATGATATGCGTGCTGTTATTTTCATCACAGGTTTCTTTAACCACAACCCCGGTGCCTTTTTGCAAAAAAAGATGCGTTAATACACAGCGCATTGTAGCACCACTTACTTTGGGGGATAGCTCTACGACTCTTTTAAGATCTTTTATATAAAGTCCAACAGTATGTCCCAAAAATGTTTTTCGGGCAAACCCTTCAGTGATAAGCGCATCCAACATAGCATCTTCATAGCAAGGCAAGCTATCGGTTAATAATTTCCCCTGCATAATAAGACAATATTTGTGCTGCGCCTCTTGAAATCTTTGAGCCTCGCTCTGCTCATATCGCTGATTTCTCTGCTCTATTTGCTCATAGGTGAATGCTCTAACAGAGAGACATGTTCCTAAATAAACAAATAGCCCGACTATGACATAATAACTTTTGCGCATGGAGACTCTCATTAAAAATTATAAATTATTCTACTTATTCTACCTCTATTATATACTTAACATTATATAATTGAGCTAAGAAAGATTTATATGATTTTAGATGATTTAAAAGAACAATTAAAGAATGCAGAGCCGGATTTAAAGACCATTCAGACCTTTTGGGAAAACTCTCACAACGAAAAAGAGTTTGAAAGGCTTTCAGCTCTTTCACAAGAAGAGGATTTTTGGAAAAACCCAGAGCAAGCTACAATTTCACAACAGCTACAAAAAATAAAGCTATTACGCGAATCATATAATGCAATTATTTCAGCACAAAAAGAACTAAATGATCTTCTGGTATTATTTAAAGATGACCCGGAGACGCTCGAGTCTATGAAGATAGATATCGCAAGACACTGCAGAAATATTAAAAATTTTAAGATCGCCCTCTTGCTTAATAAAGAGGACGACGATTCAAATTGCTTTTTGAGTATCAACGCAGGCGCAGGTGGTACGGAATCACAAGATTGGTCCGAGATGCTCTTGCGTATGTACGTACGTTTTTGCGAGCGGGAAAAATTTCAATGCACTGTTTTGGATTATCAAGTAGGCGATGGCGCTGGCATTAAATCTGGCACTCTCTATATTAAAGGCAAAAATGCTTACGGCATGCTCAAGAATGAGCAGGGCATTCATAGGCTAGTACGCATTTCGCCCTTTGACTCGGCAAAAAGAAGACATACCTCTTTTGCGGGTGTTTTTGTAACGCCAGAAACTACACAGGCTACTATAACCATAAACCCTAATGACTTGCGCATAGATACATTCAGAGCTGGTGGCGCTGGCGGACAGCATGTTAATAAGACAGAATCTGCTATCCGCATTACGCACATTCCATCAGGGATTGTGGTGCAATGCCAAAACGAACGTTCTCAGACTCAAAATAAAGAGACGGGCATGAAGATGCTCATGGCAAAACTTGTGCAAAAAGATAAAGAAGAAGCGCAGGCTAGACTCTACTCTGCCGAGCGCAAAAAAATTGAATGGGGATCGCAGATTCGTTCATATGTATTGCACCCGTATAAGATGGTTAAAGACCATCGTACAGATTTCGAATCTCCCCAGCCAGAACTGGTTCTTGATGGCGATTTGATGGATTTTATTGAAGCAGAATTAATTCGTTCACAGACAGAACAATAATAATATGCTAGAATGCTGTCCATATTTTACCCGTTTTTTCATCCAGAAAGGTGATTATGAAAAAGACATTATTAGTTTTACTCTTGAGCGCGAGCTCAATGCAAGCAGATATCTCTTATAGAGACTTGTATTGCAAAACTGCTGCTGTTACTGCTAGCGTGGCAGGAACAGGCTATCTCTGTTCACTCATGTGCAAAGACCAATCAAATGTACCCCTCGTTCAGGGAATATTTGGCGCTCTCGCTCTAACAGCTGGCGCATATTACTACAATAATTGGCACCCGGAAAACCGCATGTACATCAACCAGAATAATTTCCGTAAAACGCTCAATAACCCCCTTCTTTTTTTCATGTTACAAGGGGAAGCATTCGGGCTGCAACGACTTATGAGCCAGCTTTTAAATGGATATGTCGAAAGAAAAAATCCATTATATGATGCTGTTGAAGATATTCTTGAATTGAAAAGACAATCGGATGCTATCTTAAAAGAATCACGTCTCTTATTAAGATTTTATAGTATCTGCACCAAAAATAATGAATACTGCACTATTCTTGAAAGACAGATAGAGGAGATACGCCCGGTTATTGAAACGATAACTGTTGCGCTGGTTGCGATTAAAAACACTCCAGAATATAAGCAGGCGCAAGCGCTTCAAGTTGAGATTGAAAAACAAGAAGCATTAGACAGAATTGCTCGTGCTGAGCAGACACAGGCGATTAACAGCTTTGCTTCATCGACATCACATATAGTGATAGCAACTACGAATTAATTGATACCATAAAATCACTTAATAAAAACGGCTCAGAAAATGAGCCGTTTTTTATTTGAACGCTCTTTAAAATAACGTCTTTAATAACATAAATAATGCACTCGCGGCAAATACCCCAGACCAAAAAGGGACATATTCTTCTCTGTCTTTTACTAAGTAGGTTGCCAAACCACCGACAATTAATAATAAAGAGAAATCGATAGGTAATAGAAGACCACCTAGCACAAGCGTCGAATTTATTTTTATATATTTTAATCCAAAGCCACAGGCGATGCCGATCAGCATTACTATATAATCAAAGTGTGAGGCATTAATCAAAAGCGCACGCGCTTGGCAACGCTGGGCTATTAAAGGCGATGCCGCGCCCAACCCAAAGTAACTGATCAGCAACCAAAAAATAATGCCCACCAGGAGTGAGCTTACTACAAGACCCGCAATTTGATAGCAGATCACTTTCCGCGTATCAAGATGCGCCAACTGCGCCATTTTTCTACCAAAAAGGGCATCGACAACAACCATGCCGCTTATTTCAACAAACGTTGCCACCACGGTGATTTGCAGCGGATCTAAGCCAAAAAGCATAAGAAAGGGAACCATTACCCACGTTGCAAATCGGCCAACAGGTGCAAGACCGGCTTTACCGCCGATAATGGCAATCTGGTAGGTGCAGAGCGCGGTGAATACCAGCAAGTACGCTTGCGATACAAAAGAAAATTTAAGGTACCACAAAAAGAGCATGGTACTGACAAAAAAGCCTCCCAACACAAGACCCTGAAAAGTAGTTAACGAGACATACTCTGCTAAATTGAGTCGCTTGCCCGATCCACTTTTAAAAAACTTGTATATATACTGGGGCAGCTCGATCAAACTCATAAAAGTACTTTGAAGCACAATGCCGCTACAGAAAGCAAAGAAAAAATCGTCAGCTGCAAGATCGCAAAAAAAGTTCTGATGTATCGGGTCAGCAGCAAGAAATTTGATAAGCACACCGATCGCTAACGGGACTGCAATAACATGACCCGTAACAAAGCCAATAGCGACCAGCATTAATATCCATTCCGAGCGTAACAGTATATGAGGCAGCGTCCACAAACTTATAGCTCTGCTTTGCAAGAGAAATATTTTTTTAGGCACTAAGGTGGTGAAAAATTGCAGCGCAGAAAATACAAAAGCGGTGCAGAGGCCTGCGATGAGCTCATACGCTTTTTTAATGCTACCGCTGACACTCATAAGACTATAGGTCATCTGCCCGATAGGAAAACTCATGGTTGCATCTGCTAAAAATACCGGGGCGCATACATGCGCTATAAGCATCCCTAAGCCTCCTGCGGCAAGAACCATGAACGCCATCAATGAAACGAACATTGCCGGCGTATGCAAAAGAGACATAAATAGATCAGGCTGCAAAAAATATAACGTGGGAAATGCAAAACCACATGCGGTAGCCACGCTGCCGCCGATTGCGCTGGCAGCTGTTGAATACCCAAGAATTTCAGTAGTTTTAAGGGGCGATAGTGTGCGATAAAATATTTTTATCAAAAACATCCCGAGTAATACGAGAGTTACATCGATCCATGGCCCGACAGGTGCAGCCATAGTGATAAAGCTCATGACACTTACGGAAAAAAGTGTCAGAAAAAAGGTTAAAATTGCGGTAAAAAAATTGGCCATGTATTCCTTAGATTTTTCAGAAAGTTTATGGCCATAAGTATACTGCTATATAAATTTTTCTCTATATTTTTTATTCATGCTCAGCACAGATTCTTCTTGCGAATAATCGTGCATCTGCTCGAACGGCGCCCAGGCGAGATTATGCGATTCATCGCTCACTAAGAAATTGGTATGTTCTGCTTGTAAAAGAAACCTGACATCGTAATGGTATGCGAAGGGCCCGGGGATAGCG
>Ga0182013_10007698_pt1 | contig 11800 bp, 18 predicted proteins | sample 612S2MmetaG_FD_120487 | JGI IMG/M metagenome (GOLD analysis project Ga0182013, IMG submission 120487) | Permafrost microbial communities from Stordalen Mire, Sweden - 612S2M metaG | ecosystem: Environmental > Terrestrial > Soil > Wetlands > Permafrost | place: Sweden: Stordalen | collected...
CATTTGGTGTCCCCCGGGGCACAAACATTGGCACGGGGCAACGCCAACCACGGCTATGACCCACATCGCGATCCAGGAGGCCCTGGATGGCGTCGCGGTCGTCTGGATGGAGAAGGTGACTGACGGTGAATATCTTGCGGGACCGAAAGGAAGCTCCCATGTCTGAGCAACCCTCACCAGCCCGTCAGGCGTTTGGCGACATCGCACCTGCGCTGGCGACCTATACCGACGATGTCCTTTTCGGCGATGTTTGGAAGCGGCCGGAGCTGTCACCCCGTGATCGAAGCCTGATCACAGTGGCAAGCCTCGTCGCTCTCTATCGCGTGAACGAGTTGCCCTTCCACCTGAAGAAGGCGCTGGAGAACGGCGTCAGCCGCGACGAACTCATAGAATTGATCACCCACCTGGCGTTCTATTCCGGCTGGCCCACGGCTAATACGGCGCTCCCCATCGCGCGCCGTGTCTTCGAGGAAGCCGACCTCTCAGCGAAGCACCGAGGATGAAGCCTTACGTCATCTGCCACATGGCCTCCAGCATCGATGGCCGAATCGTCACCAGTCGCTGGCGCCCTGAAGGGCACGACCCCGGTCCGTCCTATGAGCGTCTCCACACCACGTTTGACGCAGACGCGTGGCTGATCGGTCGGATCACGGGACAGGATTACGCCAAAGCGGCTCGCTATCCCGACACATCAAACCAGAGCTTCCCGCGCGAAGCCTGGTTTGCCACACGGGACGCTGAAGCATTCGCCATCGTTCTAGACAAGGACGGTCGGATCGCCTGGGGGCGCTCCGATATCGGTGGCGACCCGCTTGTTGTTGTGCTGTGCGACCACGTTTCCGACGCGCACCTAGCCGGACTGAGGGCTGACGGCGTCTCCTACATTTTCGCCGGGAAAGCAGCACTCGACCTTGCCTTGGCGCTTGAGATCCTCAACGGTGCATTAGGAATCAAGCGACTCCTTCTCGAAGGCGGCGGAGGCGTGAATGGCGCGTTCCTCCGGGCAGGCCTGATCGATCAGATCAGCCTACTCGTAAACCCGGTCGTCGATGGTTCTCAGGGCGCCCCCGGCGTTTTCGATTCCGGCCCAAGCGACGGCGGCCGAGCAGCCGTCATCCGCGACATTGAACTTGAGCGAAGCGAGCAACTCGATAACGGTGTCGTGTGGCTCAGTTATCAGGTCCGAAACCGGCCGACCCTGAAACATGGCACATAGCTCCACAACAACCATGAGTGCGGGTACTGCCGCGCCGATTCCCATGCGTTAGCGTCGAGCTTCAATTCCGACGGGCAGGTCTTTGTCAGTTTTGCCCCGAAACTCAGGGTTCACTGCCACGGCCGACCATGCCACACTGGGGAAGCGCCCTGGTCACTCCCACTCAATCGTCTCCGACGCTTATGAGCACCTGAAAGACAACAATTTCGTGTCGGATCAGTTCAATTTTACCCTCATTTGCACTGTCAGAAAGTTCCGCTTGGGGGCGATAGACGGCGATACATTCTGAACAACGCGACCTTCTTCGGAGCGCATCAGTCGCGGAAATCCATTCCGCAACAACCGAGCCCTTGCGCCCACCATCAGCGTGGAGGGCCCACGCGCTTGGCCGCGTGCAATCTGTACACCGAGAGTTGGCCACCCCACCATAGGCCGAGTCGACGCAGGATGATGGCGCTGGCCTCGCCGTGGCGCGCCGGGTGGTCCGGTCGGATTGCGTTCCAGCCGCTGTGTGTCACGGTGACACCCGTGCCAGCCCCGTCTGCCTCGAACAGCACCTCGACTTCGGTGTGCTCGCCCGGCGCGAAGTTCGAGAGCCGCCACTCGAAGCGCAGCCGCGACGGCGGCTGCCAGTTGAGAACGCGGCCGATCTCGGGCGGCGCAGCAACGCTTACAGTCACGCGAGCCTGATCGCTGGCACTCATCGCTCAATGCGGGTGATCGCGCGGGCACCCAGCGGTGGCATGGCGACCAGCGACGCCAAAAAAAACAGGTGGTAAGCCACTGGGAATCGCGACCGCAGCCCAATGTGCAAGGGGAGGAACGCAGCCAGCAGCACGATGCCCGCCGCCTAGGGCGCCGGACCGCTTCTGCCAGCAGCAACCCGAGCGACGACCCCGCTGGCGATAGCCGCAACCAGCCCAACCGCAAGGCGCCCGACCATCATCGAGAAGGTAAACGCCATCCCGGGCTCAGCGTCGCGGTAGCCATCCAGAACCGAGCGGAGGATCCGATTGCCCACGGTGGCCACAACCGGCTAGGCGATGACTCCCGCGACCGCAGCGGCAATAGTGCGCAGCCGGCCCTTCATCGGCGGCGCCTGGAGGCGCTACCGTCACGCGCCCGCCGCTCGACGTGGTCCTTGAAAGCGGCAAGCTGATCGGCCCACAGGCTGCGGACATCATCCACCCATTGGCCGAGCGTCTCGAAGCCCTCAGGTTGCAGGCGGTACAGCCGCACGCGGGCGTCGTGCTCGGGCTCGTCGTCGGCGACGAGCCCACTGGCCTTGAGCACGCGCAAGTGACGACTGAGCGCAGGCGGGCTCATCGTGAACGCCTCCGCCAACTCGCCCGCGCGGTGTGGGCGCCGGCCTAGCAGTTCGACGACGGCGCGTCGTGTTGGCTCAGCAAGTGCCGCGAGCGCGGCATCGACGCCGGTATGTTTCATGCCGAGCTGCGCAAACGCTGCGAAAACCACCAGAGGTGGCCATCGAGATCGAGCGCGCCGTAGCTCCGGTCGGCCCAGTAATCATCGCCATAGTCGTGTACTTCGGGCTCTGCGACGATAGTTGCGCCAGCGGCACGCGCCCGCGCGCAATGGGCATCGACGTCGTCGATGTAGAGCGTGAGGTCCTGCGTGTTGCCGGGCGAGCTCAGGGGACTCATGCGGCGACGCGGGAATCTCGGAGGCGTGCCCTCGCGTTCTTCCTGACCGACCATGATCAGCCCCTCTCCATACTCGAGCTCGCTGTGCACGATGACGCCGCCTTCACCTTCCACGCGCAGCCGCACCGCGAAGCCAAAGGCGCGACAAAGCCAATCGATCGCGGCTGCCGCGTCTCGGTAGTAAAGGCCGGGCGCGATGCGTGGCCAACCGGGGGGAGTGCTTTTCAATTCAATATTCCTTGCAGCAATGCCGACCGATAGATGTCGATCGTATTAATAGTTCACCGTATTGTAAACTATGTGCCACCTCGCCTGAGCAGCCGGGTTTTTGCCACTTTCGCCCCAGGATTCCCCGGTGTGCTGGCGAGCACCTTGTGGGAACCTAGCCGTCATGACGCCGCATCAGTTCAGTAGCAGCGCGGAAGGCGAAGAACTCCGTAACAAGAGCGGCAACGGCTTCCTCGATCCCGATGGCGCCCTTTCGGGCGGTCGCACCGCGATTGGGAAAGTCGATCCAGCCGGCATTGAATCCGTCGAGCATCTGCATGCGCGGCAGGGGATTCTTCATCCCCTGTGCGCGAAAGATGGACTCCCAGTGGTCACGCGGCACGGCCTGCGCCCGCACCGGGTGTGCTAGCGCCCGGGCGAACGCATGGGCTACCTTGTCAGGCGATACGCGCTGTTCGCTTTCCAATTCGACCACCCGCTGCCCCACCCAATTTTCCTGCAATAGAGCAGAGGCAGTGCGACCGACGTCACCCGTTGCGATCATCGGGAAGGGCCGGTGCAGGGGCTGCAGGTAGCTCTGGATATTCCCGTTCCGCGCAGAGGTGATGTCCCACGCCGCGTTCTCCATGAACCACGCCGCGCGCAGGAATGCCACGGGCAGCGGCAACGCCCTGAAGGCTTCCTCCATCAAAGCGAGCGAGTTCAGCAGATTCGGTTGAGACGCGTCAGCGCCAATCGTCGACAGGGCGACGACCTTCCTGGGGCTCGCGCTGGCCAGCGCGGCACGCATTGACTCGATGAATACCCTGGCTTCAGGAAATCCGGGGGCCGGATCGAAAACGGGCGGCAGCATCGCGAAGACGCCCTCGGTCCCCTCGAAGGCGGCGGTGAGTGCCCGCGAGTCCGCAAGATCGGCGATTGCCACGTCGCACCCCAGCTTGGACCAGACAAGGGCCCTGGCGTGGCTGCGGACTATCACACGCACCGGTTTTCCAGCAGACAGAAGGCTGCGGGCCACGGCGGAACCAACTTTGCCGGTAATGCCGGTGACTGCATACATAGGGGCTTCTCCTCTAAAGTTTCTTGATTCAGCGTCGCGGGAAGAATGATCTCGCGCCTGAATTCGTGCTACAACAGCGCTTATAAGAACTCAGTCGTGACTTTCCCTCATGAATCAATATGGCCTTTGACGGCAAACTGCTCTCCGGCGTGACGGTGCTCATCGCTGTCGTGGAAGCGGGAACCCTTGCGAGAGCCGCCGAAGCGCTGGGCCTGTCCCCCTCAGGCGTGAGCCGGGCCATTTCCCGGCTGGAGCAACGCGTCGGCGCACGATTGCTGGCGCGCACGACACGCTCGCTGTCGCTGACCGATGAAGGACGGCGTTTTTACGAACAGGTCGGGCCACATCTCGTTGGCATAGAGGAAGCTGCCACCGAAGCATCCGGCTCCGCCAATGTGGCGCGGGGACGCCTGCGCGTGAATATCGATCCTTTCTTCTCCCGGATTGTCCTGGCGGGGCACCTCGCGACGTTTCTGCAGCGTTACCCGCAGGTGTCGGTAGAACTGATCATGCGGGATTCGGTAGGCGACCTGGTCGCCGATGGCTTCGACCTGGCGTTGCGCTTCGGCGAGCCACCCATCGGCTCATTCGTCGCCCGTAAGCTCATTGAAACCCGCGTACTGACTGTAGCGTCGCCCGCGTACATCAAGGCCCACGGCCGACCGCTGCATCCCAAGGACATTGAGCGACGCGAATGCATCGACTTCTACGATGCGGCACATGCCAGGCCCTACGACTGGGAACTGAGGCGAAGGAAAGAGGCGGTGCCGCTCAGCGTCAAGGCGCGATTACTCGTGTCGGACTCGGGGACCCTCATCGGCGCCTGCGAAGCCGGTGCCGGAATTGCCCAGATACTCGAACTCGGTTGCCGGGACCTGTTGGATAGCGGCCGACTGGTAGAGTTGTTTCCCGAGTGGTCGGACGAGCGCTTTCCCCTGTATGCCGTCTATCCCTCCCGGCTCCACCGCGCCGCGAAGGTGCGCGTGTTCGTCGATTTTTGCATGGAAATTCTGGGTGACGCGCCAGGACCTGCCGGCGTCCGCTCCAGGCGCCGCTGAACCGCAGGAACCCTGCCGTACCGCATCGCACGGCGGTCGTCCCCGACCGCCGTGCGGGAGCGCCTCAAGTCGTCGGGCGGTATCGCATCGCGGCGTGGGTTTGCATGAAGTTGGGGATCATGGCGAGCCGCGCGCCGTCGAAGGTGCTCCACTGACTCGCATCCGGTAGCGGCGGGATCGTGATCGTCTCGCGCCGGTCAAATCCCACGAGTGCGGAATCCACGAGTTCTTCGACCTCCATCACGGCTGGTAGTGCGTTCACATCCCGCCCCGAGCGCTCCCAGATTTCGGTGCGCGTCGCGGCCGGCAGTACCGCCTGCACATAGACGCCTTTTGGGCCGAGTTCCAGATGCAGCCCCTGGGTAAGGAAGAGTACGAAGGCCTTGGTGGCGCCATAGACCGTCATCCCGAATTCCGGAGCCAGCCCGACGACCGAGCCGATGTTGATGATCGCGCCGTTCCCCTCCCTCACGAACCGCGGTGCGACCGCGCTCGCAAGACGCGTCAGTGCGGTGGAGTTGAGATTGATCAGGTCGGCCACCTGATCGGGTTTCTGTTCAATGAAGGTACCCGCGGCGGCGGCACCCGCGTTGTTGACCAGAATGCCGATGCGCGCATCGTCGCGTAGCCGCGCTTCCACTTCGGCCAGCGCAGAAGCCACCGTCAGGTCGGCCTGGATGATATCGACATTCACGCCCGTCTCCTCGCTCAGCTTGTCGGCCAGGATCTGCAGTCGGCTTCGATCGCGAGCGACGAGAACCAGATCATGGCCGCGCTTCGCGAATCGGTCGGCGTACACGGCACCGATTCCAGTCGAGGCACCGGTAATGAGAACAATGGGTCGGGTTGTCATGGAAAGTGTTCCTCTGGGTTGGCTTTTAATCATGATTGTCATCATGTTTCGTAATCATGACAACTATCATGTATGATGTCAAGCCAGGCAACGGAGGCAGTTATGAAAGTCAGTCGGGAACAGGTCGCGGCAAACAGGCAGAAAATCCTTGAGTCCGCGGCACGCCTGTTCAAAGCCCGGGGATTTGACGCGGTGACGGTGGCCGACGTGATGCAGGCCGCCGGTCTCACCCACGGCGGCTTTTATGGATACTTCAAGTCCAAGGACGACCTCATTGCGCATACGCTTGCGCAGATCTTTGCTGCGGATCCTGCGGAACTTGATCTGGCCCGGTATGCGGAAAGCTACCTCTCGATGCGCCATTGCCAGAATGTCGCTGACGGATGCCCGGTCGCCGCACTGGGGTGCGAAACCAGCCGCCAGACGGCGGAAGCGCGCGCCGCCATGACCACGGGACTTCGTCAGCACTTAGAGCGGCTGTCGGCAGGTGCCAGGGGGCGGACCACCGCCGACAAGAGGCGCGCGGCGATTGGTAGCTGGGCGGCCATGGTAGGAGCCATGATCATGGCTCGATACAGTGATGATCCCAAACTCTCTGAGGAGTTGCTCGCCCAGACGCGGGCATGGATCGTCGATCCCAAAAGAACCCCTCCGCACTAAGGGTTGATCCCTCCATGACAACCATCTCGCGAGACCGTCAGGTCGTCACATTCGTCAACGTGTTTACCGTTGACCCCACCCATCAGCAAAAGCTGCTCGAATTGCTGGCCAGCGCCACAGAAACTTTCGTACGTCATGCACCCGGATTCATTTCAAGCAGCCTGCACAGGGGTCTCGATGGGACCAAGGTTGCAATGTATGCACAGTGGCGCACTGTGGAGGACTACCAGGCGATGCGCGGCAATCCGGGACCGCTGCCGTACTTGCAACAGGCGCTGGCTATTGCGAAGTTCGAGCCGGGCATGTATGAGGTCGTCGACATCTTCGACGGAACAGACTCAAGCTCCTGAACAGTCCCGAGTATTCCGGAGAGCCCGGCGGTTGAACCAGCTCGCGCGAATGGCGCTCGGGGTTATTGCCAGTTTCCCCGTCAATCCCATCGTTACGCATCGGGAGGGAAGCATGGCAAAATCAGCGGAGCCCCCACTCACTCCCACTCAATTGTCTCCGGCACCTATAAACACCTGAAAGTGTTAGTCTTTTCCTAAGCGTACAAAGAACTTACCGTCAGATCTACCGCCAAATGATTCCGCTTAAGGACGATAGACGGCGATAGATGCCGAAAGGTTCGCGTTGCCACTCCACCTGGAAGAGAGCTGCCCGCTACGCTCATGCGAAGCCAAGGATCCAGCCCTCGACGCCGGCTACCGCGCGCTCGGCGGGCGTCAGGCCCGGTTGCAGGAACCGCGCAAGCTGCCCGGAGCGGTCGGCTTCTCTGAGCCACGACGCCACCGTGAAAGCGTCATGCTGGTCAGGTGTCCGGTTATGCGCGGGAAATGTGTGCTTCCAAAGCGACGGGTAGACCTCGATGACCGCAGACATTCCCGCGGGGATCGACCAACCGTCGAATGGCCAGAAGTGAAGGCGGGCGCCGAACTGCCTGCGCAGATACAGCAGCCAGGGTATCCCGGCATGGGTCGACTTGGCCACCGAGCCCTGGACATCGAAATGGAACACTGACTTGGCCGACCCCGCGCGTTGTTCGGTCACCCGGCGCCAGCGGGCATTACCGGTACGTGCGGCGCCATAGCCGGCTGCACCGTCGCGCACGATATCGACGTAGGTATGTTCGGCATCCGTCGGCCAGCGGTCGGTGTCAATGTAGTTGTCGCATAAATGGATTTTCTTAGGCAGCCATTTTCAGTTTATTTTCTGGTGTGATTTTTGACTCTCCTTCTTGTTCGATTTTTTCCGGGTTAAGATAGACGACGTCGATCCGGCGCCAGTTTCTGGCCGTGCCGGTCCACCGGCGCGGATTCCTCGCTCGGGCGGTCGCGTACAAGGCGCTACGACGCTGCAGGATCGCCGTATCGAGGCCGCCATGGCGCTGGGTCGGTGTGACGAAGCGGATCGCGCTGTGACGATGCTCGTGGTTGTACCACTCGATGAGCGTGGTCGCCCAGGTTCGGGCGGCCGCGATGTCGGCGAACGCCTTGAGTGGGTAGGCGGGACGATATTTGAGCGTTCTGAACAACGATTCCGAGTACGGATTGTCGTTGCTGACGGCCGGACGGCTCAACGATGCCATGACGCCCAGCTTCTGCAACGTCGCCAACATCGTGGCGCCTTTCATTGAACCGCCGTTGTCGGAATGCAGGATCAGTTGACCTGGCTTGATGTTTTCACGCCGGCACAGATCCTTCATCACCTCGCTCGCGTTCTCGCCGTTCTCCTCGGCATAGATCTGCCAGGCGACGATTTTGCGGCTGAACACATCCACAAAGAGGTACAAATACAGATAAATCCCGTGAATGGTGGTCGGCAGATAGGTGATGTCCCAGGAGAACAGCTGGTCCGGTTCGGTCGCCGCCACCGCACGCGGTTTACTGCGCTTCTGGGGCACCCGTTCCGCTCGCCGGTGGGCCAACTGGTTCTCCTCCCGCAGCACCCGGTAGAACGTCGATTCGGAGCCGACATAGCGCTGCTGATCGGCCAGCCGAGGTACGATCTGGCTCGGCGCCAGATGGCCAAACTCGGCTGAGTTCGCCACCGCCAGCAGGGTCGCCCGTTCCAGCACCGAGAACTTGTGGGCCGGTGCCTCGTGCCGCAGGGTGCGGCCATCGGGACTCTCTGGCGTACCCAGTTGCCAGCGCTGGAAGGTGCGTTCGCTGAAGCCCAGCAGCTCGCAGGCCGGCGCCAATCGAGCGCCGCCCAGCACCGCCTCGGCAATCAACGCGCCCACCGAGGTGCGCTGCGGCAAGGAGCTCATACGTCCTCTGCCGCCCACAGGGCTCGATATTTTTTTTGGAGCACCAGCAACGCCGCGGCCTCCGCCAACGCTTTCTCCTTTCGGTTCAAATCGCGCTGCAACTGCTGATTCGTCTGGCGCAACTGGCGCAGCTCCTCTGACTCCTCGCGCTTTCCGGCACCGCCCGTCGATTCACAAATCTCGGTGTGCCACTGTGTCAAATCATGCGCAAATATCCCCCGTTCCCGGCACCAGGCGTTTAGCGCCTCCTCGCCCAGGCCATGGCTCTCCTGCAGCGCCAGCAATCGCTGCGCTGGCGTCCAATCCGCCGATGGAATCGGCTTTCTCGATGGACCCTTCTGATCGCGCAACGTTTGCTTCATCCAACCTCGCAGTGTTCCCATGTTCATGCCCAAATCCGCCGCGATCGATCGAACTGATTGGTTCTCCGAACGGCCAAGCACCTTCGCCAGTGCCTGCTCTCTGAAACCCTCAACGTATTCTCTTTGCTTCACAGTCATTGTCCTCTGTCTCTATCATCAAGGATGATTATTTAGAGGCGACAACTACACTGACACAGGGGGCCAGTGGCGCTGAAAATCATCGAGGAAGGTAGGCCAGTCCGGCGCCAACTGGTCCGCTTCAAAGTAGCGCAGCGGAAACGAGAACCCGTGATCAATGCCGACAATCGTCGGGACGTCTTCGCCGAGCCGCGCGGCCAACCAGTGCGCGATGCCGCGTCGCGTCCAGTACTTGCGAGGACTTGGCGGCGGAGGCACCTCGTTCGCCGCGGACTCACCGACGGCGCAGTAGACACGCAGGCCCTTGAGACTCGCTTCTGGCGTCTCGGCGCCAGAATAGTCAATGCCAATGTAACGGGAAAAGGCGGACATCGAGAGCTCACGGAGACTCAGGTCACCTCAGTCAGCAAACTCTCGTAGGGAATCTTCAGCCCGTCGTGCAGACGCTTGACCATGCGCAGGCTGAGCGGCCGCTTGCGGTTCAGCACCTCGGACACCCTCCCACTCGGACCGATGAAAGGCTCCAGGTCACGAGGCGTCAGTCCGTCTTGCTCCATGCGGAACTTGATAGCTTCCACCGGGTCGGCGGGTCCGAAATCGTAGTGCTTGTTCTCGTAGGCCTCGATGAGCGTCACCAGGACATCGCGCTCGTCAGCCTGTGCACTGCCCTCCCCGGCCTGGAAGATCTTCTCGAGGCGGCGAAAAGCCCGCTTCAGGTCATCTTCGTTTCGGATCGGCTTAATAGTCATTCACGGTCTCCACATCGACGCGGTCGTATTGCACATGTGTTCCGACGAACTTCACCCAGACGATTCCCGCCTGATACTGCACTTCGACGACGAGCCGGTACTTGTTGCCGCCCACGTTGAACACGACGCGGTTGTTACCGCAGATGCTCGCACTCGCGAACTGATCTTTGATGTCCTGCGGCCTGCGCCACTTTGCCCTCACTGCCTCCTCGTACCAGCTGTGCAGCGGGCCTCGCGCATCAGCGCAACCGGGTCGCTCCCAGAACTTCTTCAGGCTGCTCTTGGCGACCACTCTCATCGATCAGCAGTATCTCCCATTTTGGGAGATCCATCAAGAGCCGCGTTTTCCCGGAGTTTTTGCCAGTTTTGCCCGGAAACCCAGGGTTCCCTCTGTCTACCGACCGTGCCAAAATGGGATAGGGACCTGGTCACTCCCACTCAATTGTCTCCGGCACTTATAAGTCTCTGAACTACCGAAACTTCTGCTTACGGTGCACCGAACTTACCGTCAGACCTGCCGCCAAAACATTCCGCTTGGCGGCGATAGTTGGCAATAGATGCCGAAAGGAATTACGAATCCTGCAGCTTCTCTTGCAACCACACCTTGATCAAAGATTGATATGGCACATCTCGCGCGTTGGCAGCTGACTTTATAGAATCAAGAAGATGCTGCGGTAGCCGCAATGAGATCGTCTGGGTAGACGGCTTTAGATTAGGAAGCACAGCCACCTGCGCTTTTTTCCAATCCATATAAACCGTCGAGTCGTTCTTTTCCCAGAACGCTCTTTCCGCGGCCTCACTCGCAAATTTCGGGATGGACTTAAGACGCTTGTTCATAAATAACGCGCTCCTTCCGGTGCATGTCTCTGGCCGATATCACCCGGATGAACTGCCCGGCGGCTCTCAGCGTAAAAGTAATGTGCAGTCGCCGCCCTTCATTGGTCTTGCCGAGGGCATGAAAGCGCAGTTCAGCCCCGCTATGCCTCGGGTCCGGCAGGACAAGCAACGGCGAATTAAAAAATACCTGCTCCGCCTCAGCCATCGAGACGCCATGCTGCTCATTCTTTCTCGAGTTGCCTTCATCCCATTCGAAGCCAATGACTTTCGACAGGTCAATCATTTTTGTATATTACAGTAATATACAAGCGGATTGCAACCGCCGCAGTGCTGACCTGCCGTTCACAATCCGCGATTTAACAGGTGCGCTAGTTTTGTCCGGGTCAGCGCGCGGTGAAAGCTGACCCCTTCAAGGCATTCATGGATGACCGCTTTCGGGAATTGATCATGCCGGGCGCTCGGGCAACGACCAAATGGAAACTCAGGTATCCAGAAGCTTCTTCATTCGAAAGTTAATGAAATTCTGTCCGCGAATCGAAACGAGTTGTTGTTCAACCAGTTGGAATCCGCGCCTTTCGAAAAACGGTTCCTCAGCAAAATCTGTGGGCGAACTGCGGCTCGGGCAGAGCGCCAAGTTTATGATAGAGCATGATTTTGATCGCTCCGTAAGTTCGAAAGCCGTAGGACTTTCTGAGACTCGCTTTCA
>Ga0182013_10007700_pt1 | contig 11798 bp, 9 predicted proteins | sample 612S2MmetaG_FD_120487 | JGI IMG/M metagenome (GOLD analysis project Ga0182013, IMG submission 120487) | Permafrost microbial communities from Stordalen Mire, Sweden - 612S2M metaG | ecosystem: Environmental > Terrestrial > Soil > Wetlands > Permafrost | place: Sweden: Stordalen | collected...
CAGGGAATCCATACCAGTCTCGCGATGCTGCTGGCAGATGAGATGGATGCAGCCTGGGATCGGGTGAAGCTCGAGCAATCCACTTTGGACAAGATCTATAACAATCAGGCGGAAATCATCGATGCGCTGCCGTTCCAGCCGGACGACAACGGATATGCCAGGCGGGCGACCCGGTGGATGGCTGCCAAAATAATTCGGGAGGTTCCGGGTGCCTTGGGGACTGGCGGATCTTCCAGCGTGAATGATCTCTGGTTTCCGATGCGCGAAGCAGGCGCCTCGGCACGCGCGGCACTGATTGCGGCGGCGGCCGACACTTGGAAGGTACCTGCGGGGGAATGCCGCACCGAATCCAGCCGGGTGATCCACTCTTCGGGCAAGAGCGCATCGTATGGTGAGTTGGCCACACGCGCCGGGCAGATGGGAGTGCCAAAGAATGTGGCGCTCAAAGACCCGGCGACGTTCAAGCTGATTGGTAAGCCGGTGCGGCGGCTCGATAATGCCCCAAAGATTAACGGGTCCGCTATCTATAGCATCGATATGCTGCCTCCGGGGCTGCTCTATGCCAGCGTCAAAATGTGCCCAACGCTGGGCGGCAAGGTTGCCCGTCTTGACGCTGCTGTCGCGCAGTCCCTGCCGGGCGTGCGCAAAGTAATTACTTTGCAGCCTTACGCTGGTGGCCTTGCCAGCTATGGATCCGGCACGGGCGGGGTCGCCGTGATCGCCGACACGCCTTTTCATGCCATGCGCGCAGTAGAGAAGGTTACGGTGGAATGGGATCATGGGCCGGCCGCCAGTCTCTCGAGCCAGGACGCCATCCGTACGCTTTCTCAAGCGCTCGACGCCAACAAAGGCAAAGCGCATTTTGAGCATGGGGACGTGGAAGCGGCTCTGAAGTCGGCTGCGAAGACCATCACTGCGGAATATCGCGCCCCGTACCTCGCTCACGCCACAATGGAGCCGATGAACTGCACCGTGCAATTTAAAGACGGCGCGGCTACGGTTTGGGCACCGGCGCAGGGACCGGCTTTCGCAGTCAACGCTGTTGCGGGGGTTCTGGGTATTAAGGCGGAAAAAGTCCACCTGATAATCCCCCTGCTCGGTGGCGGCTTCGGTCGGCGCACCTTTGTGGATGTAATCTCCCAAGCCGCGGCAATTGCAAAGGAGGCTGGCGGTGCCCCTGTTCAGACCCTGTGGTCGCGCGAGGAAGACATGACGCACGACTATTATCGCCCTGCATTCGTCTCGCGCCATAGAGCCGGCTTCGATGCGCAGGGCAAGCTGGTGGCATGGCAGGCGACTACGGCAGGCTCAAGCATGGGTATGCCGTCCTTTGTTGACGGCTCAAGTATGGGGGCTTTCGATACCGGATACGCATTTCCGAATGCGCGTGTGGCGCATCAGGCTACCGAATCTCTGGTACCGGTCGGTATCTGGCGATCGGTTGGCCATTCCTACAACGCTTTCTTCAGCGAAAGCTTCATAGATGAATCGGCTGCGGCGGCGGGGCAGGATCCGGTGGCGTTTCGCGCGGCTTTGCTTTCAGGCAAGCCGCGTATTCTCCGCGTGCTTAAGCGTGCTGCGGAGCTTTCGGGCTGGGGACAGCCGCCCGCTGTCGCCCCCGATGGTGCAAAGACGGCGCGCGGCATTGCGGTGCATCCGTGCTTTGGCAGCATCATAGCCAATGTGGCCGAGGTTTCGATCGACAGCGACAAAAAGATCCGGGTGCATCGGGTTGTTTGCGTAGTCGACTGCGGCTTCCCGCTCAATCCCAACCTGATCCGGCAACAACTCGAAGGCGGAATCGTCTTTGGCCTTTCAGCCGCGCTGCAGGGGGAAATCACGGTCGAAAAGGGCCAGGTACAACAGACGAATTTCGATAAATATGCCCCGCTGAGAATGCGCGACTGTCCCGCCATCGAAACAGACATCATCGCCAGCCAGGAACATCCCGGCGGTATTGGCGAAACGGGTACGCCGACGATTGCTCCCGCTGTTGCCAACGCCGTTTTCGCATTGACCGGCCAGCGGCTACGGTCGTTACCGCTTAAATTGCTGGTCTAGGAGAAATCATGCTCACGCTCAAAATTAACGGTCAGGACGTCGCGGTAAACGCCGAGCCCGACACCCCTCTGCTTTGGGTGTTACGCGGGGAGTTGAAACTTGTCGGTACCAAATACGGCTGCGGTATCGCACTTTGCGGGGCATGCACTGTCCATATCGGAGGGGAAGCAGTTCGTTCCTGCGTGACGCCAGTCTCGGCGGTGGGAACCCGGGAGGTCACTACTATTGAAGGACTTCAGGGTAAGGAAGCCGAAGCGTTACGCCATGCATGGACCGATATCGATGTAGTGCAGTGCGGTTATTGCCAGACGGGACAAATCATGTCGGCGTGCGCCCTCCTGAAGAAGACGCCACATCCCACAGACGCCGACGTGGATGCCGCTATGAATGGAAATATCTGCCGTTGCGGCACCTATCCGCGCATCCGGGCGGCCATCCATATGGCGGCCGGCGATCGCCCGGCGGAGTTGGCAAAGCGTGAAGGAACGGAAAATGGCCGGTAAAAAGCCCGTAATCCAGCCGGTTTCTAATTCCAGGGCAACCCTGGCTTCCCTTTGGGCTGCCCTTTACAGAACAAAAATATGGCATTATGAGGAGATATGAAGCCCTTACGGAATCGCCTAGTTCCGCCGGCCATAGCATTCCGGAGTATTCTTAATCCAGATTGGGGTAAGCTTTCGCCAACGAATTTGCGCCGCGACGGCCTTTTGAATGGATAATAGCTGGGTTCGAATGAAGCTCTGGGGTGTGCGCGGTTCCACCCCTACTCCTCAAATGGAGAATCTCAAGTTCGGGGGCAACACCTCCTGTCTGGAGATTCGCGCCGGAGAAAACGATCCCGTCATTTTCGATGCGGGCAGCGGCATTCGCGCTCTCGGCCAGACTCTCCTTGAGGAAGCGGCGGGAAAGCCGATCAACGCCACTATATTTCTCACCCACTTTCACTGGGACCATATTCAGGGCATACCGTTTTTCAAGCCCCTTTACGGGCCAGCCAATCGCGTGTCGTTCTTTTCAGGATCGACGGGCCGACCTCTGCGGGAAACGCTCGAAGGCCAGATGACAATGCCTTACTTTCCCATCGGTTTCAGCCAGGTCGCCGCTAAACGGGATTTCCATCAGATCGAGATCGGTGAAGCTGTCGAGACCAACGGGCTGATCATTCGCCCGTTCCCTCTGAATCATCCGCAGGGCGCGTCCGGTTACCGGATCGAGGCTAATGGAGTGGTAGTTATTTACGCAACGGATTACGAGCATGGCGTGCCGGAGATGGATGCGACGCTTCTCCAGTATGCGCAGGACGCGGACATTCTGATTTGCGACGCGCAATATACTCCGGCGGAGTATGAGACACATCGCGGTTGGGGACACAGCACCTGGCAGAACGCAGTTATGGTGGCGCGCGAGTCACGGGCAAAGCATTTGATGCTCTTTCACCACGATCCCGAGCATGACGATACGGCCATGATGCAGATCGCGCAGAATGCCCGCATGCAGTTCGAGAACACGACGGCCGCATGGGAAGGTTATGTAGCTTTGCTCCAGGATGTCAGCGGCGATCTTTCAGCCTCCGATGCGCCGGTACCGACCCCGGTTTCCTCGAAGGTCAGCGGATCGCGATGACGGCGTATTACCACTTTTCTTCGAACTTCAGTGAAAGGTAGAATAGGCGAAAATGACCCCGGATCTCACGTATAACGATGAGGTCGGTCAACTCAGGCGGACAATTGTCGCGATGCGGACCGAACTGGAAGCGGCACGTGCGCACCAGCAGGACGCAGTGCAGAAGGCGATGACCGCCGGGCACTCCGAGGTTCTCGAACTGCGTGAAACCATTCAGGCACTGCGGGAAGAACTGGAGCGGGAAAGAATTCGTCATGTCAAGGAACAACAGGAAATCCGCCGGACGGGGCAAGGTGAGCAACAACAATTGCAGCAGATGATCGTAGCACTTCGTGAAGAACTGGAGGCAGCGCGTGGCCGCTAAACCTTTGGTTGCAAGCTCCATGGAGCAGCAGCAGCTCGAGCAAATGGGTCTGCTTCTGCGTGTCGCCCGGGACGTGGCGGCGCAGGACACGCTCGATCAGATGCTTCGTAGCGTCGTCGAAGTCAGCACGGAGGAGACGGGAGCCGAAAGCGGTACGCTCTTTTTGAACGATGAACGTACCGGGGAACTCTACTCCAGAGTCTTCGAGGGCGGCACAGTCCGTGAAATCCGCATGATGAATACCAGCGGCATAGCGGGACATGTGTTCACATCGGGCATCGGCGCTGTCGTGGACGATCCTTATTCAGATCCGCGGTTCAATCCGGAAGTCGACAAGGAAACCGGCTACGTAACGAGCAGTCTGCTTTGCGCGCCCGTTCGCACCCCAAAAGGCGAGGTGATGGGCGTGCTGCAGGTGCTGAACAAGCGGTCGGGTTTGTTTACCAAAGAAGATCTGCGGCTGCTGGAAGAAATGACTTCCCTTTGCTCCATGGCTCTGCACAGCAGGCAGTTCATGGACCGGATGCAAACGGCCCGCGAACGCGAAATGAAGTTCCTCGATCTGGTCGCCGAAGTCACTTCCGATCTCGATCTGGGAACCATGCTGAGCAAGGTAATGGCCGAGGCGGCCCGAATGCTGCAGGCCGACCGGGCGACGCTGTTCCTGAACGACGAGAAGACCAATGAGTTGTTCTCGCGCGTCGCGATGGGAGATTCGATTGGCGAAATCCGCATGCCGAATCATGTGGGAATCTCCGGCGCGGTTTTCACTTCGGGGCAGACGATCAATATTCCGTACGCCTACGCCGATCTTCGGTTCAATCCGGCCTTCGACAAGCGCACTGGTTACTTCACCCGCTCGATTTTGTGCGTGCCGATCATGAATAAGGCAGGCAAGGTCATCGGTGTCACGCAGGTACTGAACCGGAAGGGCGGTCCGTTCAATGCCGAGGATGAAGCCCGGCTGAAGGCATTCACCGCACAGGTTGCAATGAGCCTCGAAAGCGCCAAGCTCTTCGACCAGGTGCAGCAAGTCAAGAATTACAACGAGAGCATGCTGCAAAGCATGTCGAACGGCGTAGTCACCTTGAATGATGAAGGCGCGATCGTGACCTGCAATACCGCCGGACTCCGTATTTTGCGGACAACCCCCGCTGACATTCTCAATCGCAAGGCGGAGCAATACTTTACTGAAGCCAACGCCTGGGTAATCGAGCGTATCAAGGTAGTCGAAGAAACGCTGCAAAGCGACATCACGATGGATGCGGAATTAGCTGCGGGCAAGGAAAAGGTCTCCATCAACCTGACCGTGCAGCCACTGATGAGCGAAGAGGAGAACGGCGCCACCAAGAAGCTCGGGACAATGCTGATGCTCGAAGACGTCAGCGGCGAGAAGCGCATGAAGTCGACGATGTCGCGCTATATGGATCCGCGGCTCGCCGATCAGTTGTTGTCTGGCGGCGAAGAACTACTGGGCGGCAAGATCGTCACTGGAACCGTTCTGTTTTCGGACGTGCGCAATTTCACCCCCATTACCGAGGAACTCGGCGCGCAAGGCACAGTCACCCTGCTGAACGAGTATTTCACGCTGATGGTGGATTGTATCCAGAAGCATGGCGGCATGCTGGATAAGTTCATCGGCGATGCCATCATGGCCGTCTTCGGCCTCCCGCTTCCGCACGAGGACGACGAAGATCGCGCCGTGCGTGCGTCGATCGGGATGATTGCGGAGCTGAGAAACTGGAATGCCGAGCGAATCGCCGCAGGAAAGAAACCAATTGAAATCGGCGTCGGCCTCAACACCGATAACATCGTTTCCGGTAACATCGGCTCTCCAAAGCGGATGGATTACACGGTGATCGGCGATGGCGTCAATCTCGCTTCGCGTCTTGAGAGCGCCTGCAAACAGTACGGCGCCGGAATCCTGATCAGCGAAAATACACTTAAAAAGCTGAAGGGCACCTACCGGGTACGCGATGTCGATCTGGTGGTTGTCAAAGGCAAGACTGAGCCGGTGGCTGTGTTTGAAGTTCTCGACTATCACACCGACTTGTCATTTCCGAACCTGGCCGACTTCCTCGGTTATTACAGAAGCGGAATCACGCTCTACCGTAAACAGCAGTGGGACAGATCGATCGCGGCTTTTCAGCACTGCCTGAAGATGCGGCCGACGGATAAGCTTTCCCAGATCTACGTGGAACGCAGCGAACAGATGAAGGACAACCCGCCCGGCGATGACTGGAACGGCGTTTGGGTTCTGAAATCAAAGTAAACCGGATATACGCTACAATCCACCGTTGAACACAAAGGACTTCTGAATCCATGCCGCAGTTTGGGGCAAAGCAAAAGGTTCAATGTTCTGGATCGAGAATGTCCGGCGGGGGTGGTTCCCGATTGTGTCGATACCGGAGCACAGTCGCGAACAGGAGTCCAAGCAGCAGCGATCCGGCAACAAACCATCGCGGCCACGGCGTAAGGGCGATTCCAACAACCCACGCGACCACAGTCGTGGCACCACCGCGAGTGCCGAAGATTCCAAGTTTCTTTTCGAGTTTGCTTGGCTTTGCACTAAAGATGCGCATCCACCAGCGAGACGATTTACCGCGCTTGCGTGGATGGCTTTGTTTTCGCGAACTCACTCTTATGCCCGCTTCATTGACCTGTGCTTCTCCGCCGGCGCCTTCGGCTTGATCCTCGGGATGTCCGTCACCACTTCGTCAAAGGACAGGGGCGTTAGTAAATAAAAGCCGACGGCTTCGACCGCCAGCGCTAGTTCCGTCCTCGTCACGGCAACGCAAACACGTACAGCGCCTGGCCGTTCTGCGGGAATTTAATCTCCGGTGCCAGAGCCGTTGGAGCCTGCCGCGGACTGCCACCACCCAAACCCGCCATCACGGCGATGTATTGTTTACCGTCCACGCTGTAAGTGACGGGAAATCCCTGCGAGGACGTGGCAAGACGGGTTTCCCAAAGAACTTTGCCGGTTTTCACATCGAGTATGTGGACGTATCGGTTTACGTCGCCCACCAGTACCCATCCGCCAGCAGTCGAGAGAGCCGCAGTGAGGAATGGCCCGCGCTGCTCGTACTTCCAGATTTCGTTCATGGTCTTCACGTCATACGCGGCGAGTTTGCCCATGTTGCCATTGCTGCCTGGCATGGGAACAAACTTGCGATCCCCGCCGTTGCCGCCACCATTGCCGCTGAAGTCCACCTCGCGCGCTGTGAAATCCATGCATGACTGACTCAGAGGAGCGATCAACAGGCCTGTTGGCTGGTTGTAGCTCATTGCCTGCCAGTTGTGTCCGCCTTCGGTACTAGGGCAAACATTGACGGGCTTGCCGATCTGCATTTCCAGAAGGTCTGTCCGGTACTTCGGTGTGCCCGTTACGGGATCGATCGACGCCCATGCGTTCTGATAAACCATCTGCTTGCTGCCGAGGTACTTTCCTGTCCGCCTGTCGAGCTTCCAGAGAATACCCGCCTTGCCCGCATTCAGCGACACCTTCTGATCGCCAATGTCGACAAGAACGCGTTCGAATACTTCATCGAGATCGAACGATTCGCCCGGCGCATGCTGGAAATACCAGCTCAGCTTGCCTGTATCGGGGTTCAGCGCAACGGTTGAATTCGCATACAGCGTCTTGTCGAAAGGGGTCGTATGCCGGCTCAGAAAATTCCACGGCTTGGACTGGGCAACGCCCCAATAGGTGAGATTGAGATCGGGGTCGTAACTGCCAGCGATCCATGTCTCAGCCCCGGCGCGATTGTTCATCGGCAGGGAACCCCAGGTCTCGCTGCCCGGCTGGCCTTCGCGCGGCACGGTATAAAATCTCCAGGCCTGTTTGCCGGTGTGAATGTCGTAGGCGGATATGTAGCAGCCATCGCCGTCGAACCGGGCGCAACCTGTTAAACCCATCAGCACTTTGTCGCCGATGACGATAGTGCCGCTGGTATTGTCGCGCGGTTTTTCGGATGCGGGAGTGTCCCAAAGAATCCTTCCGTTCCGGGCATCAAGCGCCACCATGTGTGCATTGCTGGTGGGCAAAAAGATTTTGTCTTCAGCGATTGCAATACTGCGAATGCCGCCGTAACCGGGCGACTGGTCGGGGCCCACCCGCGTTTCCCAAATCAAATCCCCTGTCTTACCATCCAGCGCCTGCACGATATTGCTCGGACTGGCGAGGTAAATAATGCCGTTGTGGACGATCGGCGTGGTCTGATTGGCGCCGGAATCATTAATAGCCCAGCTCCATTTCAACTGCAGATTTTTGACGTTGTCCCGCGTGATCTGGTTGAGTGGGCTATAGCTGTGGCGCTGGTAATTGCGGCCAAAGATGAGCCAGTCGGAAGCCGGAGGATTCTTCAGCATCTCCGGAGTTACCGGTACATAGTTCTTTACTTCGCCTTCAACGCTAACCCCGCGCGCGGTGGACTGTCCCGCTCCACGCACGATAGGTGCGGCCCCGCGTCCTGCAGCGCCTCCGCGTCCAGCCCCGCGCCCGCCAGCCGCTGCGTCGGCTTGCTGCGCCTGGCCATTGGCGACGGAACCAATCTGCATCGCGGCGCCGGCCACGAGCGGCCGCTGACCAGCCAGGGCGCCATTGCGCTGGAGGATATAGGCGGTTACATTGAGCCCAGCCGCCTCACCGAGGGAACCCGGGCTGGTCGGCGGCATAGTCTGAATAATTTCGCCGAAAAGCTCACTCACCATCTTCGGCCGCCAGTGGAGCATAAAGGTGCCCCCGGCGAGGGCAGGAGCGTCGCCTGAGCCCTGGAAATTAGCCCCGTGGCATCCCGCACAATTCTGGTCGTAAACGCTGCGACCGGCCTGCGCCTGATCGGCAGTAAAGATGGGCGGCGGTGGCAGAGGAGTCGTGGGCTGCTGGGCGACAAGCAGAACGGCGAGTGCGAAAGCCCCAAGTGTGCTGAAAGCGAGAAGGTTCAGGCCGGATCTCTTCATAGTGTGTTCTGATCTCTGCAGGGAATATCATATCTGTTCCCTGAGCGCCGTGCTGCGCGGCCTTTTTCACGGCACGTTCCCGACCCGGTTGACTACTGCGAAAGTGTGTAGTTCACGTCAACTGTAGTCAGCACTGTCACGGGATTGCCGTTCAGCAGCACCGGCTTATAAAGCCATTGCAAAACTGCGTCGGCCGCTGATTGGGTCAGTTCGGCTGGCCCCGTCACCGGAGTCACATTCAAAACATGCCCGTCCTTGTCGATGAGCACTTCGAGCCGTACGGTGCCCTGAATTCGGTTTTGCTTGGCGTCAGGCGGATAGACCGGGTTTACCCATGAGACCCGATTGGCCGCCGCGACGTTGCCGCCTATTCGTACCGGCCCCTCCTGTGCGAGAGCTCCGGCCAATGAAAAACCAGCCGCCAATATCGCCGAAAGCGCATAGCGAAATAGCTGTCTTCCTGCGTTTGTCTGCATAGAAACCTCTCTTGATCTAAACGCGCTCTCTATTAAGACACCGGATTCAGCGAAGGAGTTCCCCGCATGCTGGAAATAAGGAGGCGGGCGGCAGGCAAGGACAAGCCCGCCGCCCCAAGAGTGAAACCGGGCAACTTTCGCGGTTCGCGTTAATTATCTTGTCGGCAATAGTCGAAGAAAATTCGAGTAATTTTTTCTCGATTCTCTCCAGACGTGTCCGCGGCGGTTGTTCAGTATCATGGGGATGCTGCTACTTCCGCTCTAGTCTTTCGCTGAAACTATGAAAATTGCTTTGATAACCGGTGTCACGGGTCAGGATGGCTCGTATTTAGCCGAGTTTCTTCTTGCCCGCGATTACGACGTTCACGGAATCGTCCGGCGCGCCTCTACGTTTACAACCCAGCGCCTCGATAACATCTACGTCGATCCTCACAAGTATGGCGCCCGGTTTCACCTCCACTACGGCGACATGACCGATGCAACCGGGCTGCGCCGGATCCTCGGAAAGGTTTCGCCGGATGAAATCTATAATCTGGCTGCGCAATCCCACGTCAGGGTCAGTTTTGACCAGCCGGAATATACAGCGGACGCCGTAGCCACCGGTAGCCTGCGGCTTCTGGAAGCCGTGCGCGACTATATTTCGATTTCCGGTCGCCAGGTACGCCTGTACCAGGCGGGATCTTCTGAAATGTTTGGCGCAGCGCCGCCGCCTCAAAACGAAGCCACCCCCTTCTATCCGCGCAGCCCGTACGCCGTCAGTAAGGTGGCGGCTCACTGGTACTCGGTCAACTACCGGGAAGCCTATGGCCTCTTCATTTGCAATGGCATTCTGTTCAACCACGAATCGCCGCGCCGTGGTGAAACATTCGTCACCCGGAAAATTACGCGTGCGCTCGCCCGTATTCGTTTCGGTCTCCAGGACAAGCTGTTTCTCGGCAACCTGGAATCCCGCCGCGACTGGGGCTATGCGGCCGACTACGTTCGCGCCATGTGGATGATGCTGCAACAAAGTGCGCCAGGCGACTTTGTTATAGCCACCGGCGAGACGTATTCAGTGCGGCAATTTCTCGATCTTGCCGCGAAATACTGCGATCTGGACTGGAAAAAATACGTGGAAGTCGATGAGCGTTATTTTCGGCCCACGGAGGTGGATGTTTTGCTGGGAGATTCCTCCCGCGCACGTGCTCAGCTGGGCTGGGCTCCGGAAGTCACCTTTCCAGGCCTGGTGCAGATGATGGTGAATCACGATCTGGAACTCGCCCGCCAGGAAAGCACTCTTCGGGAGGCAGGCCACACCAACCGCGTTCTGCATGCTTAAAGACAGCCGGATTTTTATAGCAGGGCACAATGGCATGGTGGGATCCGCAATTTACCGCCGCCTGATGGCTGACGGATACGGAAACCTCATTCTGCGAACGCGCGCGCAACTGGACCTGAAAGACCAGAGGGCGACCGAAAAGTTCTTCGAAACCGAGCAGCCCGATTACGTGTTCGTGGCCGCGGCCAAAGTCGGCGGAATCCTTGCCAACAACAGCCTCCCGGCCGACTTCATATTCGATAACCTCAGCATTCAGACCAACGTAATCAATTCGGCCTGGCGCAATGGAACGAAAAAACTGCTCTTCCTCGGTTCCTCATGCATCTATCCCAAACATGCGCCTCAGCCGATGAGGGAAGAGTATCTGCTTTCCGGACCGCTGGAACCGACCAACGAATGGTACGCAGTCGCAAAGATTGCCGGGATCAAACTCGCCCAGGCCTATCGCAAACAGCACGGCTTCAACGCCATCAGCGCGATGCCGACCAATCTCTACGGGGAAGGCGACAACTTCGATCTCCAGACCTCCCATGTGCTGCCAGCGATGCTGCGAAAATTCACGGAAGCACGCGCCGCCAACGCCCCCGAAGTGGTTCTCTGGGGGACTGGCACACCTCGCCGCGAGTTCCTGCATGTCGATGACTTAGCCGGCGCATGCGTATTTCTAATGCAGCATTACAACGAGCCGGAGATCGTCAACGTAGGAACCGGCGTCGATGTTACCATCCGCAAACTGGCTGAGATGATTCGGAAGGTCACGGGCTATCAGGGCAAGATGACTTTTGACGCGACAAAGCCTGACGGCACACCCCGCAAACTTCTCGACGTCAGCAAGATAACTTCGCTCGGCTGGAAGCCTTCCATCTCGCTCGAGGAAGGTATCGAAAGAACGTGGCGCTGGTATATTTCGCAGGGCGAATCCCTGCGAAAAGAGTCACCGGCTTCCCCCGGAATCTCCGGAGACTAACGACCGCTCAAGCCTTTCGCAGGAATG
>Ga0182013_10007701_pt1 | contig 11797 bp, 9 predicted proteins | sample 612S2MmetaG_FD_120487 | JGI IMG/M metagenome (GOLD analysis project Ga0182013, IMG submission 120487) | Permafrost microbial communities from Stordalen Mire, Sweden - 612S2M metaG | ecosystem: Environmental > Terrestrial > Soil > Wetlands > Permafrost | place: Sweden: Stordalen | collected...
CCGTTTTCCGGTCTCGACCTGATTATGCTTGAAAAGACCTGCGAGTTGATCGCCAAGGTCGCCGACATGGACGACCTGAATACGATTATCGTGGTCACGCACGACGTGACCGCAGCGTGCTCTGTCGCGGACCATCTCTGGCTCATGGGCCACGGCCCCGGCGATGATGGAAAGACGCTGCCCGGTTCCAGAATCGTGAAACAGTATAATCTGATTGACAGAGATCTGTGCTGGCAGCCAAACATCATCACCACGGCTCGATTCACCGATTTTGTGCGCGAAGTCAAAGAAGAATTCAGGAGGCTATAAATGAGCGGCAAAAAGGAAATTGAAATTCTGGTTTGTAAATGCAAGGACTGCACGCATTGGGAGATCGGCAAGGAAGTGCTGATCTGCAAGACCTGCGGCCTGACCTTGCCCGCAAAGATCACCGTAGACGACCATCACATGCTCCATTGGCAGAAGCACGAGCGCTAGGCTCACTGTCAGTTTTCGAGTCGCCGATTCGCAAGCTGAAGTTCGTGCGGGCGTTGCTTCATGGGATAAGTGGACCCAGCGCAGGGCAGCCCGGCCGCGACGGCCCCTGCTGTTTTTTGCCAGGCGTATGGATTCCGGGGAACAATTCGCGCCCCGGCCGCGTAGAGATGATTGGCGCGGCTCTGCATCGAGCGCCCCCGCGCCACCGATTGCAAAGGAGAATCCCATGCGGAATTTCGCAAGCGTTGCCGGCTTGGCTGCGTTGTTGTGTTTCGCCGTCCCCGGTAGTTTTGCCAAGACGCCCCCAACCCCGAAAAGCGGGCAGGGCGCTGTCGTGATCGTATTCAAGGATGGCCACCGGCAGAGCTTCAATCTCTCCGATATTTCCCGGATCGAGTTTCCGTCGGCCGGCGAAGCATCTGTCGCGGAAGTTTCAAACAACTCCACGTTTCCCCGGCATTTCCTTGGAAAATGGGAAGTTGGAGAGGGCGACGGAAACAAGTTCTACATCACGCTTTTGGAGAACGGCGACGCCAAGCGCTCGCTGGGAGACGTGCATGGCAAGTGGGTCTGCGTAGACGGCGAGGCGCGGGTCACGTGGGACGATGGCGCCCAGGACGCCATCCGCAAGATTGGCTCTTCTTACCAGAAGCGCGCTTTTTCAGCTGGCCGGTCCTTTTCCGATACCCCCGATAACGTCGCCGACGCCCACAACACCACGCCGCATCCAATCTAACGAATCTCTGCAATAGCCTGGATTTGCGCCAGTCGCCCACTGGTTTCGCCGGCCCACAGCGAGATGAAACTGGGTACCCACCTCGGCGCGTCTCTGTTTTTGCGCCTAGAGTGTTTTAGTCAATTGTGTAGACCGGAGTTTTGTTGGCATCCCACCCATTGCGAGGAAAAACGCGGAATGGATGGGCCACGAAAGTCTATAGCAAAAGCAAAAATGCTCTAGGGTGGGATACGCAATTTTCAATCGTAACGCACGAAATCACACGGTCAGAGACCTAGGAGCAATCAAGTGTGATGCTCCGCCCGTTTTGTCCAAAACTTCCCAAATTCGCTGTATCCTTTGCGCCACTTAACAGTCGCGATCCCGTTCACTCGTCACTGGTCGTTACCCCTTCCGCATGAACGTCCCCGACAGCCGGTCGTGCCAGCTCAGGCGATCTTCGTCGAAGATCGCCCAGAGCACACCCAGCCCCACTGGCGCCAGGGACAGAGTCAGCGCCCCAAGCCGGTAGCACCGTTGACTGCGATTGGCTATTTCGCCCCTGAACGTGCACAGCGAGATTCGCGCCCACTTCATGCCCGGCGTAGCCGCGGCCAGCGTGAAGAAGATCAGATGATAGGCGATGGTGAGAACCGCAAGCGTCAGAGCCGACCCCAGTTCGATCTCCTTGATTGTGGGCAGGGTCTTCATTTGATCCATTGCCGCCATGGCCAGCGCAAGGAACGTTCCCATAATCAGCGCGCCATCCACCACGACCGCCATGAGACGCAGGCTCAGCGGCGCCAGTTCGAGATCCGGGGCTGCCGGAGCCGCTTCCGCGTCTTCCGCTGCCAGCTCATCCTGGGAGTACACATGCGAGGATTGCTCGTGGATGGATTGCTCATCCAGTTGAATGCTCGACCAATCGGGGCCCGGCCAGGCTGGCGCAGCTTCCTCAGCCACTGGCCCCGCCGCTTCCGGTTCAATCGAGATGCTTCCAGGGTCCACTTCGAAGATGCTCAATTGCCCCATGGCATTGCCCACACGCCCATGCGGCCCTTCGGCCAGGCGCGGACGAATCTTGCGCGTAGCAACAAGTTCGCGAGGAAACTCGATCAAATTGGCATGAATCGGCTTGGCAGGTTCCACCACCTCAATGTCTTCGGTCTCCGCGCCATTGCGCGCCAATCTGGCGCTTCGCCACCAATCCTCCACAGAACTCTCTGCGACGCCGGGTCCGTGCGTCGCACGAACAGCCGCCGGTTCCGCTTGCCGTATCGGCATATCCGCGTCCCATAGGATTCCAAACGACAGCCCTTCAGCTTGGCTTGCGCCAGCCATTGGCTGAGCGGGCTCGACGGCCGTTTCCCATACTGGTTCCAAAGTCCGCTCTGAAGCTCTCCCCTCCAAAACCTCAAGCTTCCGGGGACTCTCCGCGGCGCTCGCAGCTTCAAGGCCAGCCAACAGGGACTCAGCGGCAGCCTGCGCCTCAAGCGCGGCCCAGGAAGCAGCCTCGGCGGCCCGCACGGCGGCCCGCGCCTCATCGGCCAGCATCTCACTATAGGTAGGGGCTTTGGCATACCGAGCGGCGACGCGCGCGGCTGCCTCTGCGGCTCGGCTGCCCGCGCCAGGATGTTGCTCCAGGTGCGAAGCCGACTCCGTCATCGAAGAGCCTTTACGGCTTTGGTGCGCGGCCAGGCGCCGGTTCACTTCTTGCTTCCACGAGATTGAGAGGTCTGCTTGTATTGCGGATGTACTCAAAGCTCCAGTGTCCCTTCTGACGCTGCTCCCAAGCCAGCTTGCACACCTTCCGGCAGGCATAGCTGTGCCGCAGTTCCGGTCCGCAAGCCCATCGTAGCCTGGACATCGCAGACATTGCAGTCAAAAAGAAGAAGGAGGTATCGCGAAGGTACACAGGCATGGCGCAAATCGCAAGAACCGCGAAGGACAGAAAGAAGCAGATTATTGCCGGCTACCTGAGCTGCGGGCAGAGCAAACGCATCCAACTTCGCTCCTGAAGGGAAGAGAAAAGCACCTCCCAAAGTATCCAATTCAAGCGTTTGTAACAAGGGCGCGAATTCAAAGGCCTGCCATGAGCTTGCCGAAGGGGCCGCAAATGGGGGAAGAGAAACTCGGTGGGCTTTAGCCCTTGTTTGCAGCATCGGCCGGCAATCGGCAAAGGGACATGGGAAGGCTGGCACGGGCTAGGCAGGCTGCGGGAAAACTCTGGAAGCAGCCAGCTTTGTGGCGTTGCATTTGGGGCACGACTGAAGTCGTGCCCTGTTACAGGGCGAGGTTTTCCTAATCCGCTGCCAATGCGATTCAAGCGCCTTGTTGATCGACTTCTGTTGATTTCACTGGCACCGGCAACTTCCCACCACACTGATATTGGCGCAATAGCCGTCTCGATGGAGCAGCGGGCCAACGCGAGTCCATCGCAATTGAGGCGGGATGCCGCCGCTTTTCCGCGACTTTTTGACATCCGCCCGGAATCCCTCCAGCCGGTTGATTCATCTGAGAGAATAGTGACAGTGAATCGAGCACAAAATCTGGTTCTCAGGCGTGTGGGTGCGCATGCCTTGGTTGCCACGCTGGCTTTGGTCGGCGCGGGTGTGTTTGCCAATGGGCAGCCAGGCAGTTCAGCGCCCAATCCCACCTCGGCCGTGAACCCCTTTTTCGGCAGCGTCACTGCCCATCCAGCCAGCGACGAGACGCTGAAGCTCTCGTTGGACGAGGCCGTCAGCCTGGGACTCAAAAACAATCTCGGCCTCAAGGAGGCCGAGGCCGGCGAAAAGACGCTGCAAGGCGAAAAGAACGAGGCGCTCCAGAATTTTCTGCCCACCATCACCCTCACCGGCGACACCGGCGTTTACCAGCACAATCTTGCCGCGCTGGGCTTTGGACCGGGCGCTATCAAGCAATTTGCAAAGCTCTTCCCCGGTGGCCAGACCCCGGCAGGATTTTCGTCAATCACCCGCGACGACCTGACCGAGGGTCAAATCCATTTCAGCCAGATGCTCTTCTCCGGGCCGGTCCTCGCTGCCTTCAAAGGGGCCCGCGCCGGGGAGCAGGCAGCGCATTTTGCCAAGATGACGGCCCGCGGCGAAGTGGTGCAGCAGGTGGCCTCGGCTTACCTGCATGCCATTGCCGCCTCAAGCGAGGTAGACAACGCCAAGGCGCTGGAGGCTGCCGGCCAGGTGCTGCTCAACCAGGCTCACGCCGCCCATGAAGCCGGAGTTGTCGCCAATCTGGATGAGTTGCGCGCACGGGTCCAGCTTCAGGCCCAGCAACAAGCCCTCATCGCCGCTGAAAATGCTGAGGAAAAGAGTCTGATCCTGCTCAAGCGCGAGATCGGCATCGATCCCGGCCAGAAGATTGCGCTCTGCGACCCCGCGCCCTACAGCGATCTGGCCGCGCAAACACCGGAAGAGGTGCGCGCCGTCGCCTACAAGAACCGCCAGGACTACCAGAATCTGCAAAATCAGGTGGTCGCATACAAGGCTATCCACTCCGCCTATCGCAGCCAGCGCCTGCCCAGCCTCGCCTTCGGCGGCTACTACGGCGTCAGCGATGTGAGCGGCGTGGGCACGCACGGAAACTTCGTCGCCCAGGGCGTGCTCAGCGTACCGCTTTTCCGCGAGGGCAAGCTGCGCGGCGATACCGAGTCTGCTGCGGCTCAGTTGGCCGCCGTCCATGCGCAACTGGACGACTTGAAGGGCCGGATCGACCAGCAGGTGCGCTCGGCGCTGCTCGACGTGGACGCAACCTCGAAGCTGGTGGAGGTTGCCCGGTCCAACGTCGAACTTGCCACCCGCGCCCTCAGCGACGAAACCGACCGCGTCAACGCCGGTGTGGACGACAACCTGCCGCTGGTCACGGCCCAGGCCACGCTGGCCTCGGCGCAGAGCAACCTGGTCGAGAGCCTCTACCAGTACAACCTCTCCAAGCTGGCCCTGGCGCGCGCCACGGGAGTGCTGGAGCAGCAGTATCGGGTCTACCTGGGGCGGTAACGTTCATCACTGGCGGTTAGCTGTGGTAACGACCTGGGAACCCCACTTCTGTGTGCCTTTCAAACGGGCGCCGTACCTCTGCTATGATCCCGCCATGCCACTTTCCTGGAATGAAATCCGCCACCGCTCCATCGCCTTCTCTAAGGAATGGGCGGGTGCAAAGAGCGAAAGCGCAGAGAAACAAACCTTCTGGAATGAATTCTTTGATGTGTTTGGAGTGCGACGCCGCGTTGTTGCGTCCTTTGAAGAACCCGTAAAGAAGATTTCCGGGGATTACGGCTACATCGATTTGTTCTGGCCCGGTACTGTGCTCGTCGAGCACAAGAGCCGCGGCAAAGACTTGGGCAAGGCGGAATCGCAGGCATTCCGATACATCCAGGATCTTATACGGCAGGGGCGGATGGATGAGGTTCCGCGCTATGTTATTGTTTCTGACTTCGCCCGCATCGCCCTGCACGATCTAGAGCCCGAAGAACAGCTCGACTTACCTCTCTTCCACGGCCTGAGCGTGCATACGGTTGAGCTGCCTCTCGCCCAGTTTCACGAATACATCCACGCTTTCGCATTTATCCCTGGATATAAGCAGCATAAGTTCGAAGAGCAAGACCCGATCAATATCGAGGCAGTCAAGATCATGGGCCGACTGCACGATACGCTTGGAGCGGGGGGCTACGCGGGGCACCGGCTGGAACGCTTTCTTGTCCGAATCCTTTTCTGTCTTTTTGCTGAAGACACCGGCATCTTCGAGCGAGAGTCGTTCCACCTCTATCTGGTCAACCGCACAGCCAAAGACGGCTCGGACCTCGGATTGCACCTCGCACGCCTTTTCGACGTACTCAATACGCCGCCTGAAGAGCGCCAAGCCAACCTCGACGAGACCCTCGCGGGATTTCGTTATGTGAATGGAGAGCTATTCGCCGAGAATCTCGGCTTTGCGGACTTCAACGAAGATATGCGGAATGCGCTCTTAGGTTGCGCGCATTTCGACTGGTCGCGCATTTCGCCAGCCATCTTTGGTTCCCTCTTTCAGGAAGTGACGAAACCAAAAGAACGTCGTCAAATTGGCGCCCACTACACCAGCGAGCGCGACATCCTCAAGGTGATTCGCTCGCTGTTCCTCGACGATCTACGCGCCGAGTTCAATCGCGTAAAAGGGAGCAAGGCGGAACTCAAGCGCTTTCACGATAAACTGTCCACGCTCCGTTTTCTCGATCCTGCCTGCGGCTGCGGAAACTTCCTCGTGGTCACCTATCGCGAGTTGAGGCTGCTCGAGGTCGAAGTCCTCAAGATACTGTTTCCCTCCGGCTCTCAGGAACTCGACATCCAGCGTCTCTCACTTGTCGATGTAGATGCCTTCTACGGAATTGAGATTGTTGAATGGCCCGCGCGCATTGCCGAAGTTGCAATGTGGCTGATGGACCACCAGATGAATATCCGCCTTTCCGAGGAGTTTGGCCAATACCTTGTCAGGCTTCCGCTTAGGAAATCGCCCACCATCGTCTGCGATAACGCGCTGCGTATTGACTGGAAAGGCATTCTGCCGCCTGACCGATGCGGTTACATACTCGGCAATCCTCCATTCGTAGGCAAGAAAGCCAGAAACGCCGAACAACAAGCCGATATGGAGATCGTCTTCGGCGCTATCAACGGAACGGGTGTTCTCGATTATGTATGCTGCTGGTATCTTCGCGCCGCGCAGTATATTCGAGGGTCCAAGATTACGGTTGGCTTCGTTTCGACAAACTCCATCACGCAGGGAGAGCAGCCCGGAGTCCTGTGGCCAACCTTATTCAATCTTCTCGGCGTAAAAATACATTTCGCCCATCGAACCTTTGCCTGGGAAAGCGAGGCGCGTGGGAAGGCTCACGTTCACGTGGTCATCATCGGATTCGGCGCCTTCGACGCACCGGACAAACAACTCTACGACTATGAGGGCGGCGACACGAAGAAGGTATCGGTGAGCTACCCCAAGAATATTAGCCCCTACCTAATCGAAGGAAATGACAGAGCGTTGCAGACACGCAGGCGCCCAGTCAGCAACGTTGTTGAAATGCGCTTTGGAAGTATGCCAAATGACGGCGGCCATTTGCTTCTTACCAATGAGGAAAAAGACCAATTACTCCTGGATGCGCCGGAAGCGCGGCCCTTGCTTCGACCGCTTTTGAGCGCTGACGAGTATCTGAATGGAAGGAACCGCTGGTGCCTCTGGCTAGAGGGCGTCTCGCCGCAGACAATTCGAGGAATCCCCGAGGTTTATCGCCGCGTTAAGGAGGTTCGGGCCTATCGCGAATCCAGCAAGAGGGAAACGACCGTCAAGCTCGCCAATTTCCCGGGTCTGTTTGGTGAGAATCGCCAGCCCACCACAAAGTACGTATTAGTGCCGCGCCATAGTTCTGAGACGCGGAAGTATATTCCTATCAGCTATTTCACACCTCGGTATATCGTGAGCGACAGTTGCCTTTGCTTGCCCGATGCAACGCTCTACCATTTTGGTGTTCTGTCTTCTGCCATGCATATGGCCTGGGTTCGCCAAGTTTGTGGGCGGCTCAAATCGGACTATCGGTATTCAGCCATGCTCGTGTACAACAACTATCCGTGGCCTGAGCTGCCAACACCAAAACAACATTCAGCGGTTGAAGCCGCTGCGCAGAGGGTTCTTGACGCTCGAAAGGAGTTCCAAGACTCCACGCTGTCAGACCTTTATGACCCAATGGCAACGCCGGCTGTTTTGTTGAAAGCCCATGCCGCGCTGGACCGGGCGGCTGAGCTTTGCTACCGGCTGAAACCGTTCGAAAGCGACCGCAAGCGCGTCGAGTTTCTCTTCGCGTTATACGAAAAGCTGTCTGCGCCCTTGAATTTTCCTGCAAAAAAGCCGCGTCAAAAAGCCTAGCTTACTTCTCCTGAGACCTCTCGCGTGTACCCTAGGGTTAAAGAGGCACCCATGCGCGCGGGCAAACTATTGAAGATCAAGTACTACGTGGAGCCGGATGCGGCGGCGCTGGCTCGCCGGGCGGCGCAGTATTTTGTCGAGATGGCGGGCGAGGCGATGGATTACGGCAAGCGGGCGCGGATCGCCCTCAGCGGCGGCTCGACGCCCAAAGCCGCGTTTGAGATGCTTGCCGACCCCAATCAGCCCTGGCGCAGCCGCATGCAGTGGGAGAATCTCGACCTCTATTGGGTGGACGAGCGGGCCGTTCCTCCCGACGATGCCGACAGCAACTATCGCATGACCTGCGAGGCCCTGCTGGACCATGTGCCGTTGCGTCCCGAGCAGATTCACCGCATCGAGAGCGAGCTGGAGCCGGAGCTGGCCGCCGCCCATTACGAGTCGGAGTTGCGCGACAACTTCCGCCTGGAGGGCGCCGAAATACCGCGCTTCGACCTCATCGCCCTGGGCATGGGAGCTGACGGTCACACCGCCTCCCTTTTCCCCCGCACTGAGGCGCTCACCGAGATGAGCCGGCTGGTCACCGCCAACCATGTGCCTCAGAAGGACACATGGCGCATCACGCTCACCTGGCCCGTAATCAACCACGCCAATTCGGTCTTCTTCCTGATTGCCGGCGCTGACAAGGCTGAGGTATTGAAAGAAGTTTTGACCGGGCCGCGCGACCTGGAGAGGCTCCCTAGCCAGCTGATTTGGCCCGCAAGCGGTATACTGACATTGATTCTAGACAAGGAAGCAGCTGCACTTTTGCCCGCGACTGACGCGGAAGGCTGCGGTTTTTTGGAGAGGGAACGATGATTTTGGCGGGCGACGTAGGCGGCACCAAGGTTGATCTGGCGCTGTATGACTTTACCAATGGAAAGCTCACAATCTCCCGCGACAAGATCTATCGGGCCAAGGATTACTCTGGCCTGGAAACGATTGTGAAAGAGTTTCTGGGCGCTGAAAAGGTGACCGCGGCCTGTTTTGGCGTGCCGGGTCCGGTACGCGACGGTCGTCTGCGCCTCACAAATCTGCCTTGGACACTGGACAGCCGCGAGTTGTCGGCTGGTCTCGCCATTGAGCACGTCTTCCTTATCAACGATCTCGAGGCCAACGGCTACGGGATTGCCGAACTCGCCGACGGCCAGATCTACACTCTCAATGAGGGTGACCCCAGCCAAACCGGCAATCGCGCCCTGATGGCCGCGGGAACCGGCCTGGGCCAGTCCTTCCTGGTCTGGAACGGCCACAGTCACATTCCGTACCCCTCCGAAGGCGGCCATGCGGACTATGCGCCCCGCAACGAAGACGAGATCGACCTGCTGCGCTTTCTCAAGCAGAAGTTCAACGGGCGCGTCAGCTATGAGCGTGTCATCAGCGGCATGGGACTGACCAATATCTACGAATTCCTGCGCGAGGTGCGCGGCATGGACGAACCGGCCTGGCTGGCCGAACGCATCGCCGCAGTCCACGACCCCAACGCGGTAATCTCCGAGTTGGCGCTGACGGCCAAGAGCGAAATCTGCGAGAAGGCGCTGGATATGTTCGTATCAGCCTATGGCGCAGAGGCCGGCAACCTGGCCCTCAAGATCCTGTCGGCCGGCGGTCTCTATGTGGGCGGCGGCATCGCGCCGCGCATCCTCGAGAAGCTCAAAGACGGCACCTTCATCAAGGCCTTCACCGACAAGGGCCGCCTGAGCCAGTTGCTCATTCATATGCCGGTGCGCATCATCCTTGAGAGCCGCGCCGCGCTGCTGGGCGCCGCCGCCTACGCAGAAGCAAGAGCCGCCGAACTAAGCGGAATCTCGCCACGCGCCGCCTCAGTCAAAATCTAAAGCGCATTTCATAGGAAGAAACTCGAGAGCCAGCCGGATCGGCTGGCCCTTGCCAAGGCAAACGCATCTAAATCCGCTCCTATACGGGAAGAGAAAAACGCTGCGCAAAATATTGAATTCATGCGCTTTGTAACAAGTCCTCCACCGGCGTTGCCGACCCGCCATGGATGAAACGGGTGGCTGTCATCGGATAGAGTTTTCTTGTGCGGCTGGCACAGAGGTTGGTATTTCCCTGGTGCTCTGAGCCCGTTCAACAAGTCGGACCCGGAACCCTTGAGCACCCCCGATTGTCGCCACGGACGCTTTCGTCCCGGAGCACGCTTTTTAGATTACTTCTCACGGGGTTCCACGCCTGCCGCCGACAAGGAGACTCGCGATGGAAGTTCTTCACCCGATTTGCGCTGGGTTGGATGTTCATAAAGAGACGGTGGTGGCCTGTGTGCGCCACATGAGCGGCGGCAAGGTTAAGACCGAGGTCCGCACCTTTGCCACCACAACCGGGGCGTTGCTGGAGCTGCCGGCCTGGCATGGGGCCGGGCAAGTCACCCACATTGCCATGGAGGCCACGGGGGTCTACTGGAAGCCGGTGTGGCACATTCTGGCCGACGGCGATTTTGAGCTTCTGCTGGCCAACGCCGCTCCACCAGACTGAGAAAGGGCGCGCCGTGGCTCAAGACGATTCTTGTCCAATGCGGCTGGGCCGCAATGCGCACCAAAGGCAGCTATTTCCAGGCTCAGTACTACCGCTTGCGCTCGCGCCGCGGCTCCAGAAAAGCCATCTGTGCCGTAGCCGCCTCGCTACTCACCACCGCCTACCACATGCTCAAGAACGGCGCCTGCTACCAGGATCTCGGCGCAAACCATTCCGACCAGAGGGCCAAAACCAAGCACGTTCAGCGCATGGTCAACCGCCGGGAGAGCTTGGGCTACGACGTCAAAATCCTACCCAAGGCGGCGTGAGACAGGGTAGTTTCTTTTTAGGGCACGACTTCAAAGCCTGCCCTTGTTACAAAACCGACCGTGGATAGCGATCAGGGAGATCAAGATGCGTTTGCCCTGCCCATGACTGTACCGTGGGCCTGCTGAAACCAGCACGATGCTATTCTAAATATCAGTCAAGAGGAAGCAGCTTCACAGTTCAAATCAAGTCAGGTCATAAGAGCAAACTATGTCATTGAACGATCTCGAATTCGCCTTTGCTCCCGTGCGCGATCAAGTCCGCGACCTGCGGGAGTATCTTTGACCCGGCTCGCATCCGCCGGGAACTCGCCGAAATAGAAACCAAGCTGGCCGATCCGGCCCTCTGGTCCAACCCCAACGCGACTAAACCTCTCATGCGCGACAAAAAGCGCCTGGAAAACCTCGTCGCCGACGATGACGAGCTTGTGCGCCGCACAGAAGAAATCGCGACCTACTTCGAGCTGGCCCGCGAGGGCGAAGACGTGCTCGCCGATCTGGAGCGCGACATCAAGGCTCTGTCTGCGTTCAATGAGGATCTGGAAGCCCGCACCATGCTCAATGGCGAGGCCGATCCGCTGAACGCCATTGTCACCGTGCACCCCGGCGCGGGCGGAACGGAAAGCCAGGACTGGGCCGAGATGCTGATGCGCATGTATCTGCGCTGGGCCGAGCAGCAGGGCTTCAAAACCGAGATCAACGACTATCAGGACGGTGAAGAGGCGGGCATCAAGTCGGCCACGTTCACCATCCTCGGCGAGAACGCCTTCGGGCAACTGGCCGGCGAGAGCGGCGTCCACCGGCTGGTGCGCATCTCGCCCTTCGATCAGGCCAAGCGCCGCCACACCTCGTTTGCCTCGGTCTACGTTTCGCC
>Ga0182013_10007703_pt1 | contig 11795 bp, 13 predicted proteins | sample 612S2MmetaG_FD_120487 | JGI IMG/M metagenome (GOLD analysis project Ga0182013, IMG submission 120487) | Permafrost microbial communities from Stordalen Mire, Sweden - 612S2M metaG | ecosystem: Environmental > Terrestrial > Soil > Wetlands > Permafrost | place: Sweden: Stordalen | collected...
GCTGACCCATCGCTGTCCGCTGCAATGCCCCTATTGCTCCAATCCGCTCGAGCTTGAGCGCGCCAATGTCGAACTTTCCGCCGCCGAATGGGGCGAGACTTTTCGAAGCGCGGCGGCGATAGGTGCCTTGCAACTGCATCTTTCCGGCGGCGAGCCGACGTTGCGCCGCGATCTCGAAGAAATTTTGCAACACGCCGTCGACGCCGGGCTCTACACCAATCTCGTCACTTCCGCCGTGATGCTGACGCGCGAGCGGCTGGAGACGCTCGCGGAAATTGGTCTCGACCATGTGCAGGTGTCGATTCAGGATGTCGACCCCGCCACCGCCGACCGCGTTTCGGCCTACGAAGGCGGCGTCGCCAAGAAGCGCGACGTGGCGTCGTGGACGCGGGAGCTGGGGCTCGGCCTCACCATCAATGCGCCGATCCACCGCCAGAACATCGACCATCTGCCTGAAATCATCGACTTCGCGGTCGAAGTCGGGGCGCAGCGGTTGGAGGTCGCGCATATCCAATATTACGCCTGGGCCGAGAAGAACCGCGCCGCGCTGATTCCGACACGGGAGAAATTTCTCGAAAGCGCTTCCGTCGTCGACGCGGCGAAGGCGCGGCTGAAAGGGGTGCTGAATTTCGACTTCGTGATCCACGATCATTACGCCACGCGGCCCAAGACCTGCACCGGCGGCTGGGGACGCTCGATCATCGCCGTCACGCCGTCCGGCAAGGCGTTGCCCTGTCATGCCGCTCAGACTTTACCGGGGCTCGCGTTCGACAATGTGCGCGACCGCGATCTCGGCGACATCTGGCGCAATGGTTCCGCCTTCAACGCTTTTCGCGGCACGGACTGGATGAAGGAGCCCTGTCGCTCCTGCGATCGGCGCGAGATCGACCTTGGCGGCTGCCGTTGTCAGGCCATGGCCGTGACCGGCGACCCCGCCGCGACCGATCCCGCTTGCCATTTGTCGCCGGAGCATGCTCGCTTCGCCGGACTGGCCGAGGTCGAGGCGCACGCGCCGCCGCCAACCTTCATCTATCGGCGCATCGGCGGCGCCGTAACACGGGAATCCACGCCGGAGAGCCCATAACAGTCGCTCGGAGCGCGCTGTTCGACGAAATTGGTCGCGCGGGGCGCTGGCGATAGGCTGCCAAGCGCGAATGTGGTTACCAAATATCTACACCATATGTTTACAAAGGTCGCCCGGTCCGTCGCCGCGGGAAGAGCAATCGCGCTCGCCCCCGCCAATAATGCGCGCCCGCGAAGCCTTCCAAATTTTTCCCTCGCGGGTAACAAACAGGAAACCTCCTTCGCTCATAGTAACTCCGTCTCGCGAATTCCTTATCCAATCATGGATGCGGCGCCAGTCGCCATGCGTATCGGAGTATCGAGTAATGAAGTCGCGTGATACATTGGTGCGCCTGAAGCAATTTCAGGTGGACGACAAACGACGGCGGATCGCGCAACTGCAGACGATGATCGCCGAATTCACGCGCATGACCAACGACCTCGATCGTGAAATCGGGACGGAGGAGCGTCGCGCGAACAACACCGATCCGTCGCATTTCGCCTATCCGACTTACGCTCGGGCGGCGCGAGCGCGGCGTGACAATCTGAACCTTTCTCTCAACGACCTCCGCGAGAAACTCGAGGACGCTCAGGAGCGGCTGAAGGAGGCGAGCGAGGAACTCGCCAAGGCGCAGAGCCAGGAGTCCCGCGACCACGCCGCCGAACGCATGGTCGACGTCGTCGCCGAACGTCGTGTCGCCGATTTGTCGGGAGCTTTCCGCCGCGCTTGAAGGCGCGGCGGTCCTTCTCCGGGGTCAGGAGACCTTGCCGGCGCGAATCGTAGACGACAGTGCGCGAAACCGCGTTTGAAGCGGTCTCAGGCTAGCAGCCGTTTCGTGTTTTACGCGTCGCTCAACCTGCGCGCCTGCAAGGTCGCGACCGCCAGCACGCCCATCCCGACTGCCTGGTGTCCCAGCGCCAGCAATATATGCGGCGTTCCCATCCAGTCGCCGCCGATCATCACCAGCGTCGCGACGCCGAGAGCCACTTGCAAGATGACATGAGCGAATAAAATCACCGAGCCGCGCGCGATTTTGCCGGTCGCGTTCGTCACCGCGTCGAGCATGTGCATCAATGTCAGCGCCAGAAGCACGTACGCAGTCAGGCGATGCAAAAACTGCGCGGCGATGGGATTATCGACGATATTGCTCCACCATGGCGTCAATCGCCAAAGCGTTTCCGCGGACGGAGAAAATCCGCCTTCCATTAAGGGCCAGGTGTTGTCGATGAGTCCGGCGCGAAGCCCCGCGACTAGGGCGCCGAGGCCGAGCTGAACGAACACCAGGGCCAGAGTCAGTTTCGAGACGAAACGAAGCCGCGGCCCGTGGAAGAGAATCCGCGACGGGGCTTGCGGCCCAAGCCCTCCCGCGACCCAAAGGCAGGCCGACATTATGAACGCCGCCAACAAAAGATGGATGGCGAGCCGCTCCTGCGCCACCTCGACGCGGCCGACGAGACCCGATGACACCATCCACCAGCCGACGAAGCCCTGCAGCGCGCCGAGCGCCAGAATGCCAAACAGCTTGGGCTTCAAGCCGGCGGGGAGGCGGTCCTTCATCCAGAACCAGGCGAACCCGCCCGCGAACACCGCGCCCACTAGCCGCCCGAGCAGCCGATGCGCCCATTCCCAAGCGTAAATGACCTTGAACCCTTCAAGGTCCATATCCGGGAATAATTCCGTAAATTGCGGAATCTTCTTATATTCCTCGAAGGCCGCGGCCCATTCGGCCGCGGACAGCGGGGGGATCACGCCCGTCACCGGCTTCCACTGAGTGATAGAGAGGCCCGATTCGGTGAGCCGCGTGGCCCCGCCGACGACCACCATCGCGAACACCAGCGCGGCCACGAGATAAAGCCAGTTGCGCGGCCCGACCGCGTTTTCCGGCGTCGACCAGTGCTCGACCGCGGGTGTCTTCGATGGAAAATGGAACCAGTCGTCCATGGCGCGTGCTCGGCGGTAAAAAATTTCGAGAGCGAATGTTTAGGGGCGAGGGCGCGCCTTGTCCACAGCCTCGCCCCGGCGAAGACGCGCCCAAAAGGCGCTTTTGGCTTAAAATGCGGCGTCGTCGGCGTATAAGACATGATTTGCGGGCGGCCGCCGCCGCGAGGATCACCGGAACGATGGACGTGACTGGCAAAAGCGAACAAGCTTTTCGCACTATTGGAGAGGTCGCGGAGAGTCTCGACCTGCCGCCGCACGTGCTGCGTTTCTGGGAAACCCGCTTCAAGGAGCTCGAACCCGTGAAGCGCGCGGGCGGGCGGCGCTATTATCGGCCGCGCGACGTGGAGCTGGTGATGGCTTTGCGCCATCTGCTCTATGGACAGGGCTACACCATCAAGGGCGTGCAACGCATTCTCAAGGAGCAGGGCGCGCGCGCCGTCGTCGAAAGCCTGCGCGCGGGGCGGTTTCAGCCCGGTTTCGCCGCGGCGCCGGACGAAGTGGCGCGGCAAGACGACGTGCAAGACGATGCGCTGGCCGAATCCGCCGTCGCCTCGCGCCACATGGAGCCGCCGGATTTGCCGCCGCCCGCGCAAGAGCGGGCGTTCGCCCCGGAGGCCGAGGCGCTCGCTCCGCTCGTCGTTCGTTCCGATGCGCCACCGCCGATGCAGCTTCCCACCGTCGCGGGACCCTTGCGCGAATCCTCGGGTCTGGGCGAGGAAGACGCGCGCCGGTTGCGGCTCGCTCTGGCCGATCTCGCCGAGTGCCGCCGCCTGCTGTTGCTCACATCGAAATGAAAACGCGCCGCCGCCGTTGCCACCGCGCGCGCGGCCCACTATAAGGGCGGCAAGTCGGAGTGTAGCGCAGCCCGGTTAGCGCACTTGTCTGGGGGACAAGGGGTCGTGGGTTCGAATCCCGCCACTCCGACCATTTTTCCAAAGAAACTCAATAAGTTGTCGCGGTATTTGACTAGGGGTTTTTGCTCGCGGCTAATTTGGGTTCACGGTGGGTTCAAGCGGCCCCGGAAGCAAAATTCGGCCGCGACGAGGTGTAACCGCTTATTTTCACCGGAAATTCCGAGAAGCGCGGCGGGAAGCGAGAAGCGCAAAATTGGGGAAAACTTCCTGCGATCGAATTGAGGGCGGTTTGTTGCCCGCTGCATCGCAGCCATCGCCACTCCCACAATTCGCTGGCCTGCAATCCCAAGACGCCGCCGGCGCGTGGATGACGTGCTGCCAGCAGGAGTGTCTGCGCTCGGCCCGCGTTTCCATGTCATTCGCTTGCGATCACTTAATGCTATTCGGCGATGCCAAACCTCGAATAGCAGGGGCTTCAACATCGGAGAATTTTGCGCAATGGTTTAATGTCAGGCAAGGCGCTGAGTTTGCCGGGCTCGTTTCACGCGAAATTGGCTCGGGCAGAGTCCTGTCCCCCAAGCATCATTCTCTCCTCTCAAGCTATCGGCTGAATTTGGGGCATGGCCCGAAAGTCGTGCATGACATGCTCGTTGCAAGCCGACATTTCGAGGCATATTCGGCCAAAAAGACCGGTCTTTAATAAGAGAGCGCATAGCCCGGCGTGCAAATCATCTGACTTTTAATCAGAGGGTCCCCGGCGAGATCACAAAATAAAATAAAAGATTTATACAAAAACTTGTAAATCGAAAGCAAGCCGAATATCTCTTTGGGACAGCGTTTGGGACAGCATTCGAAGACTTTCGCCATCCAAACGAAAGAGGGCTCGCCTGCCGGACTGGCACCGCCGCCGCAGCGGGGAGCGGAGATTGGAAATTTAACGGGAAGCTGCACGGGCGGGCGAACCGTCGGAGACCGATGCTCCCTCAAACGCGTCGGATTAAACGAACCAGCAAGAGCAGGACGATAGCGCCGACCGTGGCGTTCAGGCTGAGGCGCGCGAGCCCAGTTCCAAAGTGAACGCCGAGCCGAGGCGCCAGCCAATTCCCGACGTACGCGCCGATCACCCCGACCATGACATCGCCAACGCCCGCGCCCTTCGTCGCCGGCGTGAAGGTGGCGCGCGAACGCATCGTCGCCCGCAAGGACGAGGATCGCGAGACGTTCCTATGCAAGCGCGGCCTTAGCAAATCGGAGACGGCGAAGGTCATCGCCGCGGTTTTGACCGAGGAAGGCCGGCCACCCGAAAGCGTATTTGACTTCGTGCAAGGCATCACCGCGGTCGCCCGCGCCAAGCCGCATCAAGACGCGCCTGGAATTGGAAGGCAAGGCCAAGGCGCTGTTCGATCGCGCCGCGTGACCTGCGCTGGCTGCGGCGCCTGAATTTCTATGTCGCCGCGGCCATCAGGCGGGCAACATGCGCTCGCCCTGTGCCTTCCCGAGGCGCAAGGAAGCAGCAAAATGCCCCTTCAGCCGGAAGGCGCGATCGCCAGTTTGGCTGGCCTTGACTTGCCTAGCTCGTCGCGAAAATCAAGAGATTCGGACACACGCCGTTTCGCCCGGGACGGCGGACGAAACGGCGATGTTCGCGCCCCCTTTGGCGGCCTCGTTAGACGCCAAACCAGAGGCGCGCATGGCAGAAGAGGCAGTTCCGCGAAGCACTCGCCCAGCGCAGCGGCATTCTCAGGCCCAGTGGCGGGCGGTGAGGCAAAGGGTGGCCCGCGTGGCGCGACCGAAACCAATTCGCTCCCCACAACTTCGAGCCGGTTCGGCATATTGACGGAGCCCCGAAATGGAGGAAACCTCCGCTCGGGTGGCGAGCCATAGCGACTTGACCGATTCGCCTTAAGCTCGCTCAGAGGGGTACGGCTGCTTGAACGAAGCTTTGAAATATCGCGCGTTCTTGTCGTATAGTAATAAAGACGCGAGATGGGCCAGATGGCTGCACAGTTCCCTTGAACATTTTACCATCGATCGCGAGCTTCATCATCGCCTGACGGAACTCGGAGTTGAGCCGCCCGCTTTGCGTCCGATCTTTCGCGACCGCGATGACTTTTCTGCAGGCCCGACTCTCACCGACCAGACAATCAACGCACTCGACCAATCTTACGCGCTCATCGTTCTCTGCACGCAGAGCGCGGCGCGCAGCCTATATGTGAATGAAGAGATCCGCCTCTTTAAGTGGCGCCATCCCACACGTCCCGTCATTCCTGTGATTGCCGAAAAAACGCCAGGAGGTCTCGTCCATAATTGCTTTCCACAGGCACTACAGTTCAGAGTAAACGGCGAAGGCCAGATTACGTCTGAAATCGAGGAGCTGCGTCTCGCTGCAGACCTGCGCGCCGAGGAGGGAGATGGCAAGGATATCGGACTGGCGAAGGTCATTGCCGGTTTGCTCGGCGTTCCTTTGGATGACGTCGTGCGTCGAGCCGAACGTGAGAAGCGCCGACGCCTTAAAAACTGGATGTTCGGACTCGGCGTGATTACCGCCTTAACTCTCGCTCTCGCCACTTGGGCCGAGATAAATCGTCGAGAGGCGGTTGAACAACGTCGCTTCGCCGAAGATTCTCTCCATCGAATCGCCCGGCTATCAAATGAATTGGTTGGGGATTGGGCCGAACGCCTTCAGGACCAAGACAATATCCCTTATGCTTTCGTGATCGATCTGTTGCGAAAAGCCGAAGCGCTGGTCGATGGCCTATCGGCGCAAGGCGCCGCCGATCCGGACGTGGAACGGTCGCTCGGCGTCGCGCTCGTCGAATTGTCGTCCAAGTTACTTTCGGAACGCAGGCCACAAGAGGCCCGCGACACCGCCTCCAAGGCGGTGACGATCTTCGAACGATTGCAGATGGCCGAGCCCGCCGAGCTTGACCGGCAGAGCGATCTCATTGCCGCGCTCGATCGCCAGGGGGACGTATTGGCCGCGTCCGGGGCAGGTACGGCCGTGGCGCTGAATACGTTCGACCGGAGCCTGGTCTTGGCTCGCGAGCTGAATCGGAGATCGCTAGATAATCCCCTCTACCAGAGACTTCTCGCGGTAGCCCTCGAGAAGAGAGGCGACATGGTGCGAGATACGAATCGAAGCGAGGCGATCAACCTGTATCGCGAAAGCTTGGCCATCCGGGAGAAGCTGGCTCGAGCGGAGCCTCTTAAGGCTTCGGCTAAGTGGGAGGTCGCAGTGAGTCTCGATCACATCGCTGCAGTCGAGCGTGCCGACAGTCGCTTGGACGAGGCCGTCGCGACCTGGCAAAAGAGCCTTGCAATAACTGAAGAGGCTCAAGCGCTTGAGCCAACAAATCATAATTTGAGAAGAGAAGTTGCCGTCGCCTACCAAAGGATTGGCGACGCCGAGAAAGCTCGAGGAGCACTCGGAGCCGCTCTTGACGCCTACAACAGCGACCTGAAGATCATGCGGGGTCTCACGGCCTCCGACCACACCCGTCTGGGCTGGGCCCAAGACCTTCTGAACAGTTTGTTTCGAGTCGGGGACAGCCTCGTGGCGAATTCCGAGTTCGAGCAAGCGCTCGGGATATACGAAGAGGGCCTCGGGGCCGCCCAGCAACTCTGCAGGCAGGCCATCGAGCAGCCTGATCGGAGAGCAGTCGCGGCCTTCTACCATCAGCTGAGCGAGACTTTGATCAAGATGCGCCGTTACGAGTCGGCAGTTGAGCGCGCGCGCCAAGCGACCGCTTTTTTCCGGGAAGTCTTTAGGACGCACGCTGAGCAGAGGGAGCGCCTCAGCCAGACGCTTGGCAATGACGCCTGGTATCAGCTTCTTGCAGGACATCCATCGGAAGCGCTCGCCACCGCCGAAGAGGCGATCGGGCTCAGTCCAGATTTCCTGGCATTGCGGGTGAACAAGCTGCACGCTTTGGTCTTGACGGGGCGATCAGCTGCGGCCGCCGCCTACTACTCGGCCTCACAGGCCATGGAAGCCTCAGGCCAACCCCACTTGGCGGATATGCTGTTGGCGGATCTCGCAGAATTTCGCAAGAGCGGAATATCGGAGACGGACGTTCAGTCGATCGTCGAAGCTTTCCAGTTGCCGCAACCCTGAGTATTTTGAGGCCCGATCCGGTTCCGGGGGAGGCGTCCACGATGAGAGATGGGCTTGGATTTTTCCATGTCGCGAGCCGCGCATGGAGCAGCGGCGCATTGGGCCTGCTGGCCATGATGACGATCATGGGCGCGGAGGCTCAAGCTCAACAGGAATGCATCATGAAGGGCGCGGCCGTCGGCGAAGGTTATGACCTCAAGGAGGGGAATCGCGTCTATAACGTGTATCCCGACTCCGTGGGCGGTGAACTCTACATTTTGGAGAACGGTCGATTTCTACGTGGGTTTTTTTTGCAAGAAGTAAATGAAAAAGGCCCCCTTCCCCAGGACAGCGAAAGCCTCGCAGAGGACCAGAGCAGTCGCGTCATCGAAGCCAAGATCGAAGCCATCAAGGCGCAACAGTCGGCGAGGAGCGCACAGGGGAAGGAAGTAGCCGCCGCTTTCGCGGATCGGTAAGCGCCACAAGAGGCTTTCAGCCCGATGGTGGTTGGACGGCCACTACCAAGCCTGATAAGGTCTCGAAGGGAAAATGAGTCTGTGATGAGACCCGGTCTAAGATTTTTGCTCGTCGGGGGCCACGCGTGGATTAGTGGCGCAATCAGTTTCCTGGCCCTGATGATGGTGGGGACGCAGGCTCGAGCGTTCACTCAGGAATGCATCATGAGGGGCGCTGCTGTTGGTAAGGGTTATGACCTCAAAGAGGGCGATCTCGTTTACAACCGTTGGCCCGATGCTGCGGGCCCTAGTCTTTTCATTATCGCGAATGATCGATTCCGGGAGGTGTTCGGGATAAATCACCACCTTGTTGATTGTCAGAGCGTTGCAAGGGAGAGCGACTATCCGGTCATACTGAGCGCTGATAACGATGAAGAACGCCTCATGTTGTTCACGGAATTTGGCATTTGGGTGGACAACCCGTTCTTCGGTACTGGTCCGCAGGATAAAAAGAAATTTCTACATAACTGTTTCTACATTGGGGATGGCCATGTGAGTTTCCGCGTGGCCGAAAAAACATATCACCGTTACAAGCAACAAGGTTTCAATTCAAATAATCTTTGTCTGGCTCTCACCAGTGGTGCAATTCGTTTCGACCCGGAAACTGGAGAGCGTCTGCCAACTTACGTGTTCATTTCAAGCACACATTCGGCTTCGAAAGAATTTCCATTTTTTGTCCCGCGTTGCTTCGGTCACGGCAGGACGAAGGTTGAGCCGCAGCGTGGTGGCGCAACGATGAAGCCCATAGGCTGCGTCGTCAAGTATCATCCTTGGTCTGGACGCGAGCTCAGGCCTGCCGAGTCTAAATTTTTCACGCGGGAAGCTTCTTTGGAGGTTGCTGGCGACGAGGGCCCTCTGCCCTCCGACACTGACAACTTTGCGGAGGACCAGAGCCGTCGCGTTACCGAAGCTAAGATCCAGGCCATCAAGGCGCAACAGGCGGCGGGGAGCGCACAGGGAAAGTAGCGGCCGCCTTTGCGAATTGGTAAGTGACAAGGGCCGTCAAGCGAACCGAACGGTCGGCTATCGTAAAGCCTTATAACGATTCGGAGGACAGCTGAAGCATGAGACGTGGTTTTGGATTTTCCCTCGCCGAGAGCTGCACGAAGATCTATTGGGCATTGGGCTTCCTGGCCCCGATGATGATGTTGATAATGAGCGCGCAGGCTCTAGCCGACACTCAGGAATGCATTATGAAGCGTGCTGCCGCCGGCAAGGGTTATGACCTCAAAAGGGGGGATCGCGTCTATAACCGTTGGCCTGGCGCCTTCTTCGACTTCTTCATTTTGGAGAAAGATCAATTTCGGGAGATATCCGGCATCGACCGCGATATGGTTGATTGTCAGAGCGCCGCGAGGAAGAGCGAATATCCGATTGTTTTGAATAACGACAATGACGAAGGGAGTCTGAAGTTATTTAGGGATTTTGGTATTCTTCCTTGTTGCTCAACACCTAAAACTTTTAATCTAAATGCACCATACAAAAGTCCAGACATCGGCGCAGGCCATTACTCCATGAAGTTTTCCGATGAAGCCATTAAACGCTACAGGCAACAAGGTTTCAATGTTAGGAGCCTTTGGCTCGCACTCACTAGCGGAGAAATCCGGTTTGATCCCGAGACTGGCGAGCGTTTGCCAACTTACGTGTTTATTGAGCACGCCGGAGACGGGAAGGTCGTTATCTCGGACGAATATCCATTTTTTGTTCCGGGCTGCTTCAGTCGCGGCAAGACAAAGGTGGAGCACTTGGGTGCAACGATGAAGCCTATCGGTTGTGTCGTCAAGTATCATCCCTGGTCTGGTCGTAAGCTCAGTCCCGCTGAGTCCAGATTTTTTACGCGGGAGGCTTCATTGCGAGCTGCCGGTGATGCAGGAGGCGTGAATTTCGACAGCGACAACCTTGGGGATGACCAGAGCCGTCGCGCTACCGAAGCTAAGATCGAAGCCATCAAGGCCCAACAGCGGCGATGAGCGCCAAGGAGCGATAGCAGCCGCCTTGGCAAACCGCTACTCGTTCATCGCAGTGGACTTGCACCACCTACTCCTTGCCGGTCTCCCGGCGCACCTGTGTGAGAAGTGCGTCTGACGCACTGCGTTAGAATCGAGCGTGACGCAGATTCCCGGCTCCCATCGCTCGCAGTTGCTGCTGCTGCCCGAAGCGATCGATAATTACGTCGCCCTGACAATCCTGTCCGCCTCATCGACGCCTAAGGCCTTGACTCGTCCCGGCTATGCGCCGGCCGGCCTGCTCAAGCTTTAGATCTACGGCTATCTCAATCGCATCCAACCGAGCCGGCGTCTTGAGCGGGAGTCTGGTGGGGCTGATCGGCTGCTTCACGCCCGACTTCAAGACCATCGCCGACTTCCGCCGTGACACCGCCGAGGCCAAAGCAACGCGCTTGAAGGGGGGGATTGAAGGCCTGCGCAGACAAATGCAGTCGCTCAAAGAGATGGTGTGAGAACGCGTGGAATGTTGTCCCCTTATACCAGCTCTCATTGATCAGAACCTGTGCGCCCAATCGCGTAGCCCGATGGACATGATTCTCCACGGTTGGTCGACCAGCTTGTTCCATGCATCGCAGCAATGGTCGACGATATCGTCGTAAGACTTGAAGACGCGGTTCGACAGCCAGTTGTCGCGCAGGAACTGCCAGACATTCTCCGCGGGATTGAGTTCGGGGCATTTTGCCGGCAAAGGCACGAGGGTGATGTTGGGCGGTATGACCAGCTTGTCCGTCATGTGCCAGCCGGCGCGGTCGACGAGGAGAGCGGCGTGCGCATCGAGCGCGACGTTCTTAGCGATCTCGGCAAGCAGCAGATTCATCGCGAAGGTGTTGCAGGCGGGCAGGACGAGCGCCGCGCCTTTGCCCTCTTTGGGGCAGATGGCGCCGAAGATATAGGTCGAGGCGGTGCGCTGATCTTTCGGCGCGCTCGGCCTTGATCCGCGTTTCGCCCATCGGCGGGTGATCTTGTTTTTCTGACCGATGCGCGCTTCGTCTTCGAACCAAACTTCTATCTTCTCGACGCCGACGCCGCTTTCGCGCGCGATTTCGTCCAGGCGCGCCGGGAAACTTTTTTAAAATTCTCGATCGCGCCCCCGGCTTGCGCGTGGTGGCGTGGACGGGCCGAGAGCTTGCGATAGCCCATTTTGCGCAGCTCACGGCTCAGGGTCTGCACGGCGATGGAGAGGCGGAACTCCTCGAAAATCGTATCCATCCGGCGTAGCACGCAGGCGGCCGGATTTAGCGCGATCTCCTAGCCAATATTGTCGGATCGTCTTTGTGGATTTTGATCAGATCGATCAGGTTTTCGATGCCGAAGTCGGTGAAC
>Ga0182013_10007707_pt1 | contig 11790 bp, 8 predicted proteins | sample 612S2MmetaG_FD_120487 | JGI IMG/M metagenome (GOLD analysis project Ga0182013, IMG submission 120487) | Permafrost microbial communities from Stordalen Mire, Sweden - 612S2M metaG | ecosystem: Environmental > Terrestrial > Soil > Wetlands > Permafrost | place: Sweden: Stordalen | collected...
CTGGTATTCGCCGAGGAGATCCCAGACGGCGCGCAGCAGCGCCGGGTCGAGGGACTTGAAATCGAAATGGAGTACGATGAGCGGCCAGTGGGCGCGGTCGTTTTGCGCCAGCGCCTTTTCGACTATCGGACGGACATGTTCGAAGAAGTGCTCGCGCAGCGTGGGTTCGGCGCCGGTCGTCTTGGAACTGTGGGTGACTACCGGGCGTCCTTTCCCGGTCGTTGGATCCACAAACCAGGCAATGTCCTGTTCGATCCCGATGGGAAAACTGCTCTTGAGAGCGCGGTCCAGCCGGTCGGCCCACTGGCCGTCGTAGGGGTAGCAGTTATGCGCGTCGAGCACCGGCCGGTCGTGGTTTAAGAAGTCGAGCGGACTGGGCTGCTGCTGCGCGGACACAACCGCAGCGGCAGCGGCAAGAAGCCAGAGAAATTTCATATGGATGAGGAGAGTATACGGAACGGACATCACAGGGGTGTGACGCCTTGATGAAAGTAATAAAACAGATCGCGATATGCCGGATGATTCGGCGGGCCGCGGTGCGTGCTACAATTCCGCCAGCGCGCGATGCACCAGGGAAATGCTGATGGCGCCTTCGCCCACCGCCGAGGCCACTCGCTTTACGTTCCCCGCGCGCGCGTCACCCACGGCAAACACGCCCGGCAGACTGGTTTCCAGCATCAGTGGGCTGCGGTCCAGCGGCCACCGTGGATGATCGTCCGGAATGCCGGCACACTCCAGATCGCGGCCCGTCAGGATGAAGCCTTTGTCATCCAGCGCCAGGCATCCACGCAGCCATTCGGTCCGCGGCGACGCTCCGGTCATGACGAATACGTGGCCCACCTCGCGGTTTTCGCTTTCGCCGGTTCTGCGGTTCTGCCAGGTGATACGCTTCAGGCACTCGCCGCCCTCCAGCGCGGTGATTTCGGTATTCCAGTGCAGTTCGATCTGCGAGTTCTCCATCAGCCGCTGGATCAGATAGCGCGACATGGTGCCGGACAGCTCGCCCGACCGCACCAGCATGTGCACCTTGCGCGCGGTTTGCGACATGAAGACCGCGGCCTGCCCGGCGGAATTTCCGCCTCCCACCACGGCCACTTCCTCGCCGCCGCACAACTGCGATTCGATGTACGTGGCGCCGTAGTAAATCCCCTTGCCTTCGAAATTGGCCAGGTTCGCGAGGCGCGGCTTGTTGTACTGCGCTCCCGTGGCGATCACGATGGTGCGCGCCGATAAAGAGTCTCCGCCGTCGAGCACAACCTGGTATGGGCGTTGCTCGCAGCGGAGCCGCACCACGCTGCGAGCGATCATCATGTCGGCGCCGAATTTCTGCGCCTGGGTAGTGGCGCGTGCGGCCAGTTCCAGCCCGGAGACGCCGGTCGGAAAGCCCAGGTAGTTCTCGATCTTGGAACTCGATCCCGCCTGGCCGCCGGGCGCCGTGGTCTCGATCATCAGCACGTTGAGCCCTTCCGACGCCGCGTAAACCGCTGCCGCCAGACCGGCTGGCCCGGCGCCGACGATGATCAGATCGCGCACGTGCGTGGCGTCGATACTGGCGTTGAAGCCCAGACAGGCGGCCAATTCCTGAATCGACGGGCTGCGCAGGACGCTGCGGGCATTGCAGATCACCACCGGCACTTCCGACAGCTTCACGTTGAAGCGATCCAGCAGGGCTTGCGAGTCGCGGTCGGTGTCGAGATCGACGTAGGTGTAAGGGTGGCCGTTGCGGCTGAGGAATTCGCGCAGATTCAGGGTCTGCGCGGAGTGGCGCGAGCCCAGCAGGATCACGTTCCCGAAACCGGCGTTGACCAGCGCGATGCGGCGCAGAATGAAGGCGCGCATCAGGATCTCGCTCAGTTCCGCGTCTTTGGCCACCAGCGACCGTAGCGCGTCGCCGCTGAGTTCGAGAAACTCGCCGGGCTCGGTGACGCGCCCCAGGACGAGGCAGCGCTGGCCGGAGATCATAGTCATTTCGCCGGTGAACTGGCCGGGGCTATGGGTGGTGACAGTGCGTTCGCCGCCGTTCCCATCCGGCTGCACGATCTCCATACCGCCGGAGAGCAGCACGAAAAAGGGAACGGCCATATCGTCGGGCGCAAATAGAATCTGGCCGCGCTCGACGGTTCGCACATGACCCGAGGGGCGGATGCGGTTTATCTGCGCGGCGGTGAGGAAAGGAAATATCTGAGTGCGGGCATCCAGAGCGCTGGGGGGTGAAGCCATGGATCTATTCTCGCATCGGTCCCCAGGCCGTACACTGTACAGAGGAGTACCATTCATGTCCAACCAGAACTATGAAAACCACGCCCAGTATGTGACCGCCTACCACAAAGTGATCCTGCCGATCCTGTTTTTGACGCTGGTGGGCTCCGTCGTGAACCTGTACCAGTCATGGGGAGAGCATCAGCGCATCTACAGCGCCTCGCTGATCGTGGTGCTGACGGTGTGCCTGATCTTCACCTTCCTCTTCGCCCGCACTTTCCCACTGAAAGCCCAGGACCGGGCCATCCGCGCGGAAGAGAATCTGCGCCATTTCGCCATGACGGGCAAGCTGCTGGATCCCCGCTTAAGCGTGAAGCAGGTGGTCGGTCTACGCTTCGCTTCCGACGAGGAATTCGTGGCGCTGGCACGCAAGGCTGCCGAGGAAAGCCTGACGCCCGACGCAATTAAAAAGGCGGTGAAGAACTGGCGCGCCGATACCTACAGAGTTTGAGGGCATCCGCTTGCGTACGGGGTGCCCTCTTGGGCCCGCTCGGTGACTCTTGCGAAATCGATGCGACCGTTTCCGAGCCGCGACGGCAACGGAGCGGGTTTCGCCCGGAATCCCGAAAACGTTTACGCACCTCCGCTACACTGGTTTGCACGCATCTTGTACTATGTAGGCAGCATCGCTGAGGCTCGCGCGTGGAAAAAACCAACCGCAACCTGGCCATCGACACGTATCGCGGCTTTGTCATGCTGCTGATGATGGCTGAGGTCCTGGAACTGGCGCGCGTGGCGAAAGCTCTTCCCGGAAATGCCTTTTGGGGCTTTCTGGCCTATCACCAGACGCATGTCGCCTGGGCCGGTTGCTCGCTGCACGATACCATCCAACCCGGGTTTTCGTTTTTGGTGGGTGTGGCGCTGCCCTACTCCATCGCGGCCCGGATGGCCCGCGGCGGCAGGTTCCGCAACCTCTTTCCGCACGCGCTCTGGCGCTCGTTGCTGTTGGTCGCGCTGGGCATCTTCCTGCGCTCCACCCACAGCCCGCAAACCTACTTCACCTTCGAGGACACGCTGACCCAGATCGGGCTCGGCTATCCGTTGCTCTTCCTGCTCGCGTTCCGGCCGCCCAAATGGCAGTGGGCCGCGCTGGGCGCGCTGCTCTTCGGGTATTGGCTGGCGTGGGCGCTTTACCCCGCGCCGCCGCCCGGCGCCTACACCGGGTTTCTGGCGCATTGGAATCAAGGTAACAATTTCGGCAACGCCTTCGACGTCTGGTTCCTCAACCTCTTCCCGCGCGTCAAACCGTTCGCCGCAAATGACGGTGGCTACCTGACGCTGAGCTTCATCCCCACGTTGGGCACCATGATTCTCGGGCTCGCAGCCGGCCGATGGCTGCGAGCCGCGACGCCTTCCGTTCCCCTGCGCCGCCTGATGGCCGCCGGCGGGATCGGCATCGTGGCCGGGTTGCTGCTCCATTTCGCCGGTATCTGTCCCATCGTAAAGCGCATCTGGACCCCCTCCTGGACGCTGTTCAGCGGTGGCCTCTGTTTTCTTTTCCTGGCCGCGTTCTGCTGGGTCGTCGAAGTCAAACAATGGCGGCGATGGGCCTTTCCGCTGGTGGCGATCGGCACGAATTCGATTGCCGCTTATCTGATCGCCGAACTGTGGCGGCCCTTCGTCCTGGACACTTTCCGCATCCACCTGGGCGCTCACGCCTTCGCTTTCCTGGGCGCGCCGTACGAGCCATTCTTCCGCGGACTCGCTGTACTGGCGGCGTACTGGCTGGTGTTGTGGTGGATGTACCGGCGCAGGCTGTTCCTGAAGATCTGACTTCCGCGCACGGTGGAGGCGCTCCATAACGGGACACTCCGGATCGTGTCGTGTCAACGAAGGGCTTCAGCCCGCCCGACCGCGAACGATGCGAAGCCCGCGGCAGGCGGACTGAAGTCCGGGGTCCCCTCTGGGGAAGGCTGAAGCCTGCCCCACGGAAGCTCGCCGGGCCATCAGTTAATACCAAGCCGGCGCCAAGGCGTCTAACCTGAGTAACAGGGGGGCGGAGGTGCGGTAGAATCGCTGAATACCATGAAGCCACTCCTTGTTTTTCTGGCGGCCCTGGCCACGGCGCAGGCGGCCGACTATAAGCTGACATCCTCGCCCTCAACCGTGGTCTGGGGCAACTATTGGGCCGATGCCAAGCCGGTACTGCGCATCAAGTCCGGCGACACAGTCGAGATCCTGACCATGAGCACCAGCAGCCCCGCTGCCCTGGCCAGAGTCGGCGTGAAGGACGAAGATATTCAGCCGGAGTGGAAGGCCATCTATGCCAACCAGCCGCCGCGTGAGGAGCGCGGTCCCGGCGGCCACATTCTCACCGGCCCCATCTTCATTGAAGGCGCGGAGCCGGGGGACGTGCTGGAGGTCCGCATTCAGAAGATCAAGCTGGCCACGCCTTACGCGTACAACGGCTTCAGTCCGACGCGCGGAGTCCTGGTGGACGGAGATTTCAAAGAAGGGAAAAGCCGTCTGATCCCGCTCGACCTGCAGCGCAACGTGGCCAAATTTGCCGGCAACATCGAGATTCCGCTGCACCCTTTTTTCGGCAGCATGGGGGTAGCGCCTGATCGTTCGAAGGGTAAGATCGACAGCGCCCCGCCGGGCGATCATGCCGGCAACATCGATAACAAAGACATGGTGGAAGGCACCACATTGTACATTCCCGTGCATGCCACCGGTGCGATGTTCGAAGTGGGCGATGGCCACGCGGGGCAGGGAAATGGGGAAGTGGACATCACTGCCATGGAGACTTCGCTGGTGGGCACGTTCCAATTCGTGGTGCGCAAAGACATGAAGCTGAAATGGCCGCGCGGCGAGACGCCTACGCACTGGATCGCCATGGGGCTCGACAAGGATCTGACGCAGGCGCTGATTCTGGCGGTCAAGGAAGCCATCGACTTTCTGGTGACGGAAAAGCACATGACGCGCGAGGACGCTTATGCGCTGTGCAGTGTCGCGGTGGATTTCAACGTGACGCAAGCAGTGGACGGGACGAAGGGAGTCCACGGGATGATTCCGAAAAGTATTTTCAAGTAGTCGGGACTACGCGACTCGGCGGGACGGCGCGTTCTGGATTTCGCGCACCATCCAGTCCCACCAGCCTTCGCCGGTAGCGTAATGGCAGAACATTTCCAGGTGGTCCGAGTGGTGGCCGACAGCCGCAATTGCGCGCTTGAGGAGCGCCTGGAACATCTCGAAATCAAGGGTTCCGTCGTGCGAACGATCGAACAATTCCATCCCAATGGCGTTCAGTCGGTCGTCTCGTCGCTGTTCGTCGGCGGTCATTTTTTCCACACACCCCGGAGAATGGCTTCAACCATATCGTAGCCCTCCGGGTCTTTGTCTGCAAGAGCATCCTCAAACCGGTACGCCGTGAAGGTCTCGCAGAAATACTCCTCGGGCTCTTTTCTTGCCCGGATCGAGACTGGCATCGCACGCCCGCTCCGCAGCAGTTTCCCAACCTGCCAATCCATTTCCGGCCCGGCCGCGTCAAGGACCAAGTGCCCGATTTCGTGGTACAAACTCCGTTGCATTGCCTCAACCAGATTCCGGCCAGCGGCAGATACAGAGGGCAACTCGGGCGGGTAGAATTCTTTTCCGTAGCTTTCGGGTTTCCGGAATGCGTTGACCACCAGATCTCGGGACTGCCGATCGAAGTATCCCATCCAACTCGCGTCCGGCAGCCGTCCCGAGAATTCCAGCCGCCCCAGTTGGCGCCTTGCAAGGAAGCCCGGAATTTCCGGATCGCCGCGAAGCACCGCGAGCACATCCTTGGTGGTTTGCTCGGACAGCGCCGAATAAAAGCTCCGTAAGTGAACCCCCACTTCGAGGGGCGACGCCCCTGGGCGCGATGCCGGTTCCACGTGCGAAACCGAATCGTAACACCCCTTACAAAATCGTCGCCCGCAGCAGCTTATCCAGTTTCGGGAACGCCGAATCCATGTAGACATTCCCGCCCTCGAAGATGCTGCCCTGCTTGCCCCCGCGCATTCCGCCGCCGGCGCCCTCGCCGTAAGCGGAGTACAACTTGTCCACCACGTCCATGCCGTCCACCACTTTGCCGAAGGGCGCGAAACCATCCTTGTCCTGCCGCGAGCGATCGCCCATCAGCACGAAAATCTGCGTGGTGCGGGCGCCGGGACCCGTCATGGCGTAGGCCACGTAGCCGCGGACGTTGCTCTGCCTCACGGGGTCGTCGGGAAAGCTCGCCGTGCGCCATGTCGCCGCCAATAACGGGTCGCCGGGGATGCCGAACTGCGCGAAATCGCCGGCTATCACGCGGAAGAATCGCGAGCCGTCATAGAAGCCCGCGCGCACCAGATTGTAGAAGCGGTCGGCGCCGCGCGGAGCCCAGTCACGGTGCGCTTCGATGGTAAAACTGCCCTGCGTGGTGGCCACTTTCACCTGGTAACCCGCCGGACCGTTCTGCTTCCAATAGTCGTGGCCGGGATCCATGAGCGCGGCGTGGGGTTCGGATTCCGCCAGCAGTTCCAGCAGGTAATTCTTCCACACCACGGCGCGGGAATGCGTACCGTGGCCACGCGTTTCGTCGCTGGTGGGAATCAGGATGTAGCGGCCGTGCGCCACCTTCTTGATTTCGCGCTCCAGAATGCCTAACTCGGGCGGATTGACTTCGTCGTCGGCGGAATTCACGGCGTAGAGCGGCGCTTTGATCCTGTCGAGCATGGGTGAGGGATTGTAATCCGTCGAGCAATCGAACTGATACAACATATCGTTGGCGTCCACCCGCTCGGCCTGCTGCCGCAATCGCGTCACGGCGGCATCGGCCTGTTGATGCGTGGGGTTGGCCTTATGCAATTGCAGCGGGCTGCTGGTCATCATCCACAGGGCATACTCGGCCGCCACCAGGCCGTTGAGCGGGGGCTTGGTGTACTCGCCATTGTTCCAGTCCGGGTCGCCGCGGATGGCCTGCATGATCATGGCGCGGAACATGCGATTGCGGCCGGCGATCTCCACCGGGGCGCTGGCCAGCGGCATGAGCGCGTCCATGAAATCGGGATACATCTCGCCCCAGACCCAGGTATGCATGGCGCCCATGGAGGTCCCCGTTACCAGGCGCAGATGGTCCACGTGAAGCCCGTCGTGGAGCAGCAGGTAGTCGGCCTTGACCATGTCGTCGTAGGTGTAATGCGGGAATTTCATGTGCAGGCCATCGCTCGGCTTGCTGGATTTTCCGTGGCCGATAGCGTCGGGCAGGACGATGTAGCAGCGGGCGATATCGAGCGGCTGACCTTTGCCGAACAGTTCGCCCCCGAAGCCGGCGCTCAGGAAAGCGCGCCCGGTTCCGCCGGTGCCGTGCATCACGATGACGGCGTTATTGACGTGGCCCGCCGCATTGCGCGTAGGCGTGCCCAGGGTAGTGTAATGGAGGCGCAATTCGGCCATGGTTTCGCCGGATTTGAACTGGAAATCGTGAGATACCCAATCGCCTTCCGAATTGGGAAATTGCGGCGGGTTCGGCGGTTGGGCACAGCACGCGGCAGCGAGCAACAGCAGGAAGAGGGGGCGAGTCATAAGGCAGAGCTTATCATGACTGACCATGGGCGCCCGGGCGGCAGTGAGCCCGCAGGTGGGGCAGGCGGTGCTCGCCTGCCCTCGATTCTATTCGAGCAGCGAGCCCAAATTCAGCGCGGGCGGGCAGGCGAGCACCGCCTGCCCCACCTGCGAAGCTCTCGCCATCGAAAGGAATGGCTCAGCCCCTTTTCCCAGCCAAGCAGAAAATGCGGGGCGACATCAGGAGGTCTGATAGGCTAGACGCGGTGCGGTGCAGAATAGCGAAGCTGCCGGACTGTAAGCCGGTTTCTGTACCCTTGCGGGCAGCAGTCATTCCTCTGGGCCGGCCATTGCTGACCGGCTCTAGCGACCTACCCGGAAGTTTAGCGGGGCGGGCCGCCCCTCCTCCCCTATTTGGTCTTGCTCCGCGTGGGGTTTTCCCTGCCGGCGGAATTACTCCCGCCGCGGTGCGCTCTTACCGCACCATTTCACCCTTACCCCACACCGTGAGGCATGGGGCGGTATATTTTCTGTGGCACTTTCCGTCGAACCTTGCGGCCCGCCCGGCCGTTAGCCGGCACGTTGCCCTGTGGAGACCGGACTTTCCTCCCCCGTTTCCGGAGGCGACTGCCCATCCGGCAGCTTCGCAGGCCCCATTGTCGCATTTTCCACGGGATGTGTGCGCCACGATACCGGGAACCAGGGACTAACCCCATCAAATTCTTGCAGATATCGATAAATTCCGGTGTATTCTATATGCAGTGTGTTGTACCGCTTTAAAAGTAGAGGTAAGCGTCGGGCGATTGTCAGCCCGGCACGCTGTGGGATCCGGTTGCGTTGCGCGAAACCAGCCTGGCGGATCCTGTGAGTTTCGGTTTTCTTAGCCAATGCGGAACCAGTTGAGGAGATTCAAGTGACGACGATGAAACTAACAGCGATAGGCGCGCTCAGCCTGATGGCCTCCGGTCTGTTCGCCCAGGGGTTGAACGTCCCTTCCGGCCAGACCAAGGACTCCTGGGAGGAGATCAATTTCGAGTTCAATTCCTCGATCCTATCGGATGGCTATCCCAGTCTGCTGCGGTTGGCAGATGTTCTGATGCAACACAACGATTACAAGCTCAAGGTCACGGGAAACACCGATATCGTCGGTTCGGCGGCCTACAACGACAAACTCGCAATATCGCGCGCGGAATCCGTCAAAGCCTTCCTGGTGAAATACGGAGCCTCGGCGGCGCAGATCACTGCCTCCGGCGACGGCAAGCGGGATCCGGAAGTCGACAACAAGACCAAGGAAGGCCGCTTCATGAATCGCCGCGTGGTGCTCACGCTGACCGATGCCAACGGGAAAATAATTTCCGTTGGCGGTATCAGCGATGTGATGCCGCAGGTACTCAAAGTCATCCAGGACCTGGCGAAACAGGAGGCCGACTGCTGCGCCCAGATTCTCAAGCGCCTGGACAAGCTGGACGACATCCTGGCGGCGCTGAAGAATATGCAGGGCGAGAATGATCGCTTGAAGACTGAAATGGCGGACCTGCGCAACCAGCAGAACGCCCTCAAGGACCAGATGGGTGGATTGGCGAAGCCGGTCACCGAACCGCAGGCGCAGGCGATGATTAACAAATCCGAGCCCGAGATCGCCGCCAAAATTGAGGAACAGCGGAAGGCCAATAATCACACCATGTCCAATGTGGGTATCAATATCGGCCCGGCGTTCGGCATGGGCCGGGCGGACGACAGTCACGTGACCGCTTCGGCCCACGGGATGTTCTTCTCGCCCTTCGGCGCGAACCAGAACTACGCCGTACAGGCCCAGGGACGATACAACTACTTCCCCGGCATCCAGGAAGGCCAGTTCGATATCGGTCTTGTGGACCGTGTGGGAGCTGTCCAGGCGGGCGCGTTCAGCAGCTTCAAATACCTGAACTTCAGCCAGTACCAGCAGGGCACCGTGGTAGGACAGGCCTCTTTCCTGGCCGACTACCTCTTCGCCGGCGGCAAGGTCGGCCTGTTCGGCACCGCGGGGTTCAAAAACTACGGTGTTCTGAACAGCGTCCAACTGGCGCCGGGCGCGTATATGCAAACCTTCGCGCGCGTGGTCAACCAATTCGGCTTCGATGCCACCGTGGGCGCCTGGGGCAAAGCGTATTTCCAAGGCAACGCGGGCGTGCTGTTCAGCCATTACGAGAACGACAAGCCCGGGTTCAGCGCCAAACTGGTTCAACCCATCATCGAGCGCCTGGCGTTCACCGCGGAAGCCGGGTATAACGAAAGCTATCTGAATCCCAAGGGCAACAACGTGGACCTCCGCTTCGGCTTGCTCTTCGGCGGCATCCTGAATCCCAAGGACTTCGCCAAGAACACGCGTCCGGTGCCGATGGATGTTCCGGAAGTCCGCTACGAACTAGGCACGCGCCGCGTGGGCAGCAGCCCGCCCTTCGCCGATGCCGGTCCGAACCAGTTGAACGTTCCCGCCGCCATCATTACACTGAATGGCTCGGGTTCCTACGATCCTCTGGGCGAAGCTTTGACCTATAGCTGGGTGCAGATCGCGGGCCCGTCGGTCATCATTACCAACACCAACGCCGCCGTTGCGACCTTCCCGGCGAACGCCGGCCTGACCTACAGCTTCCGGCTGACGGTGAAGAACACCGACGGCCTGCAGGCCAGCGCCACCACCACGGTGAGCACGCAATCTCTGGGCCTGATCAGCATATTGGTGTTCCAGGCCACTCCGGCGCAGATCGTTCCGGGCGCGTCCTCCACTCTGAACTGGGTGGTGCAGAATGCCACGTCGGTGACCATTTCGCCTCTCACGGGCAGCTTCAATGCGACCTCCGGTTCGACGGTGGTCTCGCCCGCGGCCACCACGACCTACACTCTGACCGCGACCGGTCCTTCCGGCACGACACCAGTCACCGCTACCGCTGTGGTCACCGTGACTGCGGCGCCGGTGCTCAGCCCGCAGATCCTGCGCTTCGACGCCAGCCCGCGCAGCATCGCACCCGGACAGACGTCCACCTTGAGTTGGACCACCACCGGCGCGACTGCCGTATCCATCAGCGGCCTCGGCAGCGAGCCGTTAAATGGCAGCGCATCGACACCGGCGCTGACCACTACCACCACCTATACTCTGACGGCGACCGGCGCCAACGCCAGTACTGTTACGGCGGTCATCACCATCACGGTGGTTCCCGCTACCATACCGCAAATTGTGGTGTTCAACGCCAGCCCGCAAACCATCAACGCCGGACAGAGCTCGCAGCTTTGCTGGCAGGTGACCGGGGCCACGACCATCAACATCAGCGGCGGTGTCGGCAGTAGTCTGGCCGCCAACGCCTGCCAAACGGTTAGCCCGCAGACCACCACCACGTACACCCTGACGGCCACCAATTCGACTGGCACGAATCAGGCTAGCGTGACGATCAACGTGGGTGCGACGCAGATTCTGCAATTCAGCGCCAATCCGGAGTTCTCGCCGATTCAGGGCGGGGCGGTAGTGCTGACATGGCAGACGAGCAATGCCACTTCGGTGTCGCTGGTCGGCGGCGATATGCAGTCGTCTCCCGCCAGCCTGCCGGTCAATGGCAGCTTCACGGTCAATCCGAATGACAACGCAACCTACACCTTGATCGCTTATGGACCTGGCGGGTCGACCGTCAGCGCCGTGCTCGCGGTCTACGTGAGATGATCTAGGTTCGCAACTCCACCATCACTTGCCGGGCGGCCTCAAAAACCGCCCGGCCTTTTTTTTGTGGCGGCGCGAGACAGGGGGCTGACTCCCCGAGGTGGGGCAGGCGGTGCTCGCCTGCCCGCTATTCTGTTCTGTTTGGCCAGCCGGCCTGGTTCAGCGCGGGCCGGCCGGCAGGCGAGCACCGCCTGCCCCACCTTGGGATCTCTCGCCATTGTCCCAGGCCACCCGACAGCTATGGATCCTTCGTCAGCGCGAGCCGGCCGGCAGGCGAGCACCGCCTGCCCCACCTTGGGATCTCTCGCCATTGTCCCAGGCCACCCGACAGC
>Ga0182013_10007708_pt1 | contig 11790 bp, 9 predicted proteins | sample 612S2MmetaG_FD_120487 | JGI IMG/M metagenome (GOLD analysis project Ga0182013, IMG submission 120487) | Permafrost microbial communities from Stordalen Mire, Sweden - 612S2M metaG | ecosystem: Environmental > Terrestrial > Soil > Wetlands > Permafrost | place: Sweden: Stordalen | collected...
GGCGTGCCCGGGCAGCGTGAGCACGTAGCGGTCGTCGACGATCGGCGGAAACGGGCTCCAGCCGATCATCTCGAGCGGCACGCGGCCGGCGAAGCGCGAGAGATCGAGGCTCACGGCTTGCGGGGTACGCGCCAAATTGGCCACGCACAGCACGACCGTGCCCTCGTACTCGCGCACGTACGCCACCACTTTGCGGTTCTCCGGATACAAGAACGCGAGCGTCCCGCGGCCGAAGACCGCCTGCGCTTGGCGCACGCCGATGAGCCGCTTCACCCAGTGCAGCAGCGACGACGGCGAACGTTCTTGGGCTTCGACGTTCACGCTCGGATAGCCGTAGACCACGTCCATGATCGTGGGCAGATACAGGCGCTGCGCGTCGGCGCGCGAAAAGCCGCCATTGCGGTCGCCGGACCACTGCATGGGGGTGCGCACACCGTCGCGATCGCCGAGATAGATGTTGTCGCCCATCCCGATCTCGTCGCCGTAGTACACCACCGGCGTGCCGGGCATCGACAACAGCAGGCTCGTCATGAGCTCGATGCGCCGCCGGTCGTTTTCCATGAGCGGCGCGAGCCGGCGCCGAATGCCGACGTTCACGCGAGCGCGCGAATCCGGCGCGTAGACCCGATACAGAAAGGCGCGTTCGCGATCGGTGACCATCTCGAGCGTCAGCTCGTCGTGGTTGCGCAGGAACATCGCCCACTGACAGGTGTCGGGAATGGGCGGAGTCTGGCGCATGATGTCGACGATGGGATAACGATCCTCTTCGGCGATCGACATGAACATGCGCGGCATGAGCGGGAAGTGAAACGCCATGTGGCACTCGTCGCCGGCGCCGAAATACTGCGCGACGTCCTCAGGCCACTGGTTGGCTTCGGCCAGCAGGAAGCGATCGGGATATTCGGCGTCGATGACCGCGCGCAGCCGCTTGAGCACGGCGTGGGTCTCGGGCAAGTTCTCGTTGTTGGTCCCTTCGCGCTCGACCAGATAGGGGACGGCGTCGAGGCGCATCCCGTCGACGCCGGCATCGAACCAGAACCGCATGACGTCGACGACCGCCTCGAATACCCGTGGATTGTCGTAGTTGAGATCGGGTTGATGGCTGAAGAAGCGATGCCAATAGTATTGTTTGGCGACCGGATCCCAGGTCCAATTCGAGGTTTCGGTATCGACGAAGATGATGCGCGTTTCGGCATATTTTTCGGCCGTGTCGCTCCACACGTACCAGTCGCGATGAACCGAACCGCGCGGGGCGCGGCGCGCGCGCTCGAACCACGGATGCTGGTCGCTGGTGTGGTTGATGACCAGCTCGGTGATGACCCGCAAACCCCGCCGATGGGCGGCGCGGACGAACAAGCGAAAATCGCGCATCGTCCCGTAGCTGGGGTGAATTCCTTTGTAGTCGGCGATGTCATACCCGTCGTCACGCAGCGGCGACGGATAGAACGGAAGCAGCCAGACGGCGGATGCGCCTAAGTCCTTGATGTAGGGCAGACGCTCGAGCAGACCGCGAAAATCGCCGATGCCGTCGCCGTTCGAGTCGGCGAACGCTTTGACGTGCAGCTGATAGATGACGGCGTCTTTGTACCAGAGCGAAGCGGCCGGTGCACGCGGTGGCGGCGCGGCTTCCGAAACGGGCGGCGCTTGAGTCGTCATCAAGCGTCTCTTGCCCAAAATCCCAGCTTTCGACCGCTTCAGCGGCGCACGCGGGTAACAGGCTTGACGGGATGGGCGTTCGCGCCCGTTGCGCGAGAGGGGATTGCTACGCGGGGTCGTTTGCCGTCGAACGACGGCAGCCTTGGCCGAGCAAGGGAAGGCAGCGTCGGCCGTGCCGCTGGGCGCGGCTAGATCGGACGAGAGCTAGCTGAGCGCGCCGTTGCGAACGATTGCCAAGGCCCAGCCGCGCGCGGTACGCGTGCGGACGAGGTAGCCGTCGCTCGTGCGGTCGTAGACCTCGAAACCCGCGCGGATCGCTTCTTCGACTGACCGGAAAACTACCAAACCTGCCATTGTGTGTGTCCTCGACTCGTGTTGTTAGGGACAATGTACAGCCGGGGCGTCTCCCAACCGTCTTCGATTCGTCCGAACGTTGCGGCGTTCCAACGAGGAAGGGGCGGCGGCTAATCCCGCGCTGTATACCCGATGGCATCGGCGCGCGGCGCGAATTTCTGAGTGCCGCGGCCGTGCGTTTCGTACAGCGTTTGTGCCGCCGCCGTTACGCGGCTTGGCGCCATTTGTCGGACGTTCGGCAAATGGCCGAGCATGCGGCCGGGCGCTTGTGGATCGGGTCGTCCATTCCGCTCATTCGTTCGAGCTGGGCGTGGCCGTGCGGCGCCGTTCGAGCGCATCGAGTGCGTCGCTCAACACGCCGCGCAGGCGCGCGTTTTCGCCGTCATCGACGCGGTCCAGATCGAGGTACAGGTCCAGTCCGGATGCATGCTCGGCGAACACGTGCTTTTGCCGGCCCGGTGCGTCGAGCAGCGCGTCGATTACATACGGCACGATCTCGTCGCGGAAGCCGCGCACGGTCAGCGGTGCGAGCGGATGTCCGGCGACGACGTCGCGAACGAGCGCGAACGTCTCGGCGCTCACGACGATCGTTCCCGGTTCGGCGATCGTCTGCAGTCGCGCGGAAAGGTTCATTGCCGCACCGATGATCGTATAGTCCATGCGCTGCTCGCTGCCGAAGTTGCCGACGTCGCAGAAACCCGTATTTATTCCCATCCGCACGCGGAACGGCATCGCGACGCCGCGGCTGTGCCACATGACGTTGAGTTCGGCCAGCCGCGACTGCATCGCGACGGCCATGCGCAGACAGGCTTTGGCGTCCTCGGCGACGCCGAGCGTTTCGGGATCGCCGAAGAACACGATGACGGCGTCGCCGACGAATTTGTCGACCGTGCCGCCGTGCGCGAACGCGATCGTCGACATCTCGGTGAAATACTCGTTGAGCAGCGACGTCAGTTCCTCGGGCTGCAGGCGTTCCGTCGTCGACGTGAAGTCTTTGATGTCGGAGAAGAAGATCGTCAGCTTCTTGCGTTCGGTGCTGATCTTGACGTCTTTCTCACCGCTGAAGATGCTCTTGTAGATCTGCGGGGACAGGTAGCGCGAGATCTTCGACGAGATCGAAGCCAGGAAATCGTTGGTGTCGGCCAGCTGCGCGTTGGCCCGGCGAATGATCCGGGCTTGACGCCGCTGCACGGCGATGAACCCGAACGCCAGCGATCCGGCGAAGCCGAAGTAGACGAGCAGATACTCGAACGAGAAGATGTTCGTCGCGACCGGCTCGACGATGCTGATCTCTTGAATGCCGCGCACGTCGCCGACTTTCCAATCGCGTTTGGGGCTGTCGGGATGCGTGTCGTGGCAGGCCACGCAGGTCTGGCCCATGATGATCGGCGCGACCAGGCGCACCCGGTTGTCCCAGCCGTGCCAAGCGACGTCGACGAGTTGCCGGCGCATCGGCTGCGAACGAAAGACGCGCAGCGCGTCGAGCTCGAAGGCGTCGAGCTGATGCGGCGCCCGATGTTTGAACGGATAGTCCGAGACGAAGCGGTATTGCAAGTTCGACTGGTTCGCGCCGATCACGCGGCCCAGTTCGAGCGAGAAGGTGGCCGGGATCGGGATCGCGCCGGGAATCGTCTGGAAGTCGGGAGTGACGACGGTGCGCGTGTGCGCCGCGAGCACGTGGCCGACGACGTCGGCGGCGTAAAAATCGCGAATGTCGGTGATCGCCGTATTAAAGTCGCTTGCCTGCCGGCGCAGATTGGCCGCCGAGAGATGGCGCAAGTCGAGCCACACCGCCAGCGGAAGTCCGGCCAGCAGCAAGATGACCAGAAAGACGAGGAGCTTGCCTCCGGAGCGCTCGTTGAGCGAATCGAAGTCGGTCATCGGTCTGGCGTCGGTTGCGGTGGGGCCGTCGCTCGTCCTTCTTGGCTGCGGCTCGCAAGCGGCGGACGGGATTCGGCGGCTTCTTTTGAATCGCTGATGCCAAGTCGAGCGTCGCGCTCGCAATCTCCGACTCGGGGCTGGATGAATCTTTGAAGCCGCGCACGAGCGCATCGCGCGTCGAACTCGAGGTGCGCGTCCGGGGAACGGTCCAGGGCGTCGGCTTTCGGCCGACGATGTGGCGGCTCGCGCACGCGTGTGGGATCACCGGCGACGTGCGCAACGACGCCGACGGCGTGCTCATGCACGTGCGCGGCGAACCGCGCGCGGTCGAGCGGTTCTTGCTGCTGGTGCGCAGCGATGCGCCGCCGCTGGCACGCATCACCTCGATCGATACGCGGCCGGCGACCGTGCCCGTCGCCGCCGACGATTTTCGGATCGTGGAGAGCCGAGCGGGCCGGGTGCGAACGCAGATTGCCGCGGACGCCGTCGTCTGCGCGGACTGCCTGGGCGAAGTGTTCGATCCGGCGGACCGGCGGTTCGGCTATCCCTTCGCGAATTGCACCCACTGCGGGCCGCGGCTGTCGATCGTAACGCGGGTTCCCTACGATCGCCCGAACACCACGATGGCGGCGTTTGCGTTGTGCGCCGACTGCGCCGCCGAATATGCGGATCCAGCCGACCGGCGCTTTCACGCCCAACCGATTGCGTGCCCGCGCTGCGGGCCGCGAGTGACGCTCGAGGGCATGCACGGCCAAGCGCTGCCGTTCGCCGGCGGCGCGCCGCCCGACGCGCTCGACGCCGCCGGCGCGTTGCTGAGCGCGGGAAAGATCGTCGCGATCAAGGGGCTGGGTGGATTCCAACTGGCCTGCGACGCGACGAACGGCGCGGCGGTGCAAGCGCTGCGCGCGCGCAAATTCCGTGAGGAAAAACCGTTCGCGCTGATGGCGTTCGACCTGGCGACGATTTGCCGCTACTGCAGGCCCGGCGCCCAAGAGATTGCGCTGCTCGAATCGTCCGCCGCGCCGATCGTCCTGCTGGACGCCGACGGGCCCGAACGGCTCCCCGCGGCGGTCGCACCCGGGATGCGAACGTTGGGATTCATGCTGCCGTCGACCCCTCTGCACAAGCTGCTGTTGCGCACGCTCGGGCGTCCGGTCGTCATGACGAGCGGAAACCGCTCGAGCGAACCGCAGGTCATCGACAACGTCGAGGCGCGCGAGCGGTTGGGCGCCATCGCCGACTACGCCCTCGTTCACGATCGCGCGATCGCCAACCGGGTCGATGATTCGGTCGTGCGGGTTGCGGCGGGACAAGCGCGCGTGTTGCGCCGTGCCCGCGGGTACGCGCCCGAACCGATCGGGTTGCCGCCCGGCTTCGAGCGCGCGCCCGGGGTGCTTGCTCTGGGGGCCGAGCTCAAATCGACGTTCTGTCTCATCGTCGACGGCACGGCGGTGCTTTCGCAGCACCAAGGCGACCTCGAGGACGCCGCGACCTTCGCCGATTTTCAACACAACCTCGGGTTGTACGAACAGTTGTTCGACCGCACCCCGGCGCTGCTCGCGGTCGACCGGCATCCCGACTACCTCTCGACGAAATACGCGCGCGACCGAGCGGAGCGCGACGGCCTGCCGGTCGTCGACGTCCAGCACCATCATGCGCATGTCGCGAGCGTTTTGGCCGAGCACGGCCGGCCGCTCGAGGCGCCGCCGGTCCTCGGTATCGCGCTCGACGGCGTTGGTTACGGCGACGGCGGCGAACTGTGGGGCGGTGAGTTCTTGCTGGCCGACTACCGCGGGTACCGCCGCGCCGGCACCTTCAAGCCTGTCGCGATGATCGGCGGCGCGCAAGCGATGCGTGAACCCTGGCGCAACACCTACGCGCATGTGATGGCGGCCCTCGGCTGGGACGCGTTCGCGGCGCGCCATGCGCGGCTCGACTTGTTCGCGTATCTGGCGGCGAAGCCGCGCGCGGCGCTCGATGCGATGACCGTGCGCGGTTTGAATTCGCCGCCGGCGAGTTCGTGCGGGCGGCTTTTCGATGCCGTCGGTGCCGCCGTGAACTTGGCTCGCGACCGGGCGACGTTCGAGGGACAAGCCGCGATGCTGCTCGAGTCGATCGTCGATCGGGACGCCCTCGCGAACGACGCCGAGTCCGCGGCGTATCCGTTCGTGCTCGCGCGCCCCGCGGACGCCGGCGTTCCCTGTATCGAGCCGGGGCCGATGTGGCAAGCGCTGCTCGACGATCTCGGTTGCGGGACGCCCCCGGGCGTCATCGCCGCGCGCTTCCACGCCGGAGTGGCGCGCGCCATCGTGTCGATGGCGCTCGCCGTCGCGTACCGTGAAGAGGGAGCCGGAGCGGCACTCGATACGGTGGCGCTGTCCGGCGGCTGCTTTCAAAACGTCGTGCTGCTCGAGGCGGTCAGCGCAGGTTTGAGCGCGGCAGGCTTCGCGGTGCTCGCGAACGCCCGCGTTCCGGCCAACGATGGCGGGATCGCACTCGGTCAGGCGGTCGCCGCGGCCGCCGCCGCGCTCGCCGTTTCGTAAACGGGCTCGCGGCGCGGCTTCGCGGTCGAACGGCGAAGGAAGCCCCGACGCCGAACCGTCGGTTCAACAGCCAAAGCGAGAGGAGACCGGTCAATGTGTGCAACGTGTGGATGCTCGGATAGTGCCGGCACAATCCTCATCGGTGAGCGCGGCGTGATCGTCGCGAACGGTCGCGACGACGATCACGCCGCGCACGATCACGCGCACGACCACGCCGGCCACGATCATGACCACGCGCCCCATCATCACGGCGACGGCAATTTCGCGCATGTCCATCCAGCCGCACCTGCAACGGTCGTCTCGCTCGAACGCGCGATCCTCGCCAAGAACGACGCGCTCGCCGGCCGCAATCGGGCTTGGTTTGCCGAGAGCCGCATCGTCGCGCTCAACCTCGTGAGCTCGCCCGGCTCGGGCAAGACGACGCTGCTCGAACGCACCATCCGCGAACTCGGCGCCGAGGTGCCGATGGTCGTGATCGAAGGCGATCAGGCGACCGAGAACGACAGCGCGCGCATTCGCGCCGCCGGCGCTCGCGCGCTCCAAGTGAATACCGGAACGGGCTGCCATCTCGAAGCCGATATGATCGAGCGCGCGGTGAACGCGCTCGCGCCGGCCCCGAATTCCGTCGTGATGATCGAAAACGTCGGCAACCTCGTGTGTCCGGCGCTCTTCGACCTCGGCGAACACGCGAAAGTCGCGATTCTCTCGGTGACCGAGGGCGACGATAAGCCGGCGAAATATCCGCACATGTTCGCCGCGGCCGATCTGTTCATCATCAACAAGATCGACTTGCTGCCGTACGTGGATTTCGACGTCGAGCGCTGCATCGCGCATGCCCGCGGGGTGCGCCCCGGCCTCAGCGCGATCGCCCTCTCGGCGCGATCCGGCGAGAACATGGGCGCCTGGTACGACTGGATCCGCGCCGCGCGCGTGCTCACCGCCGTCTGAGTTTCAAGGCGCTTAGCCGTCGCGATCAAGCTGACCGGCGCAAATGCTCGTTTGTGCGAAGCCAAGCCTGCCAGTCCTTGCATACTGCGCGACGGTCCGGTTCTAAGCGGCGCTCAAGGAATCGCGCGAATTCGCTGAGCGGCAAACCGCCAACGACTCGGCTAACGTCGATCGGAGTGTACTCACCGGCAACTAACGAAAATGCTTGAAGCCCTTCGTGGTCGACGCGCCAATACTCAGGAATGCCGAGTTCGGCGTAAAGTCGGAGTTTGTCCATGCGGCCGCGCGAAAGATCGATTTCGACGACCAAATCGGGGGGTGGACTCGAGCCGAGATCGATTTGCTTGAGTCCGTCAATTTTGGCTGCGTTCGCGCTATAGTAGCTTGCGTCCGGCTCTGCTCCCATCGGCTTCGCTTTGAGGGTTGTCGAGCCGGTGCCGTAGAGATTGATGCCCCACTGCGCCATCACGATCCCCAAAAGCAGATCGATAAGCGTCTTGTACGCTTCATGTTCGGTATGTGGCGACATCAGTTCGAGGGTTTCTCCGTCGTATGACAAGAGCGTATGGCTGTCTTTGTCGATGCCGGCGGCAAGGGTCTCGTAGGTTTCCCACGACACCTTTAAATGCACCACTTGTTCTTGCGTTTGAGCGTTGAACGCCGTCGTCATATTTCTCCTCCGCCGTTGATATATTCGTTCCGAGTACCAGAAGTCCGGTCGTGTGCCGTATTGGCCCCGCTTTGCGAAAGCGGCTGCACGACGGATGATTTTCGGGCGATATCCGCCGGTGGCATCCGCGAGCTTGGCGCCGCGGGCCCGATGGTCCCGATCGAGGGCGATCGGGCGACGGGAAAAACAGCGCACGCATTCGCGCGGCCGGCGTACGCGCGCCACCGGTCAACCAGAACGGACCGGCACCTCAAGGCCGACATGATCGAGCGTACCGTCGATGCACTTCGACCTCGGCGAACGGGTGTATCCCGAGCGGTTCTCGACGCTATGCGGACGTTATGATGCGATACAAGGCCGAAGAAGCCGGGTCGATGTGCATCGAAACGCCCACCAAGACGCTAAAGCCGTCGCAACGCTGTTCGGACTGCGGGCGCATTCCGAAGATCAAGAAGACGCTTTCGGCGCTGCGATGTCGCCTAGATAGGCCGGGAACCGGCCAGAAACGCCATCCATAGGTCGCAACCTTGGGTGGCGTAGTTCATGCCGTGAGATACCGTGCCAGACTCATTGCAATCGGCTGACCGGTATTCGCTTGGTAGTATGAGAATGCCGGCGCCGGATTGACTTCAAAACAGGTGGCGGTTCCATCCGTCCCGATCCGTAGATCGATGCCCGCGAAGACGAGATCGAGTCCGGCCGTCAGTGCCACGCAGCGCGCGGCCAGATCGGTCGACAGCTCGAAGGCTCGCAAAGTTGTGGTCCCGCCCATTTTGCGCGCATAACGATAGTCCGTTACATCGCTGATGATTTCGGTGGCATACAGTTCGCGGTCGATGACGTGCACCCGCACGTCGTTGCCAGGCACGAGCGCTTGAAACTGCACGGGGCACCATACGATGTCGTTGAGGCGTGCCACGTCATCGTCGTCGAACTTCTTCACGATCGATCGAACGCCGCTCATCGACTTATAGATTATCGACCCGTATCTCCGACCGAAAGCTAGCACTTCCGCAGGGTCGTTGGTGATGAGAGTTTCCGGGACGCGTAAACCGAAGCCGGCGATGAGTTGCGCTTGGTACGGCTTGGAGCTGTTCGAGCCTTGAGGATCGGAGCGGTTCACGACGCGGGCATCCGCAACCTCGATCCAGCGGTAGAGCGTATCGTGCAGAGCGCGCGAATGACGATGTTTGGGAGAACCAGTGGGTTCGCTCTCGAGTTCGGGCAACAGCCGATCGTCCATGAGCCTCAAATAGACCGCCGAGATATCGCTGAGGTTGAGGGTCTCGTCGTCCAGGCGCAGTGTGCCGCTAACCCCATCCGCGCCGACGGCAAAGGTCATTGCGTACTCCTCGCACAGTCGCTGATTAAAGAAGCGATAGGAGGCGCCGAGCGTATCCAAAGGCTGCGTCAAGAGCGCGAGTGGAGATTCGCTCCGGATACCGCCGAGGAGAATCATCGTACGAGGGCCGCGGCCAAAGCGTCGGCCAGCGCCTCACCGCCGCTCGTGAGGTTGGGAACCACGGATGCCGTAGTCATGCGCCAACCGTCGTCTGGATCCCGAGCGAAGTCGATGCCTAAGAGCGGAGAGCCGGCGGTCTCTGCCAGTCGCAAGCAGCTCTCTTGATGAAGCTCGACGATTTCCGCCGGACCCACCACTTCGTTAGCGACAACGAACACTGTTTGTATCCCGGCAAGTGCCGACCCGCGCCATGCCGCCGCTGGGTCGTCGCCGCAGCTTTGCCGGTAGGGAAGCACCGGTAACCCCGCGCGAATCGCAAGTGCGGCCCATGCCGACGCGTGGCGCATATTTCCGCACAGGCCCTGGGGGGTCGGCGGGTTGAGCTTTGGGGCTCGAAGTACGTGCAGCCAGCTGACGTAAAACGCGAGCATCTCTTGCAGGGCGTAATCGCGATCGGATCCGCTGACGGCTCGGGTCCAAGCGCGCGGAAGAAACGTGAGGCGGTTCAAAACGCCACTCATGTCGCCGCCCTCGAGCGTACGGCCGTCGGGAAGTTGCAGCGAGATACGAGCACCGTCTGCGCCGATGGTGTGTCGCCATCCGCGCATCGCCGCCAGTGTGCTGTCCGTCAGCACCATCGGCGACAGACCGCGTTGTTGCAGCGCGGCTGTAGCCCACAGTGCACTAGCGTCGGTCTCGTCGCAGAGCACGATGATCATGAGCTAGGTGGAACTCTTCTTCGTCCCGGGTTCAGCCGAGAGGGCGCCGCGACCCAAGTCCGGACGTTGCTGACCCGTTATGAAATGACTAAGGGATGCGACCGTCTTCTCGAGCGCGGAAACGCGTTGTTCGACCGGGTCGCCAGTGTTTCCGAACGTTACACCCTCGGCGATGTCTTTGGGAGGGTTCTCGACAACGAGCTTTTCGGCTATTTCGACCTTTAAGCTTTCTTTCTCTTTGAATTCGAGCTTTTCGGGCTTTTCTTTGTGCTCGACCTTTTCGGGTTTTTCTTTGTGCTCGACCTTCTCCGGTTTCTCTTTGATTTCAAGCTTTTCTGCTTTTTCTTTGATCTCGACCTTCTCGACCTTTTCTGGCTTGATAAACTTCTCGATCGTTTTTGCTGTCGGATCGTCAGACGCAGTCTGATCGTTCGCCTTGTCGGCCGTGCGACGTGCTCCTAAACAAGAGGATAGTGTGGCTGGCGCACTTGTGATGCATACGCAAGAACAATCGTATTGCAAGGATGGTGTTTCGCGTATGTGACAATCGGCCCCAAAGCGATGCTAACGGCGAGCGCGCGTCGATTTTCCCACGTTCCGCTACAGCCGCGGCATCCGTGCTCTTCCACGCACGTCAGCGCAACGTTCGTCGCGCCAGAAAGTATGCCCAACCCGTTCGCTGCTTAATGTGCCAAGAACGTCGACGGACGGTTGAAAGACTGCTTCGGCGGTGCGCGGACCGGTGAACCGAGGCTTATTCGCGGACCTTTCAACCGATGCAGTGTTTGCAACGTGTTCATGCCGGGCTCGGCGGAGCAAACGTCAAGAAATCCTTGATAAGGCGCCGCGACAGCCTCGCGAGGTCCGCGATCGCAACTTCGAGCCCCAGCGCTATCGCGCGCGCCGCTTCAACTCGCCGTGGCCCCCGTGGTTCCCTGGAACTCCGTTTCGTTCGGCGACGATGACGTCTTCGGCAGCAGAAATGCGTCCCGGACGCATCCGAGGCGCTCCGTAGACGAGCGATTCGTACGCTGGTGGAGTCGAGTCAACGATCACCGTCGACGGTATCACACCGCACCTTCACCAACGGAGCCTCGGCCAATGGTCCACGTTTACCGCTTCGCCAAGTACTGCCCGCCGCTCGCGGCGATCTTCTTGACCGTTGCCGCCGGCCGGCCTACGCCGCCACCGGCGGCAGCGGACTGTCCCGGGAAACGCCGCTCACCACGATCACGACGAGCCTCACGGGTCTTGTCGCCACCGCCGGCGCGATCATCGCGATGTTCGCCGCGGGCGCGGCGCTGGTGTTCGGCGACGAGATGAGCGGCTTCGTCAAGCGCATCCTCGTGGGCGTGATGGCGCTCTCGCCGCCGATCTTCAGCAGCCGTTTCCTCTCGGCGCTGGGGCTGGCCGTTTTCACGATCTAGTTCCAATCTCATGAGTGGCTAGTTCGTCTAGGTTTTCCTCATGAAGCGATGTTGAACATCTCCATGGTTTCGTGATCTTGTCGGTCGAGGATGAATTTCGCGATGGTAGCCTTTTTGGGGCAATTCAAGA
>Ga0182013_10007712_pt1 | contig 11786 bp, 11 predicted proteins | sample 612S2MmetaG_FD_120487 | JGI IMG/M metagenome (GOLD analysis project Ga0182013, IMG submission 120487) | Permafrost microbial communities from Stordalen Mire, Sweden - 612S2M metaG | ecosystem: Environmental > Terrestrial > Soil > Wetlands > Permafrost | place: Sweden: Stordalen | collected...
CCGCCGCCACCGGCTTGCTGCTGGTTTTGGGCGACGGCGACTGATGCGCTGCAGTTGATGCCCCACTGGTTGATGCTGCACACCCGCATTTGCACGGTGCCGCTTGGCACCCCGGGACTCAGGAACTGCATCACCGGGTAATCCGTCATCAGCGGGGCGTAACCGGAATCCGGCCCGTTGTTGGGGCTCCAGTCGGGGTTAGGGGGCTGGGAGAGCCACGAGTTCTCCGGTCCCCCCGGCGCACCTGGTTCGAAGGTAATGTCCGCCGGGTCGTCTCTCCAGGCGCCCGACGTGAATTCCTGCAACTGGAGCTGGGTGACACCGCTCGGCTGGTCCGGCGAGCAGATGGCCTGCACCTCGGTATAGCCGGCGTAGGTGTCGTCGGGGTAGTAAGAGCAACTGGTCGGTGCCGGCTCGGGAGAGCCCCCACGGCCGAAAGTAAGGACCACGTTCTGGCTGTCCACCCCGAGGGCGAGGCTGAACAGTTCGGTGGCGTAGGGATCGCTGGACAGCACGTAAACCTTGGCGATCCCGCTGGCCGCCTCGTGAAGGTCGCCGTTGAGGCTCTCCAGGCTCGACGACACTCCAAGTGCGGACGTGACGTTGGGGATCACCGTGCTGTCGGCCATGTTCTCAACGAAAGTCAGGGCCTCCGGGAACAGTTTTGCCAGGATGTTGGCGGACCAGACGTCGGCATCGGAAAGGCTGACCTCGGACGACGCGATACTTATGGGCGACGAGCTGAAGACGGGGTCGGGCGCGGTTACGGAGCCGTCGATTGATGTCGCCGTGTTCAAATTGACCTGGAGCTGAGCATTGAACGTCCCGTAAATGTTCACCCAGTCAATGCCGGCGATGTTGTAGTCCAAACCGACAGCGATGCCATCCACTTGGTACCGGAGGCCAAGTTGGTTAGGCCCGATAAGAGCACCCTGGAGGTCGCCGCTAGCGGGCAGGCTGCACGTCCAGTCTTTGAAAGACCTCAGGATGCTGACTAAGTGGGACTCCACTAGGTTGCAGACGGCCGTCCTGTTCTTGCTCCAGGCACTGTCTAACACTGATTGCAGGCCGGGGACCGACGTGGGCGAGAGTTTCTGCAGACTTTGGCCGACTATCGTCCCCGCCAATGCATAATTGATCTCGGGGTTGCCGGGCCAGTTGTTATAGTATGTCCCGTAGGCATTGGCATAAGCCGGCGCGGCGGGGCTGGCAGCGGCAAAACCGCCCGCAACCACGGTGGCCACTAGGGCGACCGGGAGGGCCCTTTTCAGGCCACTGAGCCTTCTCGTGAGCCGCATGCCGGCGGTAAGCAACGTCGTCGCAGTATCGGTTAGGTCAGAAATCCTGCGCATTGTATTTCCTCCTCGTGAGTGGGCCGGTCTGGCCGTCGCCAACGGTTCTCTCACGAGTTCTTGCTTGTCCTGCGATCAATTTGTGATGATCCTGGGGGGAGAGGCCGGACGGCGTCGCCCGCCGTGGGGCCATGGCCCGCGGCGCCAAGGGGTGGCGCCGATCGCAATGGCTTCTTCGTGGGGACCACAGAGGGCCACGATGCAAACGAACGAGCGCTTTTCACTACCTGTGACTTCCCTGGAAACGAATGCTGACAGCACACGCCCAGAAGTGCCGGGCCGGCAGCTGAACGGCGCCACAATCTCGATCAGGGCTTTGAGCTGGCAGTTCGCCCAGATGCCGGTCATCATGGACCTGTCGCCTTTTCGCTCTCAATCGGGACCACTGGAGTGGGGCCAAATCAAGTGAGCGAGGTGGGGCCAGTTCCGCTTGACAAACCCAACCAGGATCGACCAGAGCTGGCCGATGACCAACAGCGGGATCCCGGGGATGATAAGCAGGCCGATCCCGGGCAGTGGTTTGGCACCAAGGACGGTGGCTACGACGACGACAGCTGCCGCGACAGCCCCCACGCCGGTTCCTGTGGCCAGCCATCGGTCGACCCGCAAAGACGCGGGAGACCTAGTCGCCCAAGCCGGCCAGTTGGAGGACATTGGTCCACTCGTCCGCATAGTCCATCTGCTCCCGTCCCACCAGCGCTGGGCCGCCATGCCATCGGGGTCCCGGTACCAGCCGGGGGGCGGTAGCTCCGGTTCCTCGTCATCCGGCGGCATGGTCACGACGTAAAGCTATCCGGCTGGTCAGGCGGCTGCTGGGACCACGCCGACTGTTCCATCGTCACGCCCCCGGACGGCACCGACGGGCGGAAAGGCCCCGCGCTGTCTTCGTCGTATTTACCCGGGTCTGGCGTCGCGGCCCTCGTGGCCGAGGCCGTCATCAGCCCTCCAAGGGTCGGACCGTCCTCATCCTCAGCAGTTAGTAGTTGTCCGGAGAAATGAACGTCGAGATGTCGGAGCTGGGAGTGCACGGCTCAGCAAGTCGAGCGGCGCGCTCCTCCTCAGTGAGCTGACGGGGTGGCGGGCTCACATAATCGGGATCAGTCCAGCCACATCGCATACAGCTACCAGCTCCGACCCGGTGCGAGCCACAGGTGGGGCATTGCTGACGGTCACTTGCCGCCCAACGCATTCGAGCAGCGGTGACAGTGGACAAAAAGTGACTGACGGCTGCGGCGCCGATCTCTGCGTCGTAACTGCCGGAGTTCTTGGCGTGAGTCAGGTGGTTCACATAGTCCCATGTCTCACGGGCAAGCTTCCTCAGGTATGAACGGAGCTGTTCACCCGATGAGGTCGGGGCCAGCCGATCAGCCAGAAGGTTGCTCCAACTGTCACTTGTCGTAGAGCGTCTACATCGGCGGCCGCCAAGGCCGGCAGGCACCAGCCGCCACCCGCGCAGGCGTCATTATGGGCGGCCTTGTCCTCCGATTAGGGCGAGCCAGAGCTGATGTCGTTCGGTGCTGGCCGAAGGTGACTCGGGCTTGGGCCTCCGTTAGCGCAGATGAATCGTTCCGTTCTGGGATGCTGGGACGGTGGCAGAGGTTGAGATCAGCCATGACCGATTACTGGAGCTTCTCGGCACGTCCATGGGCACCTGAACTCGTCACCGCATCCGGCACGCGCCCCATCCTGGCTGAAGGGTTCCCGCCTGCGCCGGGCGGTACCGCTGCCGTGGGGATGGCTTTGTCGACGAGGACGGCCGCGATGGCGGCGGCGGTGGCGAGGGTCTCGGTGTTGAGGACTCGGCTGCGGGCCGAGGCGCCATCCAGCAGTAACGCCAGTTGTTCGCCGAGCTGTTCGGGGTTGGTGGCGCCAGCCTCGCGGGCGGTGTCGCTGAGCCGGGCGGCAAAGGCTTTCTTGTAGTCGCGGGCGTGAACGCGTGCCGGGTGGCCCGGGTCGGGGATTTCGACGGCCGCGGCGATGAACGGGCACAGAGGCGTGTGGACGTCGAAGGCGGCGAGGAGCCGTTCGCGGGGTGTGAGGTCGGTGCGGTCGAACACTTCGGGCAGGATGTCGGGATCGAACCGGCGTAGGCATTCGGCGATCAGCTCGTCCTTGCCGGTGAAGTGCTGGTACAGCGTGCGCTTGGACACCTCGGCCACCGCGCAGAGCTGGTCCATGCCGGTGCAGTTGATGCCTTGATCGCGGAACAGTTGTTGTGAAGCGCTGACGATCCGCTCTCGTGCGCCCCTGCCGCGGCGCAGGCCTCGCGGGCCCTTCTCCAACTTCGTCACACGCCCAGCGTAGCCCCATTGGGTACTGATCGGTGTGCATAGCTTGCGCTCCGCGTCACTGGCTGATATGTTAATCACACAGATCGGTGTACATAACGCCGGCACGGCGATTGGATGGAGTAGTTATGGGAAAGCTCGATGGCAAGGTCGCGGTGATCACAGGCGGGACAAGCGGTATGGCGCTGGCCGGTGCCAAGCTGTTCGTCGACGAAGGAGCTCACGTCTTCATCTCGGGCCGGCGGAAGGGCGCGCTGGACGAAGCCGTCAAGCTGATCGGCCGGAACGTGACCGGCGTGCAAGCCGATTCTGCCGACCTCGACGATCTGGACCGACTGTTCGAGACCGTCAAGCAGGAAAAGGGCGCGGTCGACGTGTTGTGGGCAAGTGCCGGCATGGGCGAACAGGGCGCGCTCGGCGAGATCACCGAGGAGCAGTTCGACGCCGCCTTCTCGCTGAACGCGCGCGGCACGCTGTTCACGGTCCAAAAGGCGCTGCCGCTGTTCAACGATGGAGGCTCGATCTTCATGACCGGGTCGAACGCTTCGCTCCGGGGTTACCCCGGTTGGAGTGTGTACGCAGCGAGCAAGGCCGTGCTGCCCGCCTACGCACGGGTGTGGGTGTCCGAGCTGAGGGATAGGAAGATCCGGGTGAACGTGCTGACCCCCGGCCAGGTCGCTACACCGCTTATGGAGGAGGTGATGGACGAGAAGATGAAAGCGCAGTTCGAATCCTTGATCCCGCGGAGAAAGATGGGCCGCCCTGAGGAGATCGCATCCGTCGCGTTGTTCCTCGCCTCGGACGACTCGAGCTACGTCAATGGCATGGAGCTGGTTGTCGACGGCGGCACCACGGTGATCTAAGCGCGTCGCCGGTGGTCGTCGGCGTTGCGCGCGGGTCCCACGGCGGTCTCTCGGCGGCGCGGTGACGCACCGGCGAACCTCAAGACCAACTAATCCAGACACCACGAAGGAGCACACGTCATGACCATCATCAGCATCATCGGCTCGGGCAACATGGCCACCGCCATCGGGACCCGGGCGGCGAAGCACGGCCACACCATCGAGCTCATGAGCCGCAACACCGCCAAGGCCCAGGCACTTGCCGACCAGATCGGGAACGGAGCCACCGTCGGCACGTTCGGGGCAAGGCCGGCGGGTGACATCGTCATCGTCGCCGTCCTGTACACGGGCGCGGTTGAAGTGGTCGCGCACTACGGCGATGCGCTGTCCGGCAAGATCCTCGTCGACATCACTAACCCGTTCAACGCCGACGTTACCGGGCTCGTGACTAACGCGGGCGACTCGGTGTCCCGACAGATCGCCGCCGCCGCCCCCGAGGGCACACACGTCGTGAAAGCGTTCAATTCAATCTTCCGCGACGTCCTTGCTCAAGACAAAACCGTGGACGTGTTCTTCGCCGGCGACAGCGCCGAGGCGAAGGCACGCGTCGCGGCGTTTCTGGAGAGCTTGGACATGCGGCCCCTCGACGCAGGAGGGCTCGAGATGGCCTCGGTCCTTGAATGGGCCGGCATCCTCCTGGTGGGCCTGGCACGCACCGGCGCCGGCTTCGACATCGCCTTGGGAGCCAAAACGCTCTGAACACTGTTCGACATCGACGCCGGCACGACGGGCAGAGTACGTCCGCCGGTGCATAACAATCCGTCGTGCGCCACCGGGACCGCTCCTGGGTCAATCCGAGGCCGCGCCACAATCGGCGATCCCGGAAACCAAGTCGGCAACGCCGCTTTTGCCCGATGCGGGCACAGAACGTCTGCCTCGCTCCGAATAATATTTATGTCGGATCTGCCTTGTGCAGCCAGGGACATTGGGTCCAATCGAAGTGCCCGTAGCCGTCGTACTGGCGCGCTGAGGGGGACGGGTCTGGCAGCCCGGATCACCGGCATAACGGGGTATTCTGCTCGGGCAACCACAGAGTCCATTAGTTCATCCGATCGGGCCCGATAGCGGTGGGGCCCCAGGACGGATTGCCAGACGTGATCCGACGGCCGGTTTGGTGCGAAGCGGCCGAGACTGCCGATCGGCTGGCTAGGCCACACCGTCGCGTGGGGGCTCGGAGACGGTGTACGGCGTGGACCGAGATGAAAAGCCGTTCGGCGAGCTGTACCCGAACCGCTCGCGCTGGCACCTCCAGGCTAGGGCAGCCTGTGGCACCGATCGATTGTCGTTGTGGGGTGGGTAAGAGCGGTGCCCGGTAGATGGGGTGCTCACGCTGTTGACGGGTTGAGCACCAGGGCGTGGCCAGAGAGGTCGACCGCCACGCAGAAGGTGCTGGAGGCACACGAGACTGCGGTGATGTGAGCGTGGTCGACGGCCAGGGGCGCAGACCAGGAGCCGGCGTTGTCGTAGAGGACGTTCCCGTCGACAGTTCCAGCGGCGCAGAAGCCAGTAACGCACGACAGGTCCGCGGGTGAACCGGCAGGCCCTCCGGGCGGGTCGACGACCTTCGAGGCGGACCACGACGAGCCGTCGTAGGTGATGTCATCACCGTTGTCATCTATGGCGCCGCAGCGGTCGACCCCGTAGCAGGACACCTCGGCCTGGACGTAGCCGGCGGCGAACAGCTTGGAGCCCCGCTCCACCCAGGTCCCATTGTCGTACAGGGCATAGTTGTTGTAGTTGTCGACGTAGACGCAGTACTTAGCGGTCGACGAGGGTGCGCATGAGACGTTGGAGGGCCCCTGGCCGATGCGGACATTGAGGCTCTTGTCTTCGGTCGTTTCCGTCCAGGTGCCTCCGTCCCACTGGGCCTGGTCGCCAAAGTTGTCCACCTCGGCGTCGCAGAACGTCGGGGAGGCGCACGACACGGCGTGGAAGCTGTTCCCGATGCCTAGCGGCGGCCACTGAATGGTCGACCAGCTGGCGCCGTTGTAAATGCCGTAGCCATCGAGGTTGCTGACGGCCATGCAGTAAGTCGTCGTGGGGCACGACACCGCGTCGAGCTCGCCGAGCCCTAGGTCGGCGTGATCGGTGCTGCCGGGGTCGACCAGCACGGGCGTGTGCCAAGCGCCGCCGCTGTAGTTGATTGCCTTGCCCGATGCGTCGATGGCCATGCACCAGCCGTTCGTTGGGCAGGAAACACCGGCCAGGTCGTGGTGGCCATCGATGTCGTTCTGCGAGACCAGCCCGTCATGCGAACCGATGGCGGCGATGCCGACAATGGGTGGGCCAGGGCGATCCCGCCGGTAGAACCGTGGAAGTGGGCGTCGCCGAAGGCGTAGACCCCGCCATCGGAACCCACCAGCCAGTAACCCTGGCCGTCGGGGGTGGCCGCCATCCCGATAATGGGGTGGGCCAGGGCGATCCCGCCGGTAGAACCGTGGAAGTGGGCGTCGCCGAAGGCGTAGACCCCGCCATCGGACGCCGCCAGCCAGTAACCGGAGCTCGACCGGCCTAAGGCAGGCGCCCGATCGCCACGGGCCGCAATCGGCACGTTGGCGGCGACGCTACGCGCTTGGGCTGCCCTGGCCTGGCCTTGCGCAACCGAGGCGAGCCCGCCGGCCAGGACCAGTACGAGCAGGATTCGCCTCAGGGACGGGAACGGCCCTGACCACGTCCTGCGGAGGCCCTTAGACACGAGGCGAGGCCGATCAGTGTGGGGCAGGTTCCCATGTGGGCCGGTAGTTGAATCCTCAGGCACCGAGCTCCCACCCCCACGATCGACTCTGGTGATCGTACCGGTGGCTTGTGGGATGGCAACGAATGTCCTTTTGGCCCATCATGTGCAACTGACCACCGGGTCCCCAAGCCGAGCGACGTGCCCCCTACGAGGCGGTAACCGATAGGACTTGCTCGCCTCGTTGCCGGTTGTCCGTCTTGGTGTGTTCCAAAGCGTGCCCATGCTGACCACGAGGCCGCGAGCCGAGAGCTGGTCTGGAGCAGCTCGCCTCGTTGGCCAAGGAGCGTCTTGGGGGCAAGCGAGCGACGGCCTTCGCCGACATTGAGCTGGGTGCCCAGAGCATTCCGGTAGGCAGGGTCGTCCACCCATGTCAGCAGGTGGCACGACTGTTAGCGCTCCTGATCACGGCACGGTCCGGCGCGCACCTCGCCTGCGGGTGGCGAGCGCATCACCATCGATCCGCGCTTCTCACTGCTCGTGCGCGCCCCGAAGGCCTCCACACAACAGCTCGCTATCGCACACAACGGCGGCGTCATCGCTAGCCGGGTCAGGTTTGTCGGCACGCCGGCACGTCCAGGCCAGCGCCAGCTCCCGGGAGGGTCTACCGTCGCGTACAGGGATCCGCGGGACCAGACCACGCGGGGACGGGGGTACCCGATGAGAACATTTGCCATTCGTCCTAGGTGCCGTCGGGGCGGGATCGCCCGAACCGCGACCGCTTTAGCGGGAACATCACTACTCGGCCTGGGGCTGGCGGCGGCCAGCCCACCCCCCGCCAGCGCCACGTCTTCGACCGAGCTTTATGTCACCGCCAGCGGCACCAAGGCAGGGCCGTGCTCGATATCCAAGCCGTGCGGTTCGGTGAGCCGGGCGGTGGTCGTGGCGGACCACGAGCCCTTCAACTTCACGCCCGTGGTGATCAACATCGGGAGGGGGCACTTCGTCACCAGCCTCAACTTCCCCGATATGTCCTACCCCGAGCCGATGCTGACGATCTCGGGTGTTTCTCCATCGGCGACAACCCTCGCCGGTAACGGCTCCAGCGCGGTTCTCTACGCTCTCGCCGACGCTCCCAGGATGACCATCCAGGACCTAACGATCACCGGCGGGAGCGCCCCGGTGCATGACGGGGGTAACTTCATGAACTTTCTCGACGTGACCTTCTCGCACAATGCACCCGGCGGCGCCCTCTTTGATGACGGCGGGACGATGTCTGTCTCCGGCTCGACGTTCACCAATAACGCCCTTACCACGGCGACCTCTGGCGGTGGGGCCATCTCCGAGGTCGGTGGTTCGCTCGCCATCGTTGGCTCGCTGTTCACCGGTAACAGCGTGAAGGGCGCCCGCACCGCTTCTGGGGGCGCCATTTATGTCAACGACGGCCACCTGAGCATTGCCGGCTCGACGATCACGAGGAACGCGGCGACCGGTTCGGCCGGCGGAGGGGCGATAGGGATCGACCAATCCGGCCGTACCACCGTCATCGGGTCGACCATCAACGCCAACACCGCCGCGGGGCCGGGCGGCCTGGTGAGCGCGACGGCCGGGGCCACCATCAGTTTCGGTGCCGACATCCTGGTCGGCAACACCGGAGCGGGGGGCTCGGTTTGTTCCGGAGGGGGTGACAGCGACCTGGGCTATAACGTGATCGACCAGTCGACGTGCTCTATGGGCACGAAGACCAAGGTCACCACCAGCGCGGCCGTCGGCCTGTTACCGCTCGCGCCCAACGGCGGCCCCACGCACACCGAGAGGATCAGGAAGTCCAGCGCGGCCCATGACGTCATCTCGGTTGCGGCGAAGCTGGCCGGCACTAGTTTCTGCTCCCGCCAGGACCAACGCGGCGTACCCCGCAAGCAAGGACCGGCCACCAGTTGTGACGCCGGCGGCTACCAGTTCGCGCCCCCGGTGATCACGAGCATCTCGCCCCTCAAGGGGCCCCCGGGGACCGAGGTAACCATCAAAGGCTACGGGTTTGACTTCCTCGCCCTGCGTTTCGGGAGCGCGGCACCGAGCGTAGTGGTGAGCGGGGGACAGACGGCGAGCACCGTCGTACCGAAGCTAGGCAGGGCCACCGCCACCATCGCGCTCTCCAACCCCGACGGGCACGCATCAACCAGATTTGACGTGCTTCCGCTGAAGACGACTTGAGACGATCTGTTCCCTAAGCCCGGAGAAGTTCGTTGAGCCCTGGCGGTGTACTGGCCCGTGACACTTATGCCGAGCTGACCTGCCCGTATAGCGGGATCCATCCCGGCCAGAGGCCGCGCCTCTTTCCCTGAGCCGGTCTCCACCCTCCACCGACCGTGGTCGCGAGACGAGCAGGGTTTCCTGCAACATAACCCGGCGATCTGCGTGCGGAAAGGCTGATCAGCCAGTCCAAATCACGAGTGCATACTCGGCAGGGTTATGTATTCTCAGCTCCAAGCATGATGATTGAGTCCTGGCCCGCATAATATTCCACGGGGCTAGCGGTCGTCAGCGACGAAGATCATGTGCAAGTTGACATATACATCCGTGGTCAAGCCTGAAAATACATCTCGCAGACTCGGCGCCACTCACCAGAGGGCTCTTGTCTCCCGCTTTGTCGTGATTATGCGTTCGCCCCCTCGGCGTCTCGGCGCTCTACCAGGAGAGCGAGCGACCGGCTGGTCAAAGGGGTGATGGCTGGCTCGAGGTGAACATGAACCCCATCGGGGGCGTCTGGGTCCGCCAATGCCAGGCACCACCGCGCCAGGTCCCGCAGGCCGGCACGATCACCCTTCAGCACCACGCCGTCGGCCACGAGCTCGACCGTCATCGAGCCGCCCTCCATGGGAGGCGCTGCACCTTTCGATCGGTCATACTTCGGTATGGTCAGCACGTTCTCCATCTCATCAGGATGGCCGACGCGGACGCCTCGCCAGTTGTCAGCTAGACCAACCAGGCGGACCAGGCGGACGTTCTGTCATTGGCGGAGCAGAGCCGTGGCCGCGGCCACTCCCGTCACGAAGGACGCGAAGCCCCGCTCGTTGGCGCTTCGAGCGACCCACTGATCACCGGTGAAGAGGTACGACTGGTCTTCGTCCACTTCCACCGACCACTTGCCCAGCGGGTCGAACCGGTGAAGTACAGCCAGCGCCCCGTCGACGGTCGGCAGTTGCACGGCGACGAGGTTGAGCACCCAGTCCCGGACCTCCACCGATCCGGGCCTACCATCGGCGAGCAACCGGAGACGGCCACCTCGGCTACTAGCCGCGGCACGTCGGACCGAGCGTGAGCAATGAACGCAGCGCTCTGGTCCCACAACTGGTCCCCAATGTCTGCGTAGCGATTGGGTGCCTGCACCAGAGTGGCAGCGACGATGTCCTCGTGGTCCCACTCCGGCCACCTTTCAGCTCCGTCGCCCTGGTCTGGCTTGGTGCTCACCGCCACAAACGACGATGCGAACTCGTCGTCGAGAAGGCGGACATACCAGGGTGGCGGTGTAGTAGCAGCCACTCGGCGTTCGATCTCGTCAAGCTCTTGATCGGTCAGTTCGTCCACAAGTACAGAGTGTCCGATCTCCGATCGACCCGCAGAGGATTAAGCGAACCTTGACAGCGACCAGATAACGAGACGGTTGGGGCGCTGCGGTTTCGTCTCTCGTGACGGCAGGCGGCCGCATAATGCGAGCGCGCAATGTTCAGCGGGTGTCGGACGTGACGGGATGGATTTTGCCGCTCCTGCCGTAGTCGTTATCTGGACGAAGACGATTGGCGCTGCGGGATTACTCCTTGGACGAGCCCGGGGCGCACAACACGCGGAAGCTGACGCTAATCAGGTCGTCAAAAACTGCCCAATGGCGTCCGCCGCTGCGGTTTGCATCGACTCGATCACATGGCTGTAGCGGTCGAGCGTGATCTGAGTGGAGGCATGACCGTGGCGTTCGCTCACCACTTTGGGGTGCACCCCGGCAACCAGGGCGACCGTCGCCGCAGTATGCCGAAGGTCATGAAGAGTAATTTCCGGCAGCCCCGCTCGGTGTTGCAACGAGTGGAGGTCACGCGTCAATTGCGCCGGATGATACGGGTCACCAAATTCGTCCACAAAGACATACTCGGAAACCGTCACCTCACGCATCAGCCAGCCGTAATTGCTGAAGGTCGACGCCTTCCGGTTGGGGCGCACCGCCTCCAGCCACTCGGCCGCCAGCTCCGCCACTGTGCGCCGCAGCCTGCCAGTGTCGATGTCCACCTTGGACTGTGCCAGGGCCCGGCGAGCTTCGCGCTCGGTGGCAAAGCCACCGACCCGTTTCTGCCTTCGCTTGCCGTCGGGACCGGGCGGAAGGTCGACCCTGAAGAACCAGGACTCTCCTCGCCTGCCCACGTTCTCGGCCATGCCCCCAACCCTCCCGGTGTCCACCTGGACACGCCCCTCGAAGGCTTTGTGTCCAATTTGTGTCCGCGACGGTACCAGGGGGCAATGACACGAACCCCGATTGGCTGGCTTCTACCACTCTGACCAGCACCTTTATCCGTGTCGGAGG
>Ga0182013_10007715_pt1 | contig 11783 bp, 9 predicted proteins | sample 612S2MmetaG_FD_120487 | JGI IMG/M metagenome (GOLD analysis project Ga0182013, IMG submission 120487) | Permafrost microbial communities from Stordalen Mire, Sweden - 612S2M metaG | ecosystem: Environmental > Terrestrial > Soil > Wetlands > Permafrost | place: Sweden: Stordalen | collected...
GAAAGGAGGGTGTCCCGCCCGAAGGTGACCTGGGTCATCGGCTGGCCACCCATTGGCAGAGCATCTTGTCGGAGGGCTACGAACTCGAGGGCGTGGTTGGCTTTGCCTGGGAGCCGGATCCGACCCGATCCCCTCTGTACCGCTGGCGCAACGCGTCCACAGGTGGATGGCACCTGTCGCTCGGGGATGATGCGTCAAGGGAGCTCCCACATCTGGCCTTCGAGGGCACCCTTGGTTCGGCATGGATTCCTAGCGTGTCAGGTGAGGGGTACGTCGACCTCTGGGAGCTGGAGCATCAAGGGTCGTTCGCCTATGCGACCGACCCCATGGAGCTCGAATCACACGGGTATGAGGCGCGGCGGATCGTGGCGCGGCTCCTCAGGGAACAACGCTCGGGAACGGTGCCGCTCCACTCGTGGAGTACTGCGGATCGCACCCGCTCCCTCGTGACCATCAGCGACGAAGAAGGTCGGTTGGTCGGAATGTCCGGCTGCTCGCATCTGGGCTTTCTCGACGCGGGGTTGCCGAGTAGAAGCGCCTCCACCGTCACGGCGGCTGGAGCGCTGCCGGAGTGGGCAGTCGAAGTGCGCGTGTGGGACGGTTGTGGCGGGCACGCTCCAGGGTTGCTCTACCGTGAGCGCGTGGCTGACAGCGTCGAAGCCTGGGGACGACCGAACGACGGACGGATCATTCACATCGGGCCTCAGGCTCCCGATGATGATGACGTCGCTATTCTCGGATTTGCGCTGAGGCGGCTGATCCCGTTCAGCCGTCCCGTGTACTCCATCGACACCGGCGCGTCCCGTCTGCCAGCGGAGGCACTGTCTCTCGGGCCTCCCATGCAGGGCTCGGGACTCGTACAAGGGGTGTCGGCTTTTCTCCCTGCGGTGTCGTGCGCGCCCCGCGGTGAGCACCTGGAGGTCCAGAAGGGATTCCGTTCAAGCGTGGATGCGTTGACGCGCAAACCGGCAGTTCGAAGGCTCACGCGGGTAGTGCCGAGATCGATCCGGGCGCGGTTCCGTCGTGTCGTCTGAACCCTGGCCGACCGGTCAGCGGATCTGATTCAGGGCACGCGCAACTCTGGTGACGAAAGCGGAGGGATCACCGTACAGCGAGTCGGCGTAGTGGATGCCCTGGCGCGAAAGGCGCTCTCGCTCGCTCTGGCTGCCCAGTTGCTCCACGCCGTCCAATAGTGCGGGGATGCTGGAGAAGGTAACGCCAGCACCTGTGTGGGCGTGTGCAGCGCCGACGGTGGCATCCGGAACCACGATGGGTGTCCCGAGGCGAAGTGACTCGATGCAGTCGCGGGCGATGACGTCGCCGGGTGCGAGGTCCACGGTGACCTGGGCGTGAGCCATGAGACGCCAGAGATCCATCCTGGTGTCTACAGCGACGATCCCCCTGAGCGCCCGGCCTCTCCACACGGCGGCCCTGCCCCCTTCGATCACGACGACGTCGTGCCGATGGAATCTCGATGTGAGCCACGCGACTGCGGCAGTTGGAGGGGCGGCGGCCGGAGTACAAGTCCGGTCCGTGAGTACCAGGACGTAGCCGGTGAATCCGAGCCCGGCGTGCCGGTGCCTCATTGCCAGCGGATTGATCGGAACGTACATGCCCAAGTCCTCAGACGATCCCGCCGTGAGGCCTGGCACAAAGGCCAACTGGCTCATCCTTGTGAGGACATCCCCGGCATCGGGCTTGATCGAATACGCGGTGGATTGGTCACCGAAAGCCCGAAAGAGGGCCCGGGCGCCTTCGCTGGGTTCATCGAGAACCCACGTGGACTCGGGATGTGGCCGGCGGATCCACTGCGCCTCTCGGACGGCGGGCCATTCGCCCCGCGGCCTCTCGCCGATGCCCATCACGTCGAACGCTCCGTCGGGCTCAACGGCTCCGGATGGCAAGGGGGCGATGACTGTCACTGCGCCTGAGCGGGACGCGGCGCCGGCAACGGCGCGAGTGACGAAGGACACCTCGGTCTCCCGCTTCCGCCACGAGGTGCTCAACACCACAACGTCCGGTGTCGTGACGCCCTCGGTCACTGCGGCAACGGTGATCCGGCTGAACCTTCGGCTGCCCTGCCTTCGATGGCAGCCCGCAACTGGGTCACTTCTTCCCCCAGGATGCGAGCCAGGTCGTCAACGATGATCTCCAGGTTGGCGGTTCGTTCGGACAGCGCATCGCAGCGCTCCGCCACTGCGTCCACGGCCCGCACGAGATCGCCCAGCAGACGATGATCAGCCCGGTTCGTTATCCGAGACGCGACCGACCGGACTTCGTTGCGCAGTCGACCCGCGACGGTTGCCGCGTCGGCACCGGAGTGCATCCGAGCCCATTCGTGGTGCAAGGCGGTGATCCGATCGCCGGATCGGAGTGGCGGAGGCGGCTCTGCGGGATCCGTGGGTCGACGGAACATCTCGGGTGGCTCCATCAGTCGGTCATCCTCAGACATCGGTCAGACTGTCGTGCCAACGTTGCCACCATTCTTCTTCACCCGGTCCACGGAGCGCGCAGGACGAGTCTATGCGGGTGAGGTGCGGGTTGAGATAGGGATCGCCGGCGATGATCGATGCCTTCCACCGCTCGACGAAACGCACGATGTCGCTGACATCACCCGCGGTACCGCGACTGGGCGACTCATGATGAACCAGCTCCGCAGCCGGTTCGTACAGGGTGCGAAGTCCTGACCGGTGCATCCGCAGGCAGTAGTCGATGTCGTTGAGATCCACTCCCAGTGACTCGTCGAACTGACCATGACTGTCGAAGACCTCTCGGCGAGTGGTGAGACACGCTCCGGTGACGGCAGAACACTCCCTCGTCGTCACCGCCATGCCCAGATAGCCCGGTTTGTCCTCAGCGAGACCCACGAAGAGATGGCCCGCGGCCCCACCCAGGCCCAGCACCACGCCGCAATGCTGGAGGCGGTGGTCGGGGTAGAGAAGCCGCGCTCCGACCGCGCCCACGTCGGGGCGTTCCGCTTGACCGCAGAGTGCATCCAACCATCCGTGGGACAGGGCCTCGATGTCGTTGTTCAGGAAGACGAGAACGTCGCCACTGGCCATCGCCGCGGCCCCGTTGTTCAGTGCTGCCCAGTTGAACGGGCGCGGATCGGACACCACCCGGACATCGGGCCGGTCGGAGAGCCGATCGAGCAGGGTCATCGTCTCGGGCTGGACCGAGCCATTGTCGACCAGTAGGAACTCGTGGACGACCGCACCTTTCGTGCGGTCGATGGAATCGATGCAGGCGCGCAGGAAGCGGGGCTCGTCTCGAAACGGGATGATGATGCTCGCGGTCGTGTTGGAGCTCGGTTCGCGGCGGATGGAAAACGTCCCGGCAGCGCGCCCGGGCGTGACTGCGGCCAGCTCATGACGACGGGCCAGGGCCATCGTGACGTGATCCGCGCTCCCGGGCGTCTGCGTGGGCAGGGGCGCGCCCCGAACGCGCCGATGACACAGGACTTCTGGGACGTGCCTGACCGAGTCCGCCACCTCGCAGGCACGCAGCGCCAGGTCGTGGTCCCGAGCTTCACGTACTCCGGCGGAGCTCGTTGGCAGTCGGCCCACGACACCGGCTGACATGGCCAGGGGACGGCCGATGCAGTCTGCATGGAGGAGGAACTCGGGCGAGAACGCTGGTTTCAGGCAGGGGACGGCGTGCGTGCCGTGGTCGTCGAGACAATCCTCGTCGGCGTAGGCGACGCCGTTATCGGTCAAAGCCTCGGACAATTGGCTCACCGTGTCTGGTGCCCAGACATCACCCGGGAACATGAGCGCGACGTCACTGTCGCGCGCAGCCGCCAGTCCGGCCCCGAGCATCTCCTCGAAGGTGGACGCCTGGTCTCGCCGCTCGAGAGCGAAGTGCTGCCGAATGCCCGAGAGGTGCAGGAGGGCGCTCAGGTCCGGCTCCCAGCGCTCCCGCAATGCCACGGTAAGCGCCCAGTGGGAGCTCGTCTGGGCCGTGAGCGACCGGAGGGAGTCGATTGTCTCGGTCGGCGGCCGGTCCTCAATGACCATCACGACGTGGAGCGCTCGTTGGTTCGGAGGCGGGAGCCAGGTCGCAAGCCGGGCAGCCTCCGTCCTGCGGACCCAGGTGTCGTAGGCGACGGGATCCTCGCCCACGTTGGGGCGCAGTGGCGGAAGTGTCCTGGGAGCGAAGAGCACCCGTTCCACGCAGGCAATCTAGCTGACCCGGCACCGACCACTCGGCGCGTTGGCGCAGGTGGGCGGGGACCTGCCACGATGCGCCGGTGGGGATTTCCGACCGCCTGCTCATGGGGCCCGGGCCTTCGAATCCGTACCCCGAAGTCACCATGGCACTGGCCGGACCGGTGCTCGGGCACCTCGATCCTCAGTTCCTCCAGGTGCTCGACCAGACGAACGACCGCCTCCGCCGGGTCTTTGCGACGTCGAATCAGCTGACCCTGCCGCTCAGCGGGACGGGGTCGGCCGGCATGGAGGCGTCCTTCGTCAACTTCGTCCGGCCGGCGGACCCCGTCGTGGTCGGGGTGAACGGTGTCTTCGGGGAGCGGATGTGCGAGGTCGCCGCCCGCCACGGCGCCGCCGTGATCCGGGTGGAGGCCGAGTGGGGTGAACCGATCGACCCCGACCGGCTCCTCGCGGCCCATCCGTCGCCGGCGATCATCGCGGTGGTGCACGCCGAGACCTCTACGGGGGTGCGTAACGAGATTGAGGCGCTCGGGAGCGGCAAGGGCGACGCGCTGCTGCTGGTGGACATGGTGACCTCGCTCGGGGGAATTGAGGTCTCCGTCGACGACTGGGGAGTGGACATCGCCTACAGCGGAACCCAGAAGTGCCTGGGCGTCCCGCCCGGGCTCTCGCCGCTGACGGTGTCCCCGCGTGCCATGGACCGGGTCGTCGAGCGGCCGTCCAGCTGGTACCTCGACCTCAACCTGCTCTCGCGCTACGTCAACGACTCAACCGGCGGAGGGCGGGTGTACCACCACACCGCACCTGTGGCGATGGTGGCCGCTCTGCACGCCGGCCTCGGGGTGCTGCTCGACGAGGGCATCGAGGCGGCGCAGAGGCGACACGCCGAGTGCGGCAATCTCCTGCAAGACGGGCTGGTCGCCCTCGGGCTGGAGCTCCTGGTGAAGCCCGACCATCGGCTCCCCCAGCTCACGACGGTCCGCGTGCCCGACGGCGTCGACGATGCCGCGTGCCGCCGGGAGCTGCTGCGTTCCTACGGCATAGAGATCGGCGCCGGTGCGGGCCGGCTCGCGGGGCAGGTCTGGCGCGTCGGCTGCATGGGACACACGGCCAGACGGCGAAACGTGTTCGCGCTGCTCGGCGCCATGAAGGAGGTACTCGGTCGATGAGTGCAGCGAGAGCGGTGCGCCACGCGCCATTGGAACTGCGCGGCCGACGGGTGTCGCTGCGATCGCTCAGCGAGGACGACTTCCCGGCCTGGCACGAGGTCAGGACCCGATGTGCCGACTGGTTGTTGCGCTGGGAGCCGCGCCCCAAGGGCGCCCCGGTGCCATTGGAGGATCGCCCCAGCTTCGCCGCCCGATGCGGCATCCGCGAGCGCGAGAGGCACCTGGGCACCGGCTATGGCTTCGGCATCTTCGTGGGCGAGCGCTTCGCCGGCGAGGTGACGCTGTCGTCCATTCAGCGTGGCCCGTTCCAGAGCGGGTTCATCGGCTATTGGATCGACGAGGCCATGGCGGGCCGGGGACTGGTGCCCGAAGCCGTCGTCGTCGCGTTGCGCTTCGCCTTCGAGACGATCTCGCTGCACCGGGTGGAGATCTCGATCATCCCGAGGAACCTCGCCAGCCGCAGAGTGGTCGAGAAGCTGGACATCCGGGAGGAGGGGGTCGCGTTGCGGTTCCTCGAGATCGACGGCGTCTGGGAGGACCACGTGCGCTATGCGATCACGGCCGAGGAGTGGGCCGACCGTGAGCCGAGCCTCGTGGCGGAGTGGATCGCCGGTTGAGCCTCAGGGCTCGTGAGTGCCCATCACCGACGGCGAGTGGCGGAAGAACTGCTCGACGTCGTGCTCGTAGGTGTACGACGTCGGCTCCCGGCCGGACTGCCGCCGGAGCCGAAGCGCCCTGATGAACGTGCGCACCGCACCGGCACTCGTGGCGTTGTAGGTGAATCCCGTGGCGGCGAACCGTCGCGTGTCGACTCCACGCCCGTAACGGAGCAGGTCTGCCAGTTCCTCGGGAAGGTCGAAGAGCCTGGCGACCGGGCGGATCTTCAGCGGGCTGAAGGGCGACAGCGGGACGAGCCGCGTCCCGCAGATGCCGGCCACCTCGCTCCAGGGGAGCCGCCCGTCGCCGGCCACGTTGTAGAGGCCCGGGATGCTGCCCCGGGTCACATGGACGAGGGCACGGACGACGTCGTCCTCCTCCACGAATTGCAGCATCGGATCGAAGCCGAAGATGGACGGGCACAGCGGCCCCGACAGGTTGCGGCTGATCGGGGTGGTCAGGTGGGTGCCGAGGACGTTGGCGAAGCGGAGGACGGTGACGCGGGTGGCGGGGTTGTCCTCCGAGAAGTCCCGCACCAGGCTCTCGGCCTCGACCAGCGCCCGCTCCACGCCGTTCTTCACCGGGCTGGTTCGCGGCGTGTCCTCGTGGAAGGTGTTCGGGTCGCTGGCCGCCGAGCCGTAGACGAGTGTCGACGACTTCACGACGATGTGGCGGACGGAGGAGCCGGCGGTTCCGGCCGCGGCGAGGAGGTTCATCGTCCCGATCACGTTGATCTCGTGCATGGCCCGCTTGGGCACTGTGGTCGAGTTCGTGATCATGAACGTGTGCAGAATCGTGTCGACCTGCGTCGCCTTCACGATCCGGTTGAGGATGGAATAGGTCTGGTCCGCCCGTACGAACTCGGCCCTCTCGAACGGCACCGACGGTGCGTGGGCGCCCATGCCCAGGATCACGTCCATGCTGGGGTCCTGCTCGAGGGCCTGGACCATCCGGCCACCCCAGAAGGTGTCCGCACCCGTGACGAGCACGCGTCGGCTCATTCCCGGCTCACCCGAACCACACACTGCGTCGGTCGCGCAGCATGTCGTACACCGCTTCCTGGAGGAGTGAGCGGATCTGCTCCGACTCCTCCATGATCCGGCTCTTGGAATACCGGTCCTGGTCCGCCGGCACGTCGAAGTGGACCGGGTCGAGAACGCGCAGCTTGAACTTGGCAGGGAAGGGGGTCAACATGCCGAGGGGGCCGAAGGCCAAGAGGTTCGCAGTGATCGGGAAGTAGGGAAGGCCGAGTGCCCTGGACAGCGTCGGCACACGCATGAGCACCGGCATCGCCTCTTCCGAGCCGATGACGGCGATGGGGATGACGGGCACGCCGGCCCGCATGGCGATCTCGACGAAGCCACCGCGCCCGAAGCGACGGAGCTGGTAGCGATCCGTGAAGGACTTCGACGGGCCCTTGGTCCCCTCGGGGAAGACGAGCGCCAGCTGGTGCTGCTCCTTGAGGAGGCGGTACGCGTTGGCGGGTCGGGCCGACACGCCGCCGGCGCGTGCCCACAGCGTCCCCACCACCGGGATGGTTCTGAAGAAGTAGTCGGCCAGTCCGTAGACGGGGCGGCCGAGCTCCTTCTCAATCCCGTGCATGATGACCGGAGCGTCGGAGGGTATGGCCCCGGCGTGGTTGGCCACGAGCAGGGCGCCACCCTCGGTCGGGATCCGCTCCAGGCCCTCCCACTCAGCGCGGAACCATTTCGAGTAGACCGGCTCGTAGATCGCTCGGGTCAGGGCCCGGGTCCGTTCGGACCGACCCCACTCGTCGACGTCGGACAATCGGGGATCCTCCGCCTCGTCGGCGTGCTCAGCAGGCACGCGGATCGGGACGATGGCCGTCGACCGGTCCTTCTCCCCGACAACCGGGCGCCCGCTGACCATTGGGCCATCGTACCGACCACACGGCTCCGGCGATCCTTGGGTCGCGCCCGCCAGCGGGTCCTAGGGTCGCGCCGCCCCGATGAGACCCTCGGTGAAGATGGGAGAGTACGAGACCGTCGAGCCTGTGAACGGGGCCTGAATGACGGTGTCCGTCCCGTATGGTCCCGAGCCGGTGTACATCACGACATGGTCCACCTGGCTGTCGCCGTCGAGGTTGTAATAGAAGAGCAGGTCACCGGGCTCGAGAGCGTCGAGTGACACGTGTTGGAGGGCCGGCCACTGCGTTTCGGTGGTCCTCGGAATGGACACCCCGGCCTGCGCCCAGGCCCATTGCACGAGGCCCGAGCAGTCGAAGCCGACGCCGGGTTGTTCGCCGCCGAACACGTAGGGCACGCCCAGCTGCGACGCCGCCGCCTGTACCGCAGCCATCCCCGAACCGCTCCCGGACGCCGATCCGCCCACCGGCCCAGTGGTGCCCGAGGCCTGGTTCGCCGCGTCGGTCGCCGCCGCCCCGCTCGAGGACCCACCGACCGCTCCGGCGACGGTGGCGGCGGCCTCTGCCGCCGCGGCAGCCTGCTGCTGCTGGGCCTGGCTGGCAGCCTTGGCCGCTGCGGCGGCCTCCTGCTGGGCCTCTTGGATGGCGGCCTGTGCGACCTCCTGGGCCAATTGGCCCTGAACCTGGCCAAGGGTTGCCTTCGTCGCGGCTGCCTCCTGCTCGTTGGCCTGCGCCAGCGACTTCGCCTGCGCCGCCTCCTGCTGCGCCTGCGCGGCCACCGTCTGCTGCTGGGCCTGCTCGGATTGCAGGCGCGCCTCGGAGCGCTGCAACGCAGATTCGTCCCTGGTGAGGTTCCCGACGATCTGATCGGTGTACTGGTTGCGGGCCTCGTTGTCCGTCGCCGAGGCGGAGAAGTAGGACGCAAAGCCCGTCTCGGGCGTCCCGTAGACGTACGCCGAGACTGCGTCGGTCGTCACGAGCCGCTTGTCCACGTCGACCGCCGACCGGGCGTGCAGGAGGCTGGTGCCGATGGTCTGGAGCGCCGTCTGCGCGTTCTGGAGATCCTGGACCGCAGTGTTGTACTTGTCGTCGAGGATGGACGTCTGCTGCTCCTCCTGGGTCAGGGTGCCCTCGATCTGGGAGACCTGCGACTGCGTCGCGTTTATCTGCGACTGGTTCGGCGCCGGTCCGGGCAGGGTGGTGGAGGTGGTGGAGGTCGTCGTGCCGGTGGCTCCGGCGCCCGTCGTGGCAGCCGTCGAGAACCAGGCGCCAAGGAGCCCGACGATGACAGCCGCTCGGGCGACACGGTTCCGCCTGCGGACAGTGCTCCGACAATTCACTGCACCCACGTGGCAAAGCGTAACGGCTGCGTGGTTGCAGATTCGGCACCCCATCGTTTCCGTCGGGTTGCAGCCCTCGTTCGCGTGGTGTTCACCTTCGTCACGATTGACCCGATGCGCCCCCGTCCGTAGGGTGCCGTCCATGGAGGGAGTCGTGTCCATCACTCAGGGGCGCCTGAGGGGTGTGTGGCGCGGCGATCTGTGGTCGTTTTCCGGCATCCCCTATGCACAGGCACCGGTCGGGGCTCTGCGTTGGCGTCCGCCGCAGCCGCCGGAGGCCTGGGACGGAGTCAGGGACGCATCGACCTTCGGGCCGATCGCACCCCAATCGCCCGCGCTCCCCGGCATCACGAGCCCTTCGGACCCCGAGGCGTCCGAACCGCACAGCGAGGATTGCCTCTCGCTGAACGTCTGGACGCCGGAGCTGCCGGAGACACCCACGCACGGCCCCGGTGACGGCAGGCCCGTCATGGTGTTCATCCACGGGGGCGGCTTCACGTCGGGCAGCGGATCAGTGTTCCTGTACCGGGGCGGCAACCTCGTGCGCAACGGCAACGCCGTGGTGGTCACCATCAATTACCGGCTCGGCGCCCTCGGCCTCCTCGGACACCGCGACCTGGCCGGTCCGGATGGCCTGGTCGGCAACTGGGGCATCCACGACCAGGTAGCCGCGCTGGCGTGGGTGCGCGACAACATCGCCGCCTTCGGCGGCGATGCCGCAAACGTGACGATCTTCGGCGAGTCTGCCGGTGGGTTCAGCGTGGCCACGCTGCTCGGCACACCGGCCGCGGCGGGGTTGTTCCGCCGTGCCGTGGTCCAGAGTGGGGGGATCCACGTCCACTCGGTGGAGCAATCGGAGCGATCGGCGGAGCGCCTTGCCGCGGTGCTCGGGGTCGCAACCTGTGAGAGGGCCTCATTGGAGCGGATCCCCGCCGCCGATCTCGTCGCCGCGACGGAAGAGATCGGCCGTCGGCGTCCCGATCCGGGCATGATCCCACTGCCATTCCTCCCGGTCGTCGACGGGGTCTTCCTTCCCGAAGATCCGATGGTCGCGGTGGCCAACGGATCGTCGACCGGGATCGACTTGCTGATCGGCACCAACCGGGACGAGCTGACCTTGTTCGGACTCGGGAACCCGGCGCTGATGGCGCTGGACGATGAGGGGGTCCAGCGCTGGGTGGCCAACGCGGTTCCCGACATACCGGCGGTCGACGTCATTGACGCATACAGGGCGGCGCGGGTCGCCCGCCACGAGCCGGCGGAGGCTCAGGACATCTGGGTGGCCATCGGGACCGACGTCGTCTTCCGTTGGCCCAGCCTGCAACTCGCCGCAACCCGCTCCGCGCAGGATGCGCTGACGTTCGTGTACCTCTTCGACTGGGAGTCGCCTGCATTCGGCGGGATGCTCGGAGCGTGTCACGCCCTTGAGCTGCCTTTCGTCTTCGGGGCCGTCCACCTCCCGGTGGTGCAAATGCTCTCCGGCTCAGGGCCGGCCGTCGAGTTGCTCTCCGACCAGATGCAGCGGGCGTGGCTCGCGTTCGCCGGCAGCGGGAATCCCTCGCACGGGGGGATCGGTGAATGGCGCCCATGGGACCCCGGGGGTCGCGCCACGATGATCTTCGGGGCACGCACGGAGCTCGTGGACGCGCCACGCGACTCAGAATTGGCGATCCTGGAGCGCCATCGCCCCCTCGTGTGGGGCGTGCCCGCGTGATCGTTTCCGACCATCGGCCGGGGGTCGGGCCAACCTCGACCATGGGGGCATCCTCGGGGGAGCGCCCGTCTCGGTCAAGAATGAGTCAGGGGGCGTAGCCCAATTGGCAGAGGCAGGGCGCTTAAACCGTCCGCAGTGAGGGTTCGATTCCCTCCGCCCCCACACTGTGGAACCGACAGACAGGGACGGGTGACACCTGATCAGTTGCTTGTGAGGTCGCCGACGAAGAACGGGGAATCTGATGGAGCGACGACAGGGGGCGAGTGCCCGATGACTTGGGTGACCGGGAACCCCCGGTTACCCTGTGTCCGTGTGCAGCTGGTCCTCATTGTGACGTTCTGAAACAGGCTGCGCCGGGGAGCGGCGTCGGCATGCATCGAAGAAGTCAGAACTCCGTGCCGACGGTGGCGGGTCGAGGATTCGTCGATCCCGATCCACTCGGAGAACCCGCGGCTCCCGTCACGCGGGATCCTCTTGGCGACGCTCGCGACAGGATCCGTCCACCTGACCAATCGATCGATCACCGACCTGCACGACTTGACCAACCACCCGTCGGCCGCACGAGCCGAGAGCGAGCTGCGGGGCGGACCCCTGTGAACGGAGCAGGACCTTCGGGGGAACCTCGTCCGGGCCCACCGTCAGCCGACGGAGGTCCGCGTTTCGACCTGTCGGAATGCGAGCACTTCACCCAGGGCCCCTGGGGGATTTGAGTGGCCCTGGGTTCACCACGGCGAGTAGCGGCAGGATGTTCCTCATGCTGACGAGGGCCAAGCACCGTGCAGAGCAGAAGCACCGTGCACAAGCGGGGTCCTCGGCGGTCCTCGAGGATGCCTTCGACCCCCACCGGAA
>Ga0182013_10007717_pt1 | contig 11780 bp, 11 predicted proteins | sample 612S2MmetaG_FD_120487 | JGI IMG/M metagenome (GOLD analysis project Ga0182013, IMG submission 120487) | Permafrost microbial communities from Stordalen Mire, Sweden - 612S2M metaG | ecosystem: Environmental > Terrestrial > Soil > Wetlands > Permafrost | place: Sweden: Stordalen | collected...
CAGCAACTGCCGCGTGAGCGTCGCTGTGCCTGACTAGCCCATGCCTGGCAACGACGTGTCTGGCTAGGCCGTGTCTGGGAAGGTCCCGCCTGACATGGCTCCCCTGACATGGCCCCGCCTGATCTGGCCCCGCCTGACTGGCCGTGCCGCGTGGTCCCGCCTGGCATGGGCGTGCCTGACTGGCCGTGCCAGACCCGGCTTGCGTGGTGGGAGCAGTGGAGGGCTCCTGAGCCCTCCACAACCTTAGCGATGGGCTATTCAGCGGCGAGGTTCGGGGTGAACTCGAGCGGCAATCCCTTGTGCCCGGTCAGCCGTTCGCCTTCCTCGTACATCTCGAAGGCCCGCTTCTTCAACGCTGGAAGGACCGAGGCGATCTTGTCCAGGTCCAGGTCGGCTGCAACGCCCGGATAACCCGCCCGCTCGATCATCGGCCCCAGCTTCCGGTTCTCGATTTGCTCGAACGTCCACTCCAGCGGATCGTCGATGATCGTCAGGTCCCAATTGGTGCGGTGGTTCTTGTTGCGGGGACCATAATGGTAATGCGCGCTGTTCCAGAAACAGTCGAACGCCAGCACCTCTGTCTCTTCGACGTAGGCCTTGCCTTTCGATCCGCCCACATCAGCAAGGACATGCAGTGCCAGGCCGCCGTCACCGTTCCGCTGCCGCCGCATCTCGAGGCCGAACCGGATGTTGCCGGCTTCGAAGATGTCCGTGCCGCGGTTGTGCTTCACCGTGTTCCGCCTGGCGAAGAACGTTTCCCGGGCGCAGGCCTCGATTTCGGGCAGCACGCTGCGCACCGCGGCGAGATCGGTAGCCGCGGCGATGTCCTTGTATCCCGCCCGGTCCAGCATCCTGGGAAGCTTTTGCCCGAGGATCCGGATGGTCCATCCGATCGGATTGCCATCGGTGATCGGGTCCATGCGGCAGTGCACGCCCATGCCGCCGCCGACCCGGCCAGGCGTCGTCAGTTCGGGATTTTCCGGGCCATAGACGTAGCTTCTCTCGAGGTCGAAGCAGTTGAAGCGCAGCAGCGCGGTCTGCTTGCCGTCAACATCGGCCGCCACGTCGATGGAGACACCCTGGTCAGAATGATCCTCGACGTTGGCATCCCAAAGTTGGTGTCTGACGATGAAGGTCAGGGGATCGGCGGTAAATCTGGTTCCCTGCGATTGCGGCATGGTTGGACGCTCCTACTAGGGGTTTCGCGTGAGCCTACGGGGGAGGCGCGGCAGTCGCAAGGGTGTATGGCGCGGGGTGCCTGGCAAGGGGGCCGACGAAGCGCCCGAGTTGACGGACTGGGCACGCCCGTAGTGCGTCCTTTTGCTGCGTGTACGACGACCTCGTGTCGCTCGGTCAGGGCCGCGTCACGAAATCCCGGATGCGCGTGTGTGCCACCAGATGCTCGATCGACGCCAATGTGAACACCATGCCGTTCGTTGCAACAAGCAGCCGGCGCATGTCGTTGCGACGAACCTTGAAGCCTCGGCCAGCGATGCAGGCGACCACATCGTAATGCAAACCTCTCTCGTCGCGTAGCGTGCTCAGACGTTGCACGCGAGTGACTTTGTCTCGTGCTGTGCCGTCATCCTCTGTAAGCTTCGCTTCTATCACCACGGAGGGGTTGAATTCATCTGGGATGATAAAGTCCGGTGCTTGGTCAAATCCCGTAATCCGTTCAGCCCGCTTCGTCTTGCGGTAGCTCACGCCCACTTTGCTCAACACGTCCTCTATCGCGCTTTCAACCACATCGCCCACTCGTTCACTCACTGAATCGCGGTGGCTCGCAAACGGCCGGCCGAGAAAGCGCTCATATAGTAAGACCGGGTACGGAACTCCAAGGTCGGCGATGGGTCGGATGCTGGCAATGCCAACGGCAGTATCAACTTTGTCGAGCCGGTGAAGGATGAGCCCCCGGTCGACGTCGCCTGTACCACTTCCAAGGGTCTGGACGGCAGCAGTGATCATGGCCTTAAGACGTCGATCCTTCAGGGTGTCCCGGTCCTTAAGGGACACTGTCGGCGCGAACCGGATGCCCCGATCCATTGCGCGCGCCGCGCCCTGACCGACTGCGACGTCGGTGCGCTCGGTTGTCACGTCCGCCAATTCCGAAGGTGTGAATCCGAGAATGGTCCGCAGCACGATGAAAGAGATCGGTGTGGCGTAGATCGCGGCGGTGATAGCTGCCGCCTCCATCCTCACGAACCCGCCGGTCGCCTTCTTGAGCGCCTGGTACCCAGCCTCGAAGACGGGATAGTCGACGAAGCCTTGCCCCTTTGGCAATTCGAGAAACCCGGACCTCAACTCGCTGAAAACCTCGTCGATGAAAACATCGAAGTTGAGATTAGGGTCAGCGAAATCCGTCTCAAAACGAGACGGCATCGCGCTCCTCCTTGTGGAATAGCGGCAGCGCGTCCACTGGCGGTGCTTTGCGGCTTTCAGACAAGGAGGTCAGAGCATCGATGACGACCTGATAGGACCCCAGGGCATTAAGGGCGCCGGCGAACCTTGCAAGTTTGTCTTTCGTGGCGGCTGATGCGTCCCACGTCGGGCGAAGTACCCAGATAGCCATGCGCGTCAGATGCCCGAAGGTGATGCAGCGAATATCGCCGGCGGTAGGTTTTACGCCGGCTAAGCGAAGTTGACCCAGTTCGTCACGCACGATGCGGGTCAGCCCGTCCATCGTGTCGAAGATGTGCCGACGCTCGGCCGTGCCGTATGCCCGGCACACGAAGATGGTGTCGATAATGGACGAGCCTGTACCAAAAATATGGATCGAGCTACCCATTTCCGCCGGGCACGGTAGGGTGGCGGAGCACGTAAGGCCCGCGTCCAGGATGGCTACACCGATCGAGTGATAGGCTTCCAGCTTGTTGTGGTGGTATGTGAAAGCGAGCGGAGCACCCGGCTTCAGGGCCCGGGCCATCGCGGTGTACACTTGCGCCATGCCCTCGGTGAAGCGCACCAGATCGCGGCCCTCAGTGACGTTGACGGTCAATTCGTCGACCGCGCGGGTAGAGTCCCGGTCAAATCCCTCTGCTTCAGTCCCCACTAGGCGACGCAACCACGCAAAGCAGAAATCCATCAGCTCTGCATATTGCACGTTACCAAAGTACGGTGGATCGGTAAAGACGGCGTCGAGGCTACTTTCTGCGAGCTCGAATTGCATGGAACTGGCACAGCGAATCGTGACGTTGCGGGAGCGCGCACCGGGGCGCGTCTCCCCAATCCACTCACCAGCGACCGGCACTTTGATGTTGCGCCCGCCTTGGTGCTGCATCTCAAACGGGGCATCGCAGTACCGCTTGGCTTTGACATACTTGTCGATGATGTTGGTCCAGCCACCTGACCCGATATTCACGCCAGTATCACTGACAATGCCTAGAAGATTTGATTCGCATTCAATCAAGCCGACCGGGAATCCGTGCACGGAGAAGATGTCCAGCGACTTCAGCGCCATCGTGTCGTAGCGACAGAGCGTGTTCTGATAGCGCAGCAAGTCTGAAAGGTTTGTGGCAAGCGCGTGCCGGACGCGCATATCCTTCACGGCGGCAATCTGCCTGCAGCTCAGCTCAAGCCCAAGAAGCTGGCGGCCGTTGAAAAGCTCCCGATAAAATCGATAGCCCCAGCGATGCAGCCGGTCCGTCTCGTCACCAGCCGGGATTTCCTGCTCAGGTGCGAACCGCAACTCCAGCGCCTTGACGCGTTCGTGCGCCGAGGCGGCTCGCGCCAAATCTTTCGCGTCAGGCTTCTTGAAAAGCCTACCCTTGTACTCGCCGCGTCGCGCCGGATTGGCGTATTCGATGGCAAAAAGCCGGCGGCCGAGCGGACCCATGCTTTTGCGTGGGTATCTAGTCTCAACGCCGCATGCCTGACAGGCACAGCGGTTCCGTTTAGCTGGCCCGCTGACGCCCAGCTTGTGCCGGCAATGCGAACAGCAGCCCGGACGGCCGACATCCGCAACCTCGTTCAGTTCACCGCAATCCGCGCACACGAGTACGTTGCGCGTGTGTCGCGTGTCGTCGGCCAGCAAATATCCGGGAAACAAATCAACGTCTTGCCCACACGCCTCGCAAGGAATCGTTTTGATCCACAAAAAATACTTGACCGGAACATCTTTGTCCCCAAACACTGGGCAATCTGTCCGATAAAGCTTCCCTATGTCGCGGGTAAGGACCGAGACAAGTCTGGATGCCGCCTTTCCGTACGCGTCGTGGTCGAGATGCTCAATCTCCTCGCGGACGATCCATGCCGCCATGGGATTGATATCGAGGCCTAGGACATCGCAGCCGACGCGGTTTGCTTCGATCAGGGGAGAGCCGCCTCCCATGAACGGATCCGCCACCATCTTGCCGGCGAAGTCGTGGCCGGTGAAGTAGGTTTCATCGAGCCGTTGATCGATGAATTCCGACAGTAGGAGGCCGCGGAACAGGGTGCCAGGCCGGCGCGCGAACCATTTATGGACCGCGATGATCGGACGGTAAACCTGCTGAATTTGCTTCTCCTTCAGGGCCAGGGAGGCAATCAGTGAGATATCAAAGCGTTGCTCGATGCTCATGGCGATATGTTTCTTCAGGACGAGCCGCAGGCTACACCTTTCGTGGGAACAAATAAAGAACTATCTGTCTGACCTCAAGCAACCACGTCTGAGTGTCGAGAGAGATTTTCGGATCTCCGGCGCGAAATTGGAATCGGCGCTCCGGCCGAGTGCCACCGTATCAGGCTGCGACTCTCTCCCGCTCCACGCCGTGCGCGACCCGTCCCAGCAGCGCCGCCGCATTGCGGTGCAGGATTTGCTCGCGCGCTTCCTCGCCGATCTGCGCGTCAGTCAGCGCCTTCCGCGTCCAATCCACGCCGAACGCAGACCCGTCGGTCCCGCACACGATCCGCTCGGCCCCGTACAGCGCCACCGCGGCCTCGATCGCCCGAGGTCCGAACGAATTGCAATCCACGAACACTTTTGCCTGCCGGAACCGCGACGACGGCAGCTCCTCCTCCGGCGTATCGAGCAAGCAGCGGTGATCCATCCGCTCCACCTCGTAGGGAATGTTGCCGCCGAGATTGTGCACCACCACCGTCACGTCCGGATACGCCGCCAGCAGATCCGTCAGGCACAGCGTCACCATCACCGACGACAGGCTCGCCTGCATGTCCAGCGTGCCATTCCGCCGCCGGGCGTTATCCACACCACCCCCGACCTTGGGGAAAGCGTCGCCCGGGCGCGGCCCGTGATGGATGAACAGCACCGCGTGGTGGCGGTTGGCGACCTCCAGCAGCGGCCGCGCCGCCTCGGCGTCCTCGCGCGTCAGGAAGAAATTACCCGGCAACTGCGCGCCGAGCATGCCCGGCAGTCCCATCACCCGCTCCAGCTCCGTCGCGGCAGCGGACAGATCCGTCAGCGGCAGCGCAGCGAACGCGGCGAAGCGGCCGGGATGCGCTGCGCAGATCGCGGCAAACCGGTCGTTCACGCGCCGGCACAGCGGCAAGGACACCGCCACCGGCTGCGATTCGATCCAGCAGAACGTGCCAAGCACTGACAGCACGTTCACCTCGACCCCCTGCCGGTCCATGCGGGCGAGCTCAACATCGACATCGTCGAACGCGTCGGACAGCAACACATCGCCCATCCGCCCGGACGTCAGCACCTCGACGCCGTCCCCGTTGCGCACGATACGCGGCTCCTTGCTGCGGGCGCGCAGGGCGTCTGCGACTTCGGCCGGCTTCCAATGGGCATGCATGTCGATCATGGCTGTCATTGCTGTCTCCTCCATGGGCTTGCCGGCAGCTTAATCCCATTGCGGCGCACGGCAACAAACGTCTTGTTGGTTGCGGGCTTCAGTGCCGCGCGTGCCCCAACCCGCGGCACGACGTCATTCAAAGTCAGCCAAGCCCGTCACAAAGCCAGCCCATCGAGTCCCACCGACCTTGCCCAGCAGCCGCCGATCGGCCGTCACCAGCCGTGCCTCGCGCTGAACCGCCAACGCCAGGTAGAACCCGTCATATACCGGATGATCGAGCGCCAGTGCCGCAGTCACTGCGTCAGCCGCCAGCCCCCGCAACGGCACCAACTCGTCCAGCACCACGGCCAGCCGCCCCGCCGCGATGTCAAGCTGCGCCGGCAACGCCGTTCCGGTCCGCACCGCTTTCCATCCGGCGTTGCAGACCTCCGCCACGATCAGGTCAGGCGCGATCAGCAGATCGTCGCGGTCGAGTAACGCTGCCGCCCTGTCGCTGCCCGCTTCCTCCAGGAACCATTTCAACGCAACACTCGCATCGACGACCAGCGTCACTGCTCGTCCCGGCCCTCGCGCACCAGGTCTTCCGCCGGACGCCGCTTCCCGCCCGGCGTCATGGCACGCACCGCTGCAAGCTCGGCGGCAATAGCCGCGCGAGGATGCGCCGCGGCCCGGGTCAAGGCATCACGCAACTCCGCTTCCAGCGACAGCCCGCGGCTGGCCGCGCGCGCGCGCAACGCCGCAATGACTGCGTCATCCACATTCCGGATCAGGACCTGGCCCATCGCACGTGGTCTCCGATAGCAGTGTTGCTATCATAAGCCCCTCCGCAGCCCGCCTTCAAGCCCATTGCCGGAAGCGGGTGGCTGCGGTTCTTGTGCTTGTGGCATTGAGCCCGGGTCACTTTCCAGGCGCTGCTGATTGAGGTTTCCCCAAATCTCCCGCGGCCGTCAGTACCGGCGCGCGCCACGTATCGATCATCCCTCCGCCAACAACTCATCCAGCGTCACCGGGCACGTCTCTGGCACCGGCAGCGGCGGCTGATCATCGATAATCTCGGGCATCCGGCGCAGCGCCCGGCGATAGAGGGATGCAACGTCGATGCGCTGCGCCATCGACGGCGTCAATGCACTCCTCGCGTCATCACGATATCCACGCGCCTCCGCACGCCAGTGCGGCACGTCACGGGAAATCGGCCAGGCCGCCGCCTTGACGTCATGCAGCAGCGCCCGGATGAGGTGAGACTCGACCGCGCGCCACTGGCTCCGCCCCACGTCTTCGATCTCCTCCGCGAGGTTGTCCCAGTCCAGCGCATTCGCTGACCGCCGGCGCAGCAACCCGGCCTGCTGCTCCGACCAGGTGAGAATGTCCGGCATTATGTAGCAAACGCCACAAAGGATCGTCATCCCGGCGAAAGCGGGGACCCATGCGGCTTAGGTCCCCGCTTTCGCGGGGATGACGGTGTGGTTGGCGATGCATGCGAGCCATGTGGCGTTTGCTACATAGTACCGAGAATGTCCACGTCATAGAGATCGTTCATGCGGCCCTCCGGCACAGCGCGTGACGCTCCAGGTCGATCGGCACAAGGTCAGCATAAAGGCGCAACGGGGAAGAGTGCGAGCGAAGCGCCTGGGCTGAGCCAGACCCCGGAGACCCCCGCCGTGGCATGCCGCCAAGGATGGCAGCCGGCCCCGACGCCCGCTATACCACGCTCGCAATGCACAATTCCCCCCTATGACCGACGCCCCCAACCCATCCCGCACCGTCAACCAGGCCCTCGCCCGCGAGTTCGGCCTCAGCGGGGAAGAATACGCCAAGGTGCTGGAGATCATGGGCCGTACCCCGACCCTGACCGAACTTGGCGTGTTCAGCGTCATGTGGTCGGAGCATTGCAGCTACAAATCCTCCCGCGTCTGGCTGCGCCAGCTTCCGACCAAGCGGCCCTGGGTGATCCACGGCCCGGGGGAAAACGCCGGGGTGGTGGATATCGGCGACGGCCTGGCTGCCATCTTCAAGATGGAATCCCACAACCACCCCAGCTTCATCGAGCCCTACCAGGGCGCCGCCACCGGCGTCGGCGGCATTCTCCGGGATGTCTTCACCATGGGCGCCCGGCCGATCGCCAACCTGAACGCGCTCCGCTTCGGCAGCCCCGATCATCCGCGCACGAAGCAGATCGTCGATGGCGTGGTGCGCGGCATCGGCGGCTACGGCAATTGCGTCGGTGTCCCCACTGTCGGCGGCGAGGTCAACTTCCATCCCGCCTACAACGGCAACCCGCTGGTCAACGCGATGACCGTCGGCATCGCGCGGACGGACAAGATATTCCTCTCCGCCGCCGCCGGCATCGGCAATCCTGTCGTCTATGTCGGCTCGAAAACCGGACGCGACGGCATCCACGGCGCCACCATGGCCTCCGCCGAATTCGCCGCCGACTCCGAGGAAAAACGCCCCACCGTCCAGGTGGGGGATCCCTTCACGGAAAAACTGCTGATCGAGGCCTGCCTCGAACTGATGGCCACCGACGCCATCGTCGCCATCCAGGATATGGGCGCCGCCGGCCTCACCAGCTCCTCGGTGGAAATGGCCGGCAAGGGCAACGTCGGCATCGAGTTGGACCTCGACCAGGTCCCCGCCCGCGAGACCGGCATGACCGCCTACGAGTTCATGCTGTCGGAAAGCCAGGAGCGCATGCTGATGGTGTTGCGCCCGGACCGCCAGGACGTCGCGCGGAAAATCTTCGAGAAATGGGAACTGGACTTCGCGGTGATCGGCCATCTGACCGACACCGGCCGCATCGTCGTGCGCCACCACGGCGTCGTCGAAGCCGACATCCCGCTCGCCCCGCTGAACGACCAGGCGCCGCTCTACCACCGCCCCACCGCCGAGACGCCGAAACAGGAAATCCTCAACCCCGCCCGCCTGGAAGACCGCCTAGGCCTCACCGCGTCGCTGCTGAAGCTGATCGCCTGCCCCGATTTGTGTTCGCGCGCCTGGATCTGGGACCAGTATGACAGCACCGTCGGCGGCATGACGGTGAAGCGCCCCGGTGCCGCCGACGCCGCCGTGGTGAAACTGGACGGCTTCGACCGCGCTTTGGCGCTGACCACCGACTGCACGCCGCGCTACTGCGCCGCCGACCCCGAAGCCGGTGCCGCCCAGGCGGTCGCGGAAGCCTGGCGCAACCTCACCGCCGTCGGTGCCCGCCCGCTGGCGCTGACCGACAACATGAATTTCGGCAACCCGGAAAAGCCGGAAATCATGGGCCAGTTTGCCGCCGCCATCCGCGGCATGGCCGCCGCCTGCGAGGCACTCGACTTCCCCGTCGTCTCCGGCAACGTGTCGCTGTACAACGAGACCGAGGGCCGCGGAATCCTGCCCACCCCGGCGATCGGCGGGCTCGGGGTGCTGGAGGATGCTGCCACAGCCGTCGGAATCGCGTTGCCCCCCTGGCTCGACATCGTGGTGATCGGCGCCACAAAGGGCTGGCTCGGCCAGTCGCTCTGGCTGCGTGAGATCGCCCATCGCGAGGATGGCGCCCCGCCCGCCGTGGACCTCGTCGCCGAGCGCACCAACGGCGACTTCGTCCGCAACCTGATCCTGTCCGGCGGCGTGCGCGCCTGCCACGACGTGTCCGACGGCGGCATCCTGGTGGCGCTGGCCGAGATGGCGCTGGCCGGCGGCGTCGGCGCCCGGCTGTTCACCCACCCCCGCGACGTCCCCGGCCACGCCTTCTGGTTCGGCGAGGACCAGTCCCGCTACCTGATCGCCGTCCCCGACTCGGCCGCCCTGATCCGCACCGCGGAACTCGCCGGCATCCCGGCCATGCGCATCGGAACATCTGGCGGGAAGGATTTGACACTGCCGGATGGTGGCACAATATCCGTTGAGGCGTTGCGCGCCGCGCACGAACGTTTCCTGCCACTCTGGTTGGATGCGACCTAGGGGAGACAGACCGGCATGGCCATGGCTGCGAGCGAAATCGAAGCCCTGATCAAGGCGGCGCTGCCGGATGCCGGCGTGACGGTGGAAGACCTCGCCGGCGACGGCGACCACTACGCCGCAACGGTGGTGTCCGAAACGTTCCGCGGCATCCCCCGCGTCAAGCAGCACCAGATCGTCTATGCCGCCCTGCGCGGCCGTATGGGGGGCGAGCTGCACGCCCTCGCGTTGCAGACGTCAGCGCCCGGCTAGGCGAACCTACATCAGGCGCACCCACACAGGAGAGAGAGGCCAATGGCTGAAGTGTTCGAACGGATCGAGACCGAAGTGGGCCAGAACCCGGTGATGCTCTACATGAAGGGCACCCCGATGTTCCCGCAATGCGGGTTTTCCGCCCGCGTCGTGCAGATTCTCACCCATCTGGGCGTGCCGTTCAATTCGGCCAACGTCCTGGAGGACGCGGAACTGCGCGAGGGGGTCAAGGAGTTCTCCCAGTGGCCGACCATCCCGCAGCTCTACGTCAAGGGCGAATTCGTCGGCGGCTGCGACATCGTCATGGAGATGTTCCAGTCGGGCGAACTTGAGACGCTGTTGTCCGAGAAGGGCGTAGCGCACAGCAAGGCGGCGTAAAAACCCCTCTCCCGCCTCCGGGAGAGGCCGGGTGAGGGTGCCGCCTACCCCTCGTCCGCCTTTTCTTAACCACGCCTTCACCACGAAGACACAAAGTCACGCAGGGACACCGTTCCCCTTCGTGCCTTTGTGTCTTCGTGGTGAACCGACTTGCGAATCAGCGTTATCACACCGGCCTACAATGCTGCCCCCTACGTGGCGGACGCGGTGCGTTCCGTCCTCGCCCAAACGCACCCGGACCTGCGCCTCTTCCTCATCGATGACGGCTCGACCGACGACACCGCCGCCATCGCTGCCGACTTTGCCGACCCCCGCGTCACGCTGATCCGCCAGCCGAATGCCGGCGTCGCCGCCGCCCGTAACCGCGGTATGGGTGCCGCCGATGGCGACGCGCTGCTGTTCCTCGACGCCGACGACTGGCTCGCGCCCGCCGCGCTGGCGACGCTGGCCGCCACTCTCGAAGGAATGCCCCAGGCGGTAGCCGCTGTCGGTGCCTATGCCCGCGTGGATGCCGCCGGCAAACCGATCGAGGCTCCCAACCACCCACGCTTGACCGCCCCGTCTGACCTGCTGCGCCGGCTGGTCGTGCAGAACCAGTTCGCCAATGGCGGCCACGTGCTGATCCGCCATGCCGCCGCGCATCACGCCGGCACATTCCGCCCGGGCGTCATCTATGGCGAAGACTGGGACTACTTCGTGCGCGTCGCCCTCCAGGGCCCGTTCGCCTTCGCCACGACTCTGGAGCCATTGTTGTTTGTCCGGTCCCGCCCGGAGGGTGCCTATCGCCGTTTCGCTGCCGACCCCGCCGCCTTCGCCCCCTGCATGGCGGCCATCTTCAACAACCCCGACCTTGCCGCGCGGCTCGGCGCCACCAGCCTGTCGCGGCTGCGCCGGCTGGCCGAAGCCGAGAATGCCTGGATTGTCGGCCGCGAACTGGTGCGCCAGGGACGGCCGGGCGAGGGACGCCGCTGGCTGGGACGGTCGGTCGCCGCCGCGCCGTCGCTCCGGCGCGCCGCATTGCTGGTCGCTGCCCACGTCCTGCCGCTGTTGCCGCAAGCCTGGCACGGCCCATTCCGCAGCTATGCCGCGCCGCAAGCGGATCGGCGTGAGGCAGCAGAGGATCCGGCGTGAGGCACCCGGCCACGCCATCGGTCGCTCCGTCGCGCCGGGTCCGGGCCAATCCTGTCGGCGCCGCACGCGGCAGCGCGGATATCGCTCTGTGCCGCCGGCCCGCCGGTCGCGATGCGCCAGGGCGATGCAGAGCTGCCGCGGCTTCGGGCGACGCCCAGAAATAAGACGCCCAGAAATAAGTGGACCTGCTCGTAACTCCCGTCATCCCCGCGCAACCGGGCCTTAGGCGACGCCCAGAAATAGTCGAATCAATTGGCGTTCAGACAGCATTCCACGTCATCCCCGCGAAAGCGGGGACCTAAGCCACTTGGGTCCCCGCTTTCGCGGGGATGACGGAGTTTAGAA
>Ga0182013_10007722_pt1 | contig 11772 bp, 11 predicted proteins | sample 612S2MmetaG_FD_120487 | JGI IMG/M metagenome (GOLD analysis project Ga0182013, IMG submission 120487) | Permafrost microbial communities from Stordalen Mire, Sweden - 612S2M metaG | ecosystem: Environmental > Terrestrial > Soil > Wetlands > Permafrost | place: Sweden: Stordalen | collected...
CTACCATCGCCAGTAAGCCATGGACGAGAGCCCATCGCAGTATGCTGCGGCACCCGAGCTGGTTCTGGCCTCGGCTTCGCCCCGGCGGCGCGAGCTGCTGGAGCAGATCGGCGTGCGCTACCGCGTGGTGGCCGCGGCCCTGGATGAGAGGCAACTGCCCAATGAATCCCCGGTAGAGTGTGTGCAGCGGCTGGCACTGGCCAAGGCGCAGCACGTGCGGGCGCGCGAGCGCTCGCCGGCGGTGGTGGTGCTCGGTGCCGATACCGCGGTGGTGCTCGATGGGCTGATGCTGGGCAAACCCGCCGATGGCACTGAGCATGAGTGCATGATGAGCGCGCTCTCGGGTCGCGTGCACCAGGTGCTGACCGCAGTGGCCGTGGTCAGCGCGTACGGCGCTAGCGTCTGTCTTAGCCAGAGCAGCGTGCAGATGGGTGAGCTGAGCGCCGAGGAGGCGCGCGCCTACTGGGCAACGGGTGAGCCGGCCGACAAGGCCGGAGGCTACGCCATCCAGGGGCGCGGCGCGGTGTTCGTGGCCGATCTGCGCGGCAGTTACTCGGGCGTGATGGGCTTGCCGCTGTTTGAGACCGCTGCCCTTCTGGAGGAGCACGGCATCATGACGGGCTGGAAGGAGCAGGTGTGACCCGCGAGATTCTCGTCAATGTGATCCCGCGCGAAACACGCGCGGCGCTGGTGGAAAACGGGGTACTGCAGGAGCTGTACATCGAGCGTGCCGGCCGCCGTGGCATTGTGGGCAACCTCTACAAGGGCCGCGCTTCGCGCGTACTGCCGGGCATGCAGGCCGCCTTCGTCGACATTGGACTCGAGCGCACGGCGTTCTTGCATGCCGCCGACATCGCCCGCTCGGCACCGGCCGAAGCCGAGGGGGCCCCGCCGGTCGAAGACATCAATCGGCTACTCAGCCAGGGCGATGACCTGCTGGTGCAGGTGCTCAAGGATCCGCTCGGCAGCAAAGGCGCGCGCCTGTCCACGTTTATCTCGTTGCCTTCGCGGCTGCTGGTCTACATGCCACGCGGCAGCGGGGTCGGCGTGTCCTCGCGCATCGAGGAGCCCGAGGAGCGCGAACGGCTGCGGGCGCTGGTGCGCGAGCTGGCCGGTGAGGGCGCGGGCGGCTACATCCTGCGCACGGCCGCGCAGCAGGCGAGCGCCGAGGCGTTGCGCGCCGACATGCTCTATCTGGCGCGACTGTGGGAGCACGTGCAGCAGCGCTGCCTGTATGTTCAGCCGGCGACGCTGGTGCATGCGGACCTGCCTCTGGCGGTGCGCGTGCTGCGCGATGAGCATGGTCCGGAGGTGCGCCGTGTGCTGGTCGATTCCGCCGCCGAGCATGCGGAAATGCGGCACTTTGCGGAAACCTTCATGCCTGAGGTTGCCGATCGCATCGAGATGTACGCCGGCACCCGTCCGCTCTTTGACCTGCATGGCATCGAGGAGGAGATCACCCGGGCGCTCGAGCGCAAGGTGATGCTCAAGAGCGGCGGCTACATCGTGATCGACCAGACCGAAGCGATGACCACCGTGGATGTGAACACCGGTGGCTATGTCGGCCACCGCAATCTTGAAGAGACGATCTTTCGCACCAACCTTGAGGCGGCCGTGACCATTGCGCGCCAGCTGCGGCTGCGCAACCTGGGCGGCATGATCATCATCGATTTTATCGATATGGAGGATCTGTCGCACCGCGAGCAGCTGCTTGCGGCATTGCAGTCGGCGCTTGCTGGGGACCGGGCGCAGAATCAGGTGGCCGGCGTGTCGGAACTGGGGCTGGTGCAGTTGACGCGCAAGCGCACCCGCGAGAGCCTTGAGCATCTGATGTGCGAGCCGTGCCCGACCTGCGCCGGGCGCGGCTTCGTCAAGAGCGTCGAGAGTATCTGCCATGACATCTATCGCGAGGTGCTGCGCCAGTGCCGGCAGTTTGATGTGGAGCAGCTGCTGATTCTGGCGCATCCCGAGGTCATCGAGCGGCTACTGGATGAGGAGGCACCGGCGCTGGCGGAAATGGAGCTGCAGTTGGGACGGCCGATTCGCTTGCAGGCCGAGGCGCTCTACACTATCGAGCAGTACGACGTCGTGCTGGCCTGAGCTGCAGCCACCGCAAGGAGTCTTAGGGGTCATGGATGCGAACGAAAAGCCGACCGTGAAGGTTGCCGCGGTGCAGATGTGCTCGGGCGCCGACCGGGACGCGAACCTGGCAACTGCCGCCGCATTGCTGGCGCGCGCCGCCGGCGAGGGTGCGCGCGTTGCCGTGCTGCCCGAGAACTTTGCGATGATGGCGCGCCACGATGCCGAGCGGCGCGCGATCGCCGAGGCCGACGGACTCGGGGTGATCCAGGAGTTCCTCGCGCGCACTGCGCAGGATCTGAAACTGTGGATTGTCGGGGGTACCATTCCGATCCACGCGCCCGAGGATGGCCGGCTCGCGGCAGCGTGCCTGGTCTATGACGAGCAAGGCGCGCGCGTGGCCCGCTATGACAAGATTCATCTGTTCGATGTGGATGTGCCGGGCCCAAAGGAAAGCTATCGCGAGTCGGCCTACATGCGCCCCGGGGGCAGCATCGTGGTCCTCGACACCCCGGCAGGTCGACTTGGATTATCGGTGTGCTATGACATGCGCTTCCCCGAGCTGTACCGCGCGCTGCAGGCCGAGGGGGCCCAGTGGTTCTCCATTCCATCGGCTTTCACGGTGCCGACGGGCCGCGCCCACTGGGAAACGCTGCTGCGGGCCCGTGCTATCGAGAACCTGTGCTACGTTGTGGCCAGTGGGCAGTGCGGGACGCACCCGAATGGACGCGGTACCTGGGGCCACAGCCTGATTGCCGACTACTGGGGTGCGATCAGCGCCGAACTCGCCGATGGCGAGGGCGTCGTCTGCGCGCCGATCGACCTGGCAGCGCAAGCTGAGACGCGCCGCAAGTTTCCCGCCCTGCAGCATCGCGTGCTGTAGGCCGACCCGAGAGCCGCTACCGCCAAGGAACTGCAGATGAATGCGCCCCCCCTGCCGACTGTGATTGAGCCGCTGGAGCTGGCACGCCGCAATATCCTCGCGCCCGCGGGTCTGGACGAGCAGCGCATCACGCGCGCGCTGGAGATGATTCTCGGCAATGCGGTCGACTCGGCTGACCTGTACTTCCAGGTCTCACAGGAAGAGTCCTGGGCGCTGGAGGATGGCATCGTCAAGGAAGGCAGCGCGAGTATCGAGCAGGGCGTTGGGGTGCGGGCGCTCGCCGGGGAGCGCACCGGCTTTGCCTATTCCGATGAAATCATACTGCCGGCACTGGAAGAGGCGGCACGCGCCGCGCGCGCCATCAGCAGCGGCCCGGCGCGCGGGGGCGTGCAGGCCTGGAACGGCGTGCATGGGCACCAGCTGTATCCGGCAGTCGACCCGCTGCGGGATCTGAGCGATGCCCAGAAAGTTTCGTGGCTCGAGCGCATCGATCGGGAAACCCGGCGCATCGATCCGCGCGTGGTGCAGGTGATGGCGAGCCTTCATGCCGTGCATGAACTGGTGCTGGTGGCCAGTAGCGACGGCGGACTCGCAGCCGATGTGCGGCCGCTGGTGCGCATGAACGTCTCGGTCATCGTGGAACAGAATGGGAGGCGCGAGCAGGGCTACGCCGGCTGTGGCGGACGCTGCGGTCTGGCCGAACTGCTCGAGGAGGATCGGCCGCTCAAGCTGGCGCGCGAGGCCGTGCGCCAGGGGCTGGTGAATCTCGAGGCCATCGGCGCCCCAGCGGGCACCATGACCGTGGTGCTCGGTTCGGGCTGGCCGGGGATCCTGCTGCACGAGGCGATCGGGCACGGCCTGGAGGGCGACTTCAACCGTAAGGGGACCTCGGCCTTCAGTCAGCGCATTGGCGAGCGCGTGGCAAGCCCGGGCTGCACGGTCGTCGATGATGGCACGCTGCCGGGCCGGCGCGGTTCGCTGAACATCGATGATGAGGGCACGCCCACGCAGTGCACGACGCTGATCGAGGATGGCGTGCTGCGTGGCTACCTGCAGGACAAGCTCAATGCCAAGCTGATGGGCACGAAATCAACCGGCAACGGGCGCCGCGAGTCCTTTGCCCACGTGACGCTGCCGCGCATGACCAACACCTATATGAGGGCCGGCTCCTATGCGCCGGAGGAAATAATCCGCTCGGTCGAGCGTGGCATCTATGCGGTCAATTTCGGCGGCGGGCAAGTGGACATCACCTCGGGCAAGTTCGTGTTCTCGGCCAGCGAGGCGTATCTGATCGAGGGCGGCAAACTGGGGGCGCCGATCCGCGGGGCAACGCTGATAGGTAACGGCCCGGATGTGCTGACGCGGGTGAGCATGGTCGGGAATGATCTTAAGCTCGATGATGGCATCGGCACCTGCGGCAAGGACGGGCAGAGCGTACCCGTGGGCGTGGGCCAGCCCACGCTCCGAATCGATGGCCTGACCGTCGGCGGCACGAGCTAGCGCGTAGCGGCCGCGAAGCCGCGACCTACTCGGTAGTGGTCCGCACCGGTCCGGTCCGGCTGGCGCGATCACCAGACTCCTCCGGCTCATCCACGACCTGCGTCTCGCCATGCTCCGTCAGGATCGGGTGCGAGTCGGTATCTTCCACATGCGTTTGGTTGCCGGTCCCGCGCGTGGTGCGCTCATCCACATAAATCAGCTCGTGATCGCCGACCGTGACCACATCGCCGTCATTGAGGTTGTGGCGCCGGATGCGTTTGGATTTGATGTACACGCCATTGGTACTGTTCAGATCCTCGAGCACGCACAGGCGCTCGGTCGTGAGGATCTGGCAGTGATGGCGGCTGATGAACTGCCCGTCGATCTTCAGATCGTTCCCGGCGGTGCGCCCGATCAGCAGCCGCCCCGGACGCAGGTTGCGCTCGGCCACCGGACGACCGCCGGTGGCGATCAGCAGGCGCGCCAGCGGCTGCCCGCTGGGTTCCGATTGCTCGAGCTCCGGCAACTCCTCAGCGCGGCGCGGCGCGGCCGTGGCCGCCTTGACGCGCGCGGCCATGCGCGAAGCAAAGTCGGTCCATTGCAGTTCAGCAATCGCCGCTTCCACATCGGCCGTACTGACCGTGTTGGCATCGACGTTGAAGGCCGAGAGCATCGCGGTATCGCACAGCGTATTGATCAGACGCGGGACACCGCCGGTATAGCGGTAGAGCAGCTCGAAACACTCGGGTGCGAAGATCTCGCGGCCCTGGGAGCCGGCGATCTCGAGCCGATGGCGGATATAGGCCTGCATGTCTTCGGCGCTCAGCGGCGTCAGATGAAAGCGCAGGCGCACGCGCTGTGCCAGCTGGATCAGTTCGGGGGAATCAAGCTTTTCATTGAGCTCGGGCTGTCCGACCAGGATGATCTGCAGCACTTTTTCCTTGGTGGTCTCGACGCCCGAGAGCAGCCGCACTTCCTCGAGCACCCGCATGCTCAGATTCTGCGCCTCATCGACGATCACCAGCACCTTGCGGTGCGCCGCGTATTGCTCGATCAGGAACTGGTTAAGGGTAGCCAGCAGCTCGACCTTCTTCATGCGGAAGGGTGTGAAGCCAAACTGCACCAGGAGCGATTGAAGAAATTCGAGTGCCGAGACCTGCGTCTGATTGATCTGGGCGACGACAACGTCTTTTTCCAGCTCCGAGAGGAAGGTCTCGATCAGCGTGGTCTTGCCCGAGCCGATCTCACCGGTGATCACGACAAAGCCGTCGGTGAACCAAACGGTCGATTCCATGTACGCCTTGGCACGTGCATGGGCCTTGCTCAGGTACAGGAACTGCGGATCGGGGCTCAGCCGGAACGGCAGCTCTTTGAGTTTGAAGGTGTCTAGATACATGAAAACCCTGTGAGCTTGCGAGCCTGCCCCGTCCGTGAGGCCCAGGCGAGCGCAGGCGCTGCCTGATCGGGATATTACGGGATCGCCGCCAGCGCCGGGTAGAGCTGGCGCACAAGCTGGTGTGCGCGCCGGTTGCGCTGGGCCGCATCCGCCTCGATCAGCGTGCAATGGCCGACCTTGCGGCCCGCACGCGCACTCTTGCCGTAATCGTGCAGGTGCAGGCCAGGGAATGCGAGCAGCTTGCCGGCGGCTGGGATTTCGCCGATCAGGTTGATCATGGCTGAATGGCCGCGCGCCGCGGTCGCGCCCAGCGGCAGGCCGGTAATCGCGCGCAGGTGGTTTTCGAACTGGCTGGTCTGCGCCCCCTCGATCGTCCAGTGACCGGAGTTATGGACCCGCGGCGCCAGTTCATTGGCGATCAGGCGCCGGCCGCGCACGAAGAATTCGATTGCCAGGACGCCGACATAGCGAAACTCTGCAAGAATTGCACGCAGGTAGCGTCTCGCGAGCCGCTCGAGCGTCGGATCTTCCCAGGGAGCAAGAGTCAGTCGCAGGATGCCCTCGCTATGGAAGTTGCGGCTCAGGGGGTAGAGAGCAAGCTCACCGCGCCGGCTGCGCGCGCCGATCGCCGAGACCTCGGCGTCGAAGCCGATCCACTCCTCGTACAGCAACGGTACGCTGCCCAGTGCCTCGAATGCCGCCAAAGCTTCTGCGCTGCTGCGCACGACACGCTGACCCTTGCCGTCATACCCCATCCGTCGGGTCTTGATGACGGCCGGCAAGCCAATCGTGCGCATAGCCACATTGAGTGCGCGGCGTGAGCTGACCGCGGCATAGCGCGTGGTAGGTATGCCGAGCCGTTCGAACAGCCGCTTCTCGGCCAGCCGATCCTGGCCGGTGGCCAGCGCGCGCAGTGGCGGCGCGGCGCGCGTCTTCAGGCCCGTGAGCGCCGTACGCAGCGCGCTGACGGAGACATTCTCCCAGTCAAAGCTGAGCACCGAACTTCGGGTGGCCAGCTCTCGCAGCAGGCCAGAGTCATCGAGCTCGCCGACCAGAGTCTCGGCCACCTGGCCGGCCGGCGTCTCGGCCGACCGATCCAGAAACAGGCAGCGGATTCCGAGCGGGTAACCGGCGAGCGCGAGCATGCGGCCCAGCTGGCCGGCACCCACGATGCCAACGCTCATGCCGAAGTGGACCGGGGATCGGGCTGGGCGAGCACGGCTTCCGTCTGAGCCACGCGATAGGCCTGTAGCGCAGTAGCGAGACTTGGATAACGGGCGGCAAGTATCGCAGCCGCAAACAACGCCGCGTTGGTTGCCCCTGCCGCGCCAATGGCAAAGGTTGCGACCGGCACACCGGCCGGCATCTGCACGATCGATAGCAGCGAATCAAGCCCATTGAGCGTGCGCGACTGCACCGGCACGCCCAGAACCGGCAGGCTCGTCTTGGCCGCAGTCATGCCTGGCAGGTGTGCGGCGCCGCCGGCTCCGGCAATCAGCACCTCGAGTCCGCGCCCCGCTGCCGAGGCGGCGTACTCGAACAGCAGATCGGGTGTGCGGTGGGCCGACACGACTCGCACTTCATGGGCCACACCCAACCTCTCCAGAGTCTCGGAGGCGCTGCGCAGCGTCTCCCAGTCAGAGGTGGATCCCATGATGATGCCAACCAGCGGCTTCATCGAGGCATTTTAGCACGCGGTGACCAGCCGCCCTCGACCTGCTCGAGCGCCGCTTCGATCGGCACCGGATCGATATCGCGCATCAGGCGGCCGATGTACTGGTACTGGCGCGCGAGACCCGGTCCCTTTTTGATGTTGCGCGCTTCGCGGATCGCATCCAGGAGCGTTTCGGGCAGGTCCAGCTGCAGTGCCAGCAACCTGGCCTCGCGCAATCCGACCAGACGCACCCCGAGGCGCTGGCGCGCCTCCGCGTCGCGCTTGCGCGCTGAGCGGCTTGGCCCCAGCAGTTCCTCCGAATCCTCCTCGGGTAGGTCCTGGCGGCTCTTCATCATGCGGCGGGTAGTGCTGTCACTGGTACAATTGTGCCTCAATTTCGCTAATGGGATGGCCAGCATGCAGCAGGAAGTGGACGCGCGCCGTATCCCGGAGCTCTCCGAGGTTGTGGACAGCGCCCTGGCGCAGGCCCGGGCCGCAGGCGCCACCCAGGCGGAGGCGGATGCGAGCGTTCAGAAGGGCCTGACGGTCACGGTGCGGCTTGGCGAAGTCGATACGATCGAATATCACCGTGACCGCGGCATGGCGATCACGGTCTATTTTGGCCAGAGCAAGGGTTCGGCGAGCACTGCGGATCTGAGAGCCGATGCGGTGCGCGAGACCGTGGCCAAGGCCTGCACCTTTGCACGCTACACGGCGGCCGATGAATGCGGTGGGCTCGCCGATGCGAGCGAACTTGCAGGTGTGGTGCCGGATCTGGATCTGGATCATCCGTGGGGGATCGAGCCGGACGAGGCGGTGAACATTGCGCGCAACTGCGAGGCGGCGGGCCTCGCGGTCGATGCGCGGGTGAAGAATTCAGAAGGTGCCACGCTCACCAGTCACCGTGGCGTGCGCGTCTATGGCAACACCAATGGCTTCCTCGGTGGCTTCCCGAGCACCAGTCACAGCATCAGTTGCGCGTTGGTGGCGCAGGTCGAGCAGGACATGCAGCGCGACTACTGGTATTCGGTTGCGCGCAGCGCCGCCGCACTGGATTCGGGTGAAACGATCGGGCGGCGCGCGGCCGCCAGGGCGCTGGCGCGACTTGGAGCACGCCGCCTGCCCACGCAGCGCGCCAGCGTGCTGTTTTCGCCGGATACTGCGCGGGGAATTTTCGGGCATTTCATCGGCGCGATCCGCGGCAGCAGCCAGTACCGGCGCTCCTCGTTCCTGCTGGGCGCCGCTGGCGAGCAGATCTTTCCGGCCTTTCTGCAGCTGCAGGAGCGTCCACACCTGCTCCAGGGACTGGCCAGCAGCCCCTTTGACAGCGAGGGGGTATCAACCCGCGATCGCGAGCTGGTGCACGATGGCGTGCTCGATGGCTATCTGCTGGGCAGCTACTCAGCGCGCAAGCTTGGGCTTCGCACCACTGGCAACGCCGGTGGCGTGCATAACCTCATTGCCAGTGCCCCGGGCGCCAGCGCCAGCTTCGAGGATCTGCTCAAGCGCATCGGTACCGGCCTGTATGTGACCGAGTTGATGGGGCAGGGCGTCAACGGAGTAACGGGGGATTACTCGCGCGGCGCGAGCGGGTTCTGGGTTGAGAGTGGTGCACTGGCCTTCCCGGTCCATGAGATCACGATCGCCGGGCACCTGCGGGAAATGTATCGCAACATCGTAGCACTTGGGACTGATGTGGATGTGCAGGGCACGATCCGCTGCGGCTCGCTGCTCATCGAGGGGATGACGATCGCCGGCGAGTGAGCCGGGGTCAGCCGCCTTCAGGCCGGGCGCTCGGGCCCGGTCAGGCGTGCGAGCGCTTCGCGGTATTTCTCACCGGTACGCGCAATGATCTCGGCCGGCAGGTGCGGTCCGGGAGCGCGCTTGTCCCAGTCGAGCGTCTCCAGGTAATCGCGCACGTATTGCTTGTCAAAGGACGGCGGACTGGTCCCCGGCCGCCAGGTGGCTGCCGGCCAGAACCGCGAGGAGTCCGGCGTCAGCACCTCATCGATCAGGCGCAACTGGCCCTTGGCATCGATACCAAATTCGAACTTGGTGTCCGCAATGATGATGCCGCGGGCGCGCGCATGCGCAGCGGCGAAGCGGTAGATCGCGATCGCTGTGTCTCGCACCTGTGCCGCGCGCTCGGCTCCTATCAGCTTTGCGCACTCGGCAAATGAGATGTTTTCGTCGTGCGCACCCGCAGCGGCCTTGGTGGCCGGTGTAAAAATCGGCTCAGGCAGCGCATCGGCCTGCCGCAGGCCCTTGGGCAATTCGATGCCGCAGATCGTGCCCGTGCGCTGATAGTCCTTCCAGCCCGAACCGATCAGGTAGCCGCGCACCACCGCCTCGATAGGCAGCGCTTCGAGCTTCTGCACGATCGCCGCGCGGCCGGCGAGCAGCGCACGCTCAGCCGGATCACTCACCAGTTCATCGACGCGCAGCTCACTGGCATGATTGGGCACGATGTGGCGCGTGCGCTCGAACCAGAAATCAGAAATGCTATGCAGCACCTGACCCTTGCCCGGAATAGGATCGGGCAGGATCACATCGAAGGCGCTCAGGCGATCGCTGGTAACGATCAGCAGATGCTGGGCATCCGCTTCGTAGACATCACGCACCTTGCCTCGGTGCAGGAGCTTGAGCCCCCGGAGTGACGTCTCAAACACCGCTGCAGGAGTGCTGGCCACGGGTCGAGTACCATAGGATCGCAAAGAAGGGCGCGCATCTTGCCGCCCGCATGGCGAGCGGGTCAAGCGACCCGGCAAGGACTGATGCGCTGGACCGGAAAGATTGTGGGCGGCCTGGTGGGCCTGTGGCTGTTTGGGTGGGTCGGGTTACTGCTCGGGATCCTGATCGGGCACCAGTTCGACAGCGGTATCACCGGCTCCTCGCAGGCGCATGTCGGCCAGGTCCAGGCACTGTTCCTGCCGGCACTGTTCCGCGTCATGGGCCACGTGGCCAAGTCCGACGGCCGCATCTCGGAACAGGAGGTGGCCGCGGCACGGGCGATCATGCAGGCGCTGCGGCTGTCGCCAGAGCAGGTGCAGGCGGCAATCGAGTATTACTCCGAGGGCAAGCGGCCGGAGTTCAGCCTCGAGGGGGCCATTCGCGAACTGCAGCCGGCACTGCGCCCCAACCCCCAGCTGGCGCAGTTCTTTATGGAGATTCAGTTGCAGGCAGCATTGGCGGGCAATGGCCTGGCGCCGCGCCCCCGGGCGCGCCTGCTGCAGGTCGCCGCGCTCCTTGGCATGGGCAGCGGCGAGTTCGCGCGCCTCGAAGCCATCATGCGTTACCGCTCTCAGGGCTCCTGGACGCGCACTGAGACCCCAGGCGGCCAGCCGGGAAGTCACGATGGCGAAGCCCTGCGGCAGGCCTACGCACTGCTCGAATCGAGCCCTGCAGCCAGCGATGCCGAGCTCAAGAAAGCCTATCGGCGCCAGATGAGCAAGCATCATCCGGACAAGCTCCAGGCCCAGGGTCTGCCCGAGTCGATGCTCGAGCGCGCCAAGGAGCGCACCCAGCAGATCCAGGCCGCCTACGAGCTGCTGTGCAAACACCGGGGCATGCGCTGATGGGCTGCGCGCGCCGGAACCCTCGCGTAAACTGAGGCGCATCATGCGTGAACACTGGATCGCTCCTTCCATTCTGTCGGCGGATTTTGCACGCCTTGGCGCCGAGGTCGAGGCGGTGCTGGCCGCAGGCGCCGATTTGATCCACTTCGATGTCATGGATAACCACTATGTGCCAAACCTCACCATCGGCCCGCTGGTGTGCGAGGCCCTGCGCGGCTATGGGATCAGGGCACCGATTGATGTGCACCTGATGGTCGAGCCGGTGGATCGCCTGGTACCGGATTTCGCCAAGGCCGGGGCGAGCTTCATCAGCTTTCACCCCGAGGCGAGCGCGCATGTGGATCGCACCATTGGCCTGATCCGTGAGCATGGCTGCCGGCCCGGCCTGGTGTTCAATCCGGCCACGCCGCTCAACTGGCTCGATTACACGCTCGAGAAACTCGATCTGGTGCTGGTGATGTCGGTGAATCCGGGGTTTGCTGGCCAGCAGTTCATTCCCAGCGTGCTGCCAAAGATTGCAGCGGTCCGTGAGCGCGTGCGCGCCAGTGGCCGGGACATCCGCATCGAGGTTGATGGGGGCATTAAGATCGAGAATATCCGGGCCGCGGCGCGCGCCGGAGCCGACACCTTCGTCGCAGGATCTGCGATCTTCGGCAGTAAGGATTATGCGGCCACGATCAGCGCGATGCGCGAGCACATCGCCCAG
>Ga0182013_10007723_pt1 | contig 11771 bp, 9 predicted proteins | sample 612S2MmetaG_FD_120487 | JGI IMG/M metagenome (GOLD analysis project Ga0182013, IMG submission 120487) | Permafrost microbial communities from Stordalen Mire, Sweden - 612S2M metaG | ecosystem: Environmental > Terrestrial > Soil > Wetlands > Permafrost | place: Sweden: Stordalen | collected...
CGCATTTGCCGACCGACAGTGAAATGGATGCCGTGCGCCGGATTTTGAAGGATGCCGAACGTCCGGATGCGAATGTCGTATTCCTGCGTGACAAGGCTTTGCTGTTCAACGACACGCAAACCGCCTTCATCATGTATGCCGTGCATGGGCGCAGCTGGATCGCGCTGGGCGACCCGATCGGTCCACCTGAGGATCTGCCGGAACTGATCTGGCGCTTTCGTGAAATGTGCGATCGGGTCGGCGGACGCCCCGCCTTTTATCAGGTGTCGGCGGACACTCTGCCCCATTACCTCGATATCGGCCTCACGCCGATCAAGGTGGGGGAAGAGGCGCGGGTCATGCTTGACGAGTTTTCACTCGACCAGCCGGGGCGAAAGGACCTGCGCTATACGGTTCGGCGCGCCGAGCGCGAGGGGCTGACCTTCGCAGTGGTTCCGCGCGCGGAGGCCGTGCAACTCGTCGACGAGCTGAAGCCCATTTCAGACGCTTGGCTCGATACGCGCAACACGTCGGAAAAGCGTTTCTCAGTCGGTGCTTTCGAACCGGCCTATCTCAGCGAATTCGATATCGCGGTCGTTCGCGTCAATGGCCACATTACCGCCTTTGCCAATATCTGGATGGCGGCGGCGGGGCGTCAAGCGGCTGTCGATGTGATGCGTTTCGATCCGGCTGCGTCGTCTTTTACGATGGAATATCTCTTTACGATGCTGCTGCTGTGGGCCAAAGGCGAGGGATTCGTATCATTTGGCCTGGGTATGGCGCCGCTTTCGGGCCTCGCGGGTCGTGAGCTTGCCCCGCTATGGCAGCGTCTTGGCGCGGTGATCTTCCAAGCCGGCGAACGTTTCTATAATTTCCGCGGCCTTCGACTGTTCAAGGATAAGTTCAAACCGACATGGGAGCCGCGATATCTCGTTTGCCAGGGTGGCCTGGTGCCGGTCGGTGTCTTTTCGGATACGGCCGCTTTGATCGCCGGCGGCTTACGCGGGGTCTGGTTGAAGTGATTCGGATTCCCACTGTCGTCGCGTTGTTCGCACTGTGCATTTCTCAAGCAAGCTGGGCGGTGGAGTTCAAACCCACTCGAGTCGACGGCGCACCGCTGTGGCCGGTCCATTATTTCGCGCCGCCCGAGGGCAATCGGATCGACGGCCTGGTCGTCATGATATCGGACAAGCAGGGCTGGGATGGTTCTGCCGAAGCGCTGGCCGAGCATTTGACAAAGTCCGGTCAAGTCGTGGTGGGGCTGGATCTGCCGGTTTATCGCAAGGCGCTTCAATCTGAAGATCAACCTTGTGTCCTGGTCACGCGCGACCTGGAATCGCTGGCGCGCGACGTCGAGGAGACGTTGCCTTTCCCGGAATACCGGCCACCGGTGATCCTGGGCCTGGGCGCCGGAGCTGGAATTGCCTATGCAGCGGCCGGCCAGGTCATGCCGAATACTTTCGCGGCGGCCGTCGGGCTGCGGTTCGACCCGACGATCGATATCGGTCACAAGCTGTGCCTGCCGTTGGTTGAAACGCCGCCCGATGCCCCCTTACGCTATGGACCGGTCGGCGACCATGAGACGCCTTGGTTTTTCACGCCATCTGCCGACTTTGCCGCGACCCAGGGCGAGGTGCAGAAATTTGTTGCCGCCATGCCTCTGGCGCATGTGATCGAAGGCAAGAGCGACGATGCGGCGATTGTCGACGAGGCGATGAGATTGCTGCCCAGCGTGGCCAAGACCGAGGCGTCGGTCGACGGCCTGCCGATTGTCGAATTGCCGCCGCCTGCCTCAGAAGCCGGGCGGCATCCGCTGATCATTTTTTACTCCGGCGACGGCGGCTGGCGCGATATCGACAAGAAGATCGGCGGCTATCTGTCCGACGAGGGCTATTTTGTCGTCGGCATCGATTCGCTCAGATATTTTTGGCGCGAGAAGGAGCCCCGCGAAATGGCGGCCGATCTCGACCGGCTGATCCGCCATTACAACAAGCAGGCCAACGGCAACGGCGTTATGCTGGTCGGCTATTCCTTCGGTGCGGACGTGCTGCCCTTTATGGTCAGCCGCATGGCGCCCGATACCAAAGCCGAAATAAAGCTGGTCTCACTGATGGGGATATCCGAACACGCCAGCTTTGCAATTCGCCTTCAGGATATCATCGGGGGCATCAATCACGATGGGCCGCCAACCTTGCCCGAGCTCTTGAAACTGAAAGGCGTTCCCATTCAATGCGTGTTCGGAGTGGCTGAAAAGGATTCCGTCTGCGCGCAGAAGGAGCTGGACGTGGTGGTCAATCGTATCCAACTGAATGGCGGGCATCATTTCGACGGAGATTACCGCCATACGGCCGATCTGATCATTGCGGCGGATAAAATAAGGATGAGCAAACTGAAATGAAGCAGAGCCAAGCCAAGCGTCCGCGTCCCGTTGTGCTCTGCGTTCTGGATGGCTGGGGCCACCGCGAAAAGACGGACGACAATGCCGTGACATTGGCGCGTACCCCCAATCTTCACCGCTTCTGGAGGCACGCGCCGCATGCGCTGCTCGAAGCGTCGGAGGAATGGGTAGGCCTGCCTGCCGGGCAGATCGGAAATTCCGAGGTCGGACATATGAATCTGGGCGCTGGCCGCGTAGTCATGCAGGACCTGCCGCGTATCGATAGGGCGCTGGCTGACGGAGATTTTCCCGGCAATCCCGCTCTGGCCGACTTGATCGCCAAGGTAAGGGTCAGCGGCGGCGCCTGCCATATACTGGGCCTGGTCTCCGAAGGCGGAGTGCATTCCCATCAGTCGCATATCGCCGGATTGGCAAAGGCCGTCAGCGAGGCCGGCATTCCGGTTGTAATCCATGCCCTGACCGATGGGCGCGACGTTCCCCCGCAGGCCGCGGAAGGCGAAATCACCCGCTTCCTGTCGGCCGTCGCGCCGCTGAACAATGTGAAAATCGGCACATTGGGCGGTCGTTACTACGCGATGGACCGCGATAAGCGCTGGGACCGCGTGGCTCTGGGTTACAACGCGATCGTCGCGGCGGAAGGTCCGAAGGCACCGGACGCGCTGGCCGCCATCCGCAACGCCTATGCGGCGGGCAAGACCGACGAATTCATCACGCCGACCGTGATCGACGGCTATGGCGGGATGCGCGACGGCGACGGTTTGGTCGTCGCCAATTTTCGGGCCGACCGCGCACGGCAGATTTCGAGCGCGCTACTTGACCCGCAATTCGATGGATTCGCACGGGGCAAGATCGTGCATTTTGCCGCGGCCGTCAGCATGGCGGAATATTCCAGCGCGCTGAACAAGTTGATGGCCGTCATGTTTTTGCCGGAGTCTTTGGAAAAAGGTCTGGGCGAGGTGGTGTCGCTTGCCGGCCTGAAGCAGCTGCGGGCAGCCGAGACCGAGAAATACCCGCATGTGACATTTTTCTTCAACGGCGGCCGCGAGCAGCCCTATCCGGGCGAAGATCGCATCATGGTTCAATCGCCCAAAGTCGCGACCTATGACCTTGAGCCTGCGATGTCGGCCGCGGAACTGACCGCCAAGGTCGTCGCCGCGATCGACAGCGGAACCTATGACGTCGTGGTGATGAATTATGCCAACCTGGACATGGTCGGTCATACCGGGATGCTGGGACCCGCCATACGTGCGGTCGAGGCCGTCGACGATGGCGTAGGTCAAGTTGCGGCTGCAATCAGGCGTCAAGGCGGTGTAATGTTCATCACCGCCGACCACGGCAATTGCGAGATGATGCGCGACCCGCAGACCGGCGGACCGCATACCGCGCACACGTTGAATCAGGTTCCGGCGATCCTCGTCGGTGGCCCGGCAGGGGTTACTCTCCAGGACGGCCGGCTTGCCGATGTTGCGCCGACCTTACTGGAGCTGATGGGTTTCTCTGCGCCGCCCGAGATGACGGGACACAGTTTGCTCGTTCACAAAGGCGATCTCGCGGCGCGCGAACCGGCTCTTGCCCCGCGCGTATAGACCCGGGCGGGGTTTCTGCCTTTTGCTGCTTGGGGTGCTGACCTTGCAACAAGCGCAAGCGCGCCCGGTGACCCATGCAAAAGCCCAACCCTCGGCTTCTGCGCTGCAGCTTAAGGAACTAGAGCGAAAAGCCGCCGAGAGCCGCGCACGTGCGAACGCACTCGCGACGCAGACGGCGAAGATCCAAAAGGACCTGACGGCACAGCGTCAGGCCCTGACCGCCGCCGCCGCTGAGGTGAGGGCCGGCGAGGAGGCTTTGTCCCGACTGGAGTCCGAGCAGGCGGTGTTGGCGCAATCGGTCGCTCGACAACAGGAACTTCTGGGCGCGGATCGCACAAGGTTGGCCGGGCTGACTGCCGGCCTTGTTCGTTTGGCGCGTATTCCGCCCGGTGGCTTGCTGAGTTCCTTCGACGCCCCGGTCGATGCTGCGCGGTCCGAGATCCTGCTGCAGTCGGCTTTGGCCGCTACGCACGACGGGGCCCAAAAGGCCGAACAGGAATTGGGGCACCTTGATGATCTCAGCAGCCAACTCGATGCCAAGCGTCGCGAGGGCGAACACCAGGCCGCCGTTCTGAAGTCGCACCAGGAGGCTCTGGCGGCATTGGTCGATAAGCGCCAATCGCTCTATCAACAGACGGAAAGCGACCGTCAGGCCGAGGAAGAACGTGCGCAGAAAATTGCCGATCAGGCGAAAGACCTCCGCGACCTAGTGGCGCGGATCGAGGAACAGGAGAAGGCCGAGCAGGCGCAGGAGGCCCGTCGAAAGGCCCACACCAGGAAGGCATTCTCGCTCGCGCCGGAAGGCCATTTCGCCTCCGGGGCGGGGCTGCCGGTCGCCGGTGAGGTCAAGATCAGGTTCGGCCAGAGCGATGGACTTGGAACGACGTCGCATGGAATTACCGTGGTTGCGCGGCCCGGAGCGACTGTGACGGCGCCATCGGCTGGAATTGTGCGCTTTGCAGGACCGTTTCGCGGCTATCGCGAAATCTTGATCCTTGAACATCCTGCTGGATATCTTAGCTTGATTGCTGGCATGTCGCGTATCAGCGCCTCACTTGGGGCTTCGATCGGTGCCGGCGAGCCAGTTGGCACAATGGACGATCGGGCCGATAGTCGACCCGAGTTATATTATGAATTGCGGCGCAACGGTCAATTCGTCGACCCACAAGCAGTTTCGCTTCCGGTCGCGGTGAAAGGAAAAGTTCGATGAACAAAGTCTTGGGCGCTGTTATCGCCACTGCGTTGATCGTCGGCCCGCTGTCCTATGAGGCCGCAAGCAGCAAGCCGGCGGACACCTACAAGCAGCTCGATCTCTATGCCGATGTCTTCGAGATCGTCCGCAACCAGTATTTCAAGCCGGTTCCCGACGATAAGCTGGTCGAAGCCTCGATCAACGGCATGGTGTCGTCGCTCGATCCGCACTCCAGTTACATGAATGCGAAGGATTACGCCGACCTGTCCACCCAGACGAAGGGCGAGTTCGGTGGGCTAGGCCTGGAAGTGACCCAGGAAAACGGCATCGTCAAAGTCGAATCGCCGATCGACGATACGCCAGCCGCGAAAGCCAATATCAAATCGGGCGATCTGATCACCCATATCGACGGTGAGCCGATCGTCGGAATTCCGCTGAACGACGCAGTCGAAAAGATGCGCGGCGCGCCGGGAACCCCGATCAAGCTGACCATCCGCCATAATGAAAAGGGCGACCCGTTCGATGTCACGCTGATGCGCGAAATCATCAAGGTGCCGTCCGTCAAATCGCGCGTCGAGGGCGACAATGTCGGCTATATCCGCATCTCCAGCTTCTCGGAGCAGACCCAGCCCGGGCTCGATAAGGCGATCGACGAGTTGAAGACCCAGCTCGGCCCGAAACTGTCGGGCTATATTATCGATCTGCGCAATAATCCCGGCGGCTTGCTCAATTCGGCGATCTCGGTATCGAACACCTTCCTCGATACCGGGGAAATCGTTTCGACCCGCGGCCGCAATCCCGACGATGTCGATCATATGGACGCGAAGCCCGGCCTGGATAAGGCCAAGGGCGTGCCGGTGGTTGTCCTGATCAATGGCGGAACCGCCTCGGCGGCCGAGATCGTTTCCGGCGCGCTGCAGGATCATCATCGTGCGATCATCATGGGCACCCAGTCGTTCGGTAAAGGATCGGTGCAGACGATCCTGCCGCTAAAGAACGAGGGTGGGCTGCGCTTGACGACGGCGGAATATTTCACTCCGTCGGGCCGTTCGATCCAGGCTAAGGGCATCACCCCGGATATCGAGGTCCATCAATCGAAGATCGAGGAACTGGAGCAGGGGGGCAGGCTGCATGAGGCGGACCTGAAGGGCGCACTGCCCAACCCCACCGATCCGTCTTCCGCGGCACCTGCCGCGCCGGCGACGCCGGCACCCGGACCGCAGGCTGCAAAGCCGGATGCCAAGACCCCGGACGCGAAGACCCCCGACGCGGCCACTGCCGATGCCGGTGCGCCGAAAACACCGCCGGTCGATTACCAGTTGGCCCGCGCGGTCGATCTTCTGCACGGTGTAGCGATGTTCAACAGCCATGCGGTGAACTGATCGGTTCTCGCCCGATGAGCAAAGACCACGATCCGGCGTCGCTGCCCTATCGCAGAGGTGTCGGCGTGGCGCTTTTCAACGCCGATGGCGCAGTCTTCGCCGCCGAACGGATCGACACACCCGGAGCCTGGCAGATGCCGCAAGGCGGCCTCGACAAGGGGGAACATCCCTGGCCGGGCGCCTTGCGGGAACTCAAGGAAGAAATCGGCACCGCCAAGGCAGAACAGCTGGCTGAGACCGATTGGCTGCGATACGAGCTGCCCTCCCATCTCGTCGGCCATGTCTGGCACGGCAAGTATCGCGGTCAGGAGCAGAAATGGTTCGCCGCCCGTTTTACAGGGACCGACAGCGATATCGACCTTGAAGCCGACGATCACCCGGAATTCCGGGCCTGGCGATGGGTTGCGCTCAGCGATTTGCCGCAACTGATCGTGCCTTTCAAGCGCGACCTCTATCTGGTAGTCGCCGAGGCCTTCGCGGGGTTCGCTAAGGGCTGACGCTCTAAGTGTTTATTTTACGAGCATCATCACGCGATCAGGTGATCCCGCCTGATCGCGATCTGCTCTAGTGAATCCGACGGAACACGATCGGCGTCGATTCGCCGCCTTGCGGCTGTTCGGTATATTCGGTTTTCGAAACCGTAATCGCAGGCGCAGTCTGCGCCGTCTTTGAAATATCCGGCGCATCTTTGCATGAGCCAGGCTTAAGAGTGCCTGCAAATCCTGACTCGCCGTGCCTCCATAGTACGATGCAGCCATCCGGCTGTTGCTTCAGCGCGGCCGGTTCCAGTTTCGCCAGCGGCGTCGGGTCGTTGTAGGCACCCGCCAACTGCTGACCGTTGGCGAAGTCGTAGGGCGTCATCACGATCACGCCCTGGTCCGTATCGAGCACGAACCCGTACAGGCGCTGCCACAGCATCGGGCCGTCCGGAGCATTCTGGTGCTGCTCGGCATAGACCGCATCCTGACCCAAAGCCGGCACCTGAACACGCTTCGCCAGATTGTAGAGCACCGGATTGGTGTGCACGGCTGCGGTGGGGCGGTCGGGCAAAGTAGTGAATTCCCCTTCGAACAGGCTGGCCAAGTCAGCGACCGAAGCGACTGTCAAAGTCGAGGTATCGGCTGCTCGGGCGCTGAAGCCGGCCACGAGAAGCGCGAGCGGCAAAACCGCATATTGGAAGCGCACGATATAGACTCCTATCTGGGCGATGCCCGTTCGGCTTAACAACAGCGGAAAGCCGGAGTTGTTTCATCGCCGCCCTTTTCCCAGGCTGGCGATTGGCGCAGCATTCATCCTATGACTGAATCTGATTCGCTGCCCGACCATCGCGCCGTTGCCCGGACCGCATTTTTGAATGGCGCCGGCCGAGGCGCCGTCACTCTCGACCCGTTGCCCGTCGATGCCTCGTTTCGCCGCTATTTTCGACTGCTGGGCGGTGCACGACCCATGCTGCTGATGGATGCGCCGCCGCCCAAAGAGGATGTGCGGCCCTTCATCCATATCGCGCGCCATCTGGCCGACCTTGGGCTGAGCCCGCCTGCCGTCTATGAATTCGATGAGACCCAGGGTTTCGCGCTGATCGAAGATTTTGGTCTGGACACTTACACGCGCCTGCTCGACGCCGGGGCTGCTGAAGGGCCGCTGTTTCTCGCAGCTACCCAGGCCCTGGTCACGCTGCACACGCACGACCGGGGGGCTGCGGTCGAAGCGCTGCCCTATGACCGGGTGAAGCTGCTGGACGAAGCGACGGAACTGCCCGAATGGTATGGGCTGGGCGTTACCGGCAAACCATTACCAGCCAATGCCATTGCGACATTCACCGGCCTTTGGGCTTCGCTTCTGGACCGAATGCCGCCAACGGACCCGGGGCTGGTACTGCTTGATTACCACGTCGATAATCTGATGGCTCTTCCGGGCCGCACAGGCGCCGCTGCCTGCGGTCTGCTCGATTTTCAGGATGCCCGCATCGGGCCGAAACCCTATGACCTGCTGACGCTCCTGAGGAACGAGCGGCGGGGAATCGACCCGGCATTATCGGACGCGCTCTACGATCATTATATCGCCACCGCGCGCCCGGCCGACCCCGATGGATTCGGCCTGTGGTATCGGGTGTTGGCAGCGCAGCGTTACACGAAGGTACTGGGCCGGTTCGCCCGGTTGACGCTGCGCGACGGTCGCGACGGCTATCTGCGCTATCTCTCGCGGGTGGTCCCATTGCTGGAGGACGCTCTGGATGCCGAGCCGCTGCTGTGGCCGATCCGGGCGCAACTCGATGCGATGCTGCCGAGCTGGCGGGTAGCGCCCGCGAATGACCCTGCAGCCCTGCGGAGGCGGGTTTCAGCGGGTTAGGGTGCGCGCATATCGTTCCTGCCTCTGGGCGGGTTATGTTCTTTTATTGCTCTTACGCACTACGCGACGCCAAATTTAGCCAAACCGCCCCGGTGACAGTGATGCGGGGGAAATTGCCGCCCTGACAAGGGTCGCGTCTGGCTGAGTTGGAGCAGTTGTTCCGAATTGGATCAGAACAGGCCGATCGGCTGGCGATAGCGGCCAAGGACTTGCCGCCCGCTCAGCGCAGCATGCAGGCGCGAGCCACTGAGCCCCGCACGAAGGCCGTTGCCGAAAAGCCGAAGACTGTGCTGGGCCAGCCTGTGGCCACGGCGATCAAGGCGAGAATAAAGACAGAGCCTTCATGCAAAGCGACCTTGCTGCACGAGGGGCCGCTTCACCCGGGCCGGCCCACGCCCGGCCGCGCGCCGTCGTGCCACCAAATGATGCGCGGTCACGCATGCGGATCGCCGGATTGACCCTGTCCTGTCTGCGGTACCCGACGAACCAATTCTTTCCACCCAAACCGAGCCCGATCCACACGACTTGGGTCCCAATCCCTGGACGCGGGGCGAAGACACATGGGCGGGTCGGGTTTCTTGTCTACAGATGATTGCCGAAGCTACGCGGCGACGAGAGGTTGCGTCGGGAGGGCGGCGGCTTTAGCTTCCGGCGCGCCATTTCAATTCGGATTGTCCCAATGTCATTCATCGCTTCGCGTATCGATCGCATTAAGCCGTCACCCACCGTCGCCGCCGGCCAAAAGGCCCGCGAGCTGAGAGCCGCAGGCCGGGATATCATCAGCCTCGACGCCGGCGAGCCGGATTTCGACACGCCGGAATCGATCAAGGCGGCAGGGATCGAGGCGATCCGCTCAGGCCAAACGAAATATACTGCGGTCGACGGCACCGTGGCCTTGAAAGAGGCGATTGCCGCCAAGTTCAAGCGCGAGAATGGGCTGGTCTACGGTATCGATCAGATCACGGTCGGCGCAGGTGGCAAGCATGTGCTGTTCAACGCTCTGATGGCGACGCTGAACCCCGGCGATGAGGTGATCGTGCCGGCGCCCTATTGGGTGTCCTATCCCGATATGACGATCCTGGCCGAGGGTACGCCGGTATTCGTCGAATGTCCGCCTTCGAAGGGGTTCAAGCTCCAGCCGGAAGATCTCGAACGTGCGATCACACCCAAGACCAAATGGCTGATTCTGAACTCGCCCAGCAACCCGACCGGAGCCGCCTATACGCGCGCTGAGCTTAAGGCCCTGGCCGTTGTTCTGATGCGCCACCCGCAGGTCCATGTGCTGAACGATGATATGTACGAGCACCTGGTCTATGACGATTTCGAATTCACGACGATCGCGCAGGTCGAACCGGGTCTCTATGATCGTACGCTGACGGTCAACGGCGTATCGAAATCCTATGCGATGACCGGCTGGCGTATCGGTTATGCCGGCGGGCCGGCCGCTCTAATCAAAGCGATTGCCAAAATTCAAAGCCAGTCGACGACCAACCCGTCGTCTATCAGCCAGGCTGCAGCAGTGGCCGCGCTCAACGGTCCTCAAGACTTCATCGCCGAAAGGGCGGTTGCCTTCAAGGAACGCCGCGACCTGGTTGTCGGCATGTTGAATCAGGCCAAAGGAATTACCTGCCACAGGCCCGAGGGCGCTTTTTACGTCTTTCCATCCTGCGCTGGGACGATCGGGATGAAGACTCCGGACGGCAAGGTGATCTCAAACGACGAGGATTTTGCCAGTTACCTGTTGATGGAGGCAGGCGTCTCGGTCGTTTTCGGAGCCGCTTTCGGCTTGTCGCCCTTTTTCCGAATCTCTTATGCAGCCTCGATCGAATCTCTAAAGGAGGCATGTCGGCGCATTCAAAGGGCTTGCGGAGCGTTGGTGTGAGAGGAAATCCCCGTAAAACACGCTAAATCCAAGGGAACTTGTGGAATTGGCATTTTAGATTTTGAGTTGGGCCACTTCCGCGTATAGGTTTCAGGCTACACCGGCTCACAATGTAAAAGACACGCAGGAAATGCGAAAAAGCAGTTGGTTTTCCCTAGGCGCGGTCGTCCTCGCGCTTTGCATATCCCCGTCACTGGTGTTTGCCGATGATGCGCCCGACGCGGATATTGCGGCAAATATGCCGCCGCGCGAGCGTGCGCTCGTCGATATTATGCTGGGCGCGCGCAAGGATTTCAGGTCGAGCCATGTCACCAGCGCGGCATCCGATGCGCGCGTCAACATGCAAATTCGCGTCATGAGTTTCATGCGCGAAAGTCAGGTCGCTACCGACTGGATCGGCACCGTGAAGACTCGCGGGCTGACGGCTGAAGGGGCTGCCTGGATAACGATCGCGATCGCCGACGGCGTCACAATCTCCACCTGGCAAACGGAACTCGACGATCAGACGAATGCCACATTGTTTCTGCCGCACAGCAAGCTCTTCCCGACTGTGCAATCGGCCAAGATCGGGGCGCCGGTCATTTTCAGCGGGACAATTCTCAAATCCGTCCTGGGAAGCGACGATGAAATGGTGCTTAGGCCGCAATTCATCGCGCGCTTCAACTCAGTGAAACTTACGCAATAGGGCGATAACGCCTCGGGCTTCTGCGCCCCGATCAGATTCGGTTGTGGCCTCATCACAAGGTCCATGGTCTGTCCGAAAATTTTACACTGATTTGCGCACTCTGCAGCCACCTTCAAAAAATTTGATCCAGATCAAATGGATAGAGATCTGGCATGCATCCTGCATGTACCTGGGCAGCGATGGACGTGTTTGGTTGTAAGGAAGTCAAAATGACGAAGTCAGCAGTTTTCGGGTTGAAATCGGTTCTGAGCATCACCGGCATTATGCTGGCCTTGTCGGCCGGTTCCGCCATGGCATCCACGGTCACGACCACCAGCG
>Ga0182013_10007724_pt1 | contig 11771 bp, 9 predicted proteins | sample 612S2MmetaG_FD_120487 | JGI IMG/M metagenome (GOLD analysis project Ga0182013, IMG submission 120487) | Permafrost microbial communities from Stordalen Mire, Sweden - 612S2M metaG | ecosystem: Environmental > Terrestrial > Soil > Wetlands > Permafrost | place: Sweden: Stordalen | collected...
GCGGCGCCGCCCGTGGCGCGGCGTACGCATTGGCCGAAGCGGGCGCGAAGCTCGCGATTACCGGCCGCAACATCGATCGGGTTCGCGTTTTGGCGCGGAGCTGTGGAGCCGAGCTCCTGACGCGCCAGCAAGCCTCCGCGCGGATGTTCGACGTGCTGGTGCACGCGACGCCGCTCGGCATGATGCCGCGCGTGGATCAGTGTTTCTTCGACGATCATATTCCCGCGAAGCTGGTCTTCGATCTGGTCTACAATCCTTTGGAGACGGTGCTGCTGCGCAAGGCCCGCAGCCAGGGCTGCGAAACGATCGACGGATTGGAAATGTTTTTGGAACAGGCCGCCCGGCAATTCGAGATCTTCACCGGAGACAGCGCCCCGCGTGCCGTCATGGCGAAGGCCGCGCGCGAAGCGCTCGACGCTCGATCCAAGTAATATATTCCTGCGCGGGCGAACCCTCGCCACGTGTCTATTTCGCCCGGCGTGTCTATAATGTCCCTATGAAGGTCACACCGCTGACGGTCACCCGACGGAGCCTGGCACGGGTGCTCGCAATTTCGGCCACAGTGCCGATCGCAGGTTCCGCGCAGGACCGGCTGGAAAGCGCTGCGGCGCCGGGTGTGGGTTCCGCAAATGGTGTGGCTTCCGCAAATGACGTTGCCCTCAATGCCGCTCGCGAGGAATTTCGAACGGCTGGGCGAGCGCTCGGAGCGATCAAGATCCCGCGATCGCTGGAGCCCGCCACGCGGTTCGAGGCCTGAGCCATGGCAGTCCCCACTGGAGACGTCTTCTTCGCCACAATTGGAGAGCTCTCCGCCCGGCTGCGCGCGAAGGAATTTTCCGCCGTCGAATTGACGAAAGCTTTTTGCGATCGCCTGGAATCCATCGGAGCCGAATATCACGCGCTCGCGCATTCCTTGCGCGACACGGCCATCAAGAAGGCGAAAGACGTCGACGACGATCTGAAGCGCGATCGCACACGCGGCCCTTTGCAGGGGATCCCGTATGGCGCGAAAGATCTGCTCGCCGTCAAGAAGCAACCGACCACGTGGGGTTCGCGGATTTTCGCCAATCAGGTTTTTGACGAAAGCGCTGCGGTGATTCAGAAGCTCGATAGCGCCGGCGCGATTCTGATCGGCAAGCTTGCCATGGTGGAGCTCGCGGGAGGAGTTCGCTACGACACGCCGGCGGCCTCGCTGACCGGCGCTGCGCTGAATCCTTGGGATAAAACGCGTTGGGCCGGCGGATCCTCCAGCGGCTCGGGCGTAGCGGTTGCCGCCGGACTCGCGACGTTCGCATTGGGCTCGGAAACCTCGGGCTCGATCATCACGCCCAGTGCGTTTTGCGGCGTCACGGGCTATCGTCCCACGTATGGTTTGGTGAGCCGGCGAGGCGCGATGGCGCTCGCCTGGTCGCTGGATAAGATCGGGCCGATGTGCCGCTCCGCCGAAGATTGTGCGCTGGTGCTGCACGAGATCGCGGGGACCGACGCCGGAGATCAGGGATCCGCGCACAAGGGTTTCGTATACACGCCGCAGTTCGATCGCAAACCGTCCGACTTCACCGTCGGCTATTCGCCCGCCGATTTCAACGACGTGCCGTCGGATGCGCGGCAGGCGTTTGGTAGTGCGCTCGAGGTCGTTAAGAAAATCGGCGTGAAGCTCAAGGAAATCTCGTTGCCGCGTTTTCCCTACGGCGCGCTCATTGAGACGATCATCGGCGCCGAAGCCGCGTCGATCTTTGAAGACATCATCCGCGATGGTCGCGTCGATCAGCTGGCCGATCCCGTGCAGGCGGCGTCGCTCAAGGCCGCGATTGAAATTCCGGCGGTGGATTATTTGAAGGCCATGCGGATTCGCTCGCAGGTTCGGGACGCCTTTCGCGATCTTCTTTATAAAGAGGTGGACATGCTGCTCGGCCCCGCTCGCTCGGCTCCGGCTCCTCCAGCCACGGCGGCGATGAGCGCCGGGCGCATGTCGTTAACGGCGGGCACTCGGCGCAGCGATCTCATCCCCGCGGGGAATCTCGCGGGCTTGCCGGCGATTTCTCTTCCGTGCGGATTCGCGGGTGGTCTGCCCGTCGCGATCAGCTTTGTCGGCCGTCCTTTTTACGACAACCACGTGATCGGCGTCGGCCGCGCGTTTCAATCGCAAACCGATTGGCATCGGCGGAAACCCGGGGCCGCGAGCGCCTAGAAGCGTTGAGGCCCATGCGTGAGCGTAGGGCTTAAAATCTAAAGAATGTAAGCCCCACGCCGACGCATGGAGGCCGGGATCCGCAAGCGCTCAGAAACGTTCGCTACTCGATCCATTTCATCATGCGGAGCACGCTCAGGCCGGCGATTCCCGTTACCGCGGGCAACATCGCCGCGCCCACGCCGCGGCGCCTCCATTCGCCGTGCACCGCGTGGCCGCCTAGGTAAAGGAAAGCTCCGCCCGCGAGCGCCAGCAGAACGTGCAAAACGGTTTCTCCCAGGTACGGCGCGAGCACGATTTCGAGGCCCGCTCCGGCCAGCGTCATGAGTTCGGCAGCCGCGCTCCAGAACAATGCCGACTTGCGCGAATCCAGTGCCGCGCGCGCGATCACGCCCAGCGCGATTCCTTCCGGAATTTTGTGAATAGCCACGGCCAGCACAAACGCTCCGCCGAGCGTCGCCGATCCGTCGGCGGCCACGACGCTCCAGCCATCGAGCGCCGCGTGCAGCCCCGCGGCAATCAACAGAGGCGGACCGAAGCCGTGCAGTTCGGTATCGCAATGCTCGTGCTCGTGCGAATGTGCCTGGGAACACGACGGGCACACCGGATGGATGTAGCGATCCGTCATCCACAGGAGCGCGAAGCCTCCCGCGACCCAGGCGACAGCGACAGGCCAGTTCCAAAACGCGGCCATCTCCGGCAACACCCACAGCAGCGCGACGCCCATCAGGATGCCGCCGCCGAAGGGCACCATGCGGCGCGCGATGGCGTGCACGGAACTCAGCCAGACGCCGCAGATCGTGCCGAGAACGGCGATGGCGGTGATCGCAGTGACTTTAAAAATGATGGGTGCGGCGAGCAGAAGGGACTCCCTAGGCACTTATTAAAAAACGCGACGTTCCATTCTACCGCTGGAAATGATCGTGGCCGCGTGGCGCAAGCGGCTCGCCTTGGAATCGCACGGCACCATGACGACGCCCACGCACGATGGTCCCAATGCGCGTCGTTCCCTGCGGCGGCATGAGGCGCTCCGGCATGGTGAAAAGCAGTTCGTAATCTTCGCCGCCATGCAGCGCGCGATCGAGCGTTACTCCGCGAACCATGGGGATGTGATCGACTTCGGCTGCAACTTTCGAAGCGCGGCACAGTCGGAATAAATCGAGCGAGAGGCCGTCGCTGATATCGATGCAGGAGGTCGCTCGTCCTCGCAAGCTGCGGCCCAGCGCGAGCCGCGGTTCAAAACGGCTTTCCCACGATTTCCCTAATCTCCCGGAAACGTACAACGCGTCTCCAGCCTTCGCTCCGGAACGCAGCAGAGCTTTCCCGCGAGGCACGCTGCCGCACACAATCACGTCGCAGAAAAGTTTGTCGGCCTTGGCGAGATGTCCACCCGCGAGCGCCATGCCGGTTCGTTTCGCGAGTTTCATCAAACCGCGATAGAATCCGTCAATCCATCGCTCAAAGCCGACAAGGTGTGCGGGCAGCGACAGCGACACAAGGCAGAATTGCGGATCGCCACCCATGGCCGCGATGTCGCTCAAATTGCGCGCGAGCGCGCGGTGGCCGACAATCTCAGGCGCCAGATCGCGCTTGAAATGGACGTCCTCGATCATCGGGTCGGTCTTGAACAGCAGATCCTGATTCGGCTTAGGACGAAACACGGCGCAATCGTCGCCAATGCCGATCGTGATTCGCGGACCTTTTGCGGCGAGCTTGCGGATCTTCTCGATAAGATCGATTTCGTTCATGCGCCACGTCTATACATCAGTTGCAACCGCGTCCGTTGCAGCCGCGCCGGTCGTAATAGCTTCGGCGAAGACCAGCCCAGACGGCAGTTCCTCGCCGAAGATCTTGCCCATGGCGGCGAGATCCCCCGAGGGTTCCGCGTTTAAATCGACATCGGGGAACGCTCGCCGCACAGCTTCGAGCGTGTGTGGAGCGAGATCGCGCGTGGCGTCTCCTGTGCGTCGCGCGATGGCTACAACTGTGTCCTGCGACTTTGGAACTTTAACAAGAGCTTCCACCCAGCGCGACGCGGTTGCCGGAGGCACCACCTGATTGATCGGCCCGTAGAACAACTTGCGAGCTCCCAGCCGCGCCAGGCACCATAGACCGGTTTCGATGAAATCGTTTTTCACGATGCGTGAGAGCAACTCATCGCCGAGCTGCGTTTTTGTGCCGATGGGAAGATGTTCCAGGCTGGCCGCCGCTCGCCACATTTCGCGCAGCAAGCTGGGATTCACGCGCGCAGGACGCTTTGCACCGCGCGGCAGCAACGTTCCCGATAGCCTTTGGAAAATGTCGCTCTGCTGATTTTTATTCAAGCCGCCCGCGACGCGGCCGCAGAAGATCCACCATTCAATTTCGTTCTGCACTTGATTGCCGAAGCGCAATCCTTCGGCATACACGCGCCGGGCTTGTTCCACTCGGAAATCGTCGCCGGGATAGCCGAACCCGGGACGCAGACAGAATCCGCATAAGCTCAACCAGCGTAATTCATGTGCAGCGCTGCGTCCGCGCCCTGCGGCGTTTTCCAACAGGCGGTCCGCTAATTTGCGAATGGCGGGCAGCGGCCAGGATCCGCGTCCCAGCCCCAACGCTTGCTCCAGACGCGCGGGCAGTTGCGCGGGCTCGATGGTGTCGTTTGCAAAAACTCCCGGAATCAAAGCTTCGGCCGATTGAAGCGCTTCGTCACTCACAACCGCGGCGCTCGCCACGGAAGCGGGCCGAGGCTGATCGGCAGCGGCTTTGCGCAATTCAAATTGCAGGCGCCAGCGATGTTCGCTTTCTTTCGAATCGGCCCACAATTCGATGGTCCCGATTTCGGTCAAACGCGCGCCCAGCTTCACGGGGACCAATCGCTCGCCCGCCTTGCCGAATCGCAGCACGGCGTTGAGCGGCGCGTGCAGGTGCGGTTCGCCATCGACAGGCACGGCCGGGAAGGTCACGACGTCGCCGACCTTGTCCTCCGTTCGCACGCGCGAACTGTAGAGTCGGAACGAAACGGGCTTGTTCGCAATCAGCTGCAAATTGCCGGGGTCGATTTCTATGGTCGAGCCTTCTTCGGTGCCGCGCGGAACCAGGCAGATGCCGCGCACGCCGTCGGCCGGCGCGTCTGCCGTGCCGCTCCCGATGCCGACGAAATACGCGCGGGGCAAGCCTCCGCGCACCAGCAGACCTTGGCCGGTCGCGCGCACGTGCGAATAGTAAGCCGCACCCACCGCGACGGCGAGATCCAGATCGCGATTGTCGAAAATCGCAGGACGCTTGCCATACCAATGCTCCAGAACGTCGGCGACGCGCTCCCGCAAAATTTCGGGGATGAAGAATCCGCCGTTGAATAAAATCGCGTCGGGCACGGCATCGCCCGCGCCATCGAGAAACGCCGCGAGATGGCGAGTGACCGCGGGATCGGTGACGTAGGGAAGTCCCAGTTCGCGGAACGGGCTCTGCTCTTCTTCCTTGGGGCGATCGTGCCGCTCGCACATCGTCAGGAAGCCATCGAGCGCGAGTTCCAGCGCCTCCTCGCGCAGGATCTCGGTCTTCAATGTTCCGCCGATCAGCGACGATCCTCCGCCGAGCACCGTGATATCCACGCTCTGCAGATTCGGATCGGCAAGGAGACGTTCTTTCGCCGACGCGCATTGGCGCCGCAGCGCGCTTCTTTGCCGGATAGAGAGCGATTTGCCGAGCTTCGATTCCGCCAGCCACGCTAATGTTAAATCGAGATTGTCGCCGCCCAGCAATAAATGGCGTCCCACGGCGGTGCGCGTGAAATCGATGCGATCTCCGTCGCGCCCCACGCGGATCAGCGTGAAGTCGCTGGTGCCGCCGCCGACGTCGCAGACCAACACGGTTTGCCCATCGAACAAATTCTTGCGCGATCGCGCCAGGTCGTTCGCCACCCAGGAATAGAAAGCCGCGGCCGGCTCTTCGAGCAGCGTTAACTTCTCGATGCCCGCCTGACGCGCCGCGGTGACCGTCAATTCGCGAGCTTCCTCATCGAAGCTGGCGGGAACCGTCAAGACCACGTTGTGCTCGCCGATCGCGCTCCCATGCTCCTTCTGCCACGCGTCCGCGAGATGCTTCAGGATTTTCGCAGAGACTTCCACGGGGGACAGCACACGTCCACCCTCTTGCGAATCCCACGGGAGAATTTTCGCGTTGCGGTCGACTTCGGGATTCGAAAGCCAGCTCTTGGCCGAATGCACGCACTTGGTGGGCACGACCGCGCCTTGCTCGCGTGCGTATGCGCCGATGTATTCCTGATCGCCCAGGAACAGAAACGACGGCAGAGTGCGGCGCGCTTCCATGCGACCCTGCGCGACGTACTGCGGCGTTTCCTGAACGTGAATCGGAGGATTGTCGCCGCCGTTTTCCGGATCGATGTAGGCGAGCGCCGAGTTTGTAGTTCCGAGATCGATTCCGATGTTCATGATGCTGCGCCGGACTATTCCACTTCGATTTCGGCCGGCGCTAAGAGTCCACTCGCGGGCGGGGCCGTGGGCAGCTCCACCTTGTCCGCTTTCCATCCTTTGTGGCGCAGCAATCCGCCAGGAGCTTTACCGTTGGCAGGCACATTTCCCACCAGCTTGAACGCTCCTTTGGCGACGCCGTCCGTCTTCACGTACACGCCCTCGACGCCATCGACAACGGGCGCCAGCTTCATGTAGCGCTGTAGAGCCTCGCGAGCCTGGCTTTGGATGTCGCGCACGGCAGCGCCGACTTGATCGTCGGAATACGAGGAAATATCTTCCATGAGAAAATCCACTATGCGCGCGTCGCGCTGTAAGATGGACAAGATCTGCACCGCGCCGTCGTTTGGACCGGCAACGGGAGCAACCGGCTTCGCGGCGGCGGCCGACGGAGTTGGCTTCGCAACGGACGCTCGGACGTACCCGAACGAAGTGGCGACGTCCGCGGGCAGTTCGCCCGAAAACAAAATGGAAAAGAAGCTTTTGAAAGCGGCAGAAATTCGACTCAAGATGATTCCTCGCTGGAGTGGGGAAAAGTTCTTCTTATTTTAACCTGTAACGGGTGCAGGTCCGCGCTGCGGCCGCACTACCGGAATCGCAGGATGTGCCACAGGCTCGCGAAATCGTCGGTCCACGTGATGGTTTGCTGTCCCGGTGCGCCCCAGCCCAGAATCGTGTCGCGGATCTTCGAATTCTGGAACGTTTCGAGCTTTTCGGCGAGCAGCACCCAGCGCGAACTGTTCTCGCCGGTTTCCGCGTCGGTCAGCGCGATCACCATGCGGACGCGCCAGCCCAGGTGTTGCGCGATCCCGCGCGTGACGGGCTCCAGGTCGAGCGCTTTATTCGAAATGTGCAGCGCCAGAATTCCACCGGGCGCCAGGCGTTGGCGATACAGATCCGCGCACTCGGAGGTCAGCAGGTGAATCGGAATCGAGTCGCTGGAAAATGCGTCCACCGCGATCACGTTAAAGTCGTGCGATTGCCCGGCGGCGAGCTCGCGCTCCAATTGTATGCGCGCATCCCCCAGCACCACTTCCGTTTGCGCCTTGGAGTCCTTCAAATAGTAGAACCACTGGCGCGCGATATCTTCCACCGCGGGATTGATTTCATAAAAGCGATAGGTGTCGCCCGCGCGTCCCCACGCCGCCAGCGTTCCCACGCCCAAGCCGACCACGGCGACACGCCTCGGCTTAGGCATTGCGTCGATGGCGAGCGCCACGCCGCTGTGCGAGCCGTAATAGGAGGTGGGTCGATCGCGCTTCGCCTCGTCGAGATATTCGAAGCCATGCTGGATGACGCCGTGCGTTAATTGCCGGAACGGCCCGTTCTGATCGGAGCTTTCGGAAACGCGCAGGATCCCGTAGAAGTTGCGTCGCGCGGCGATGGACGGCTGCCCAATCGCGACCACCGAATATAACGACGTCGCGGCGCCCACCAGCAGCGCCACCAAAGGAACACGCACCGCGAAGTTCCGGCTGGTCCATTGCGTGAGCGCCCCGGTGCGCATCCAGGAAACGAATCCCAGAATGCAGCCCGCCGATAGCGCCAGCGGATATTCGTCGAGCTCCGTGAAAATGCGCGGGGCAATGAGCGCAGCGAAGGCTCCGCCGATGGCGCCTCCCGCGGCGATGGTCAGATAGAAAGACGTCAAATGTTTCGGCGACGGGCGCGATCGCGCGAGTTCGCCATGGCATAGCATGCAGACCGCGAACAATCCTCCCAGGTCGACCGCGATCTGCGTGAAGACCGGTACGCCGCTGGCGGCCGCAACCACCGCGCAGGTCACCGGCGCGAGCACGCCCGCCAGCACGGCGAATAGGCCGCGTTTGTACCAGCGGTCGCTGTCGAACGTCAGCATGAAGGTGAGGAGATAGATCGCCAATGGCGCGATCCACAGGAACGGGATCACCGCGACTTCCTGCGATATCTGACTCGTAGTGGCAAGCAACAGGACGGAAGTCACGATCGAGAGACCGAGCCACATCGCCACGTTGGGCCATTTCGGCCGGGCGTCGTCTGCTTCGTCCGGCTGGCTGACTTCGCTATCGGGCACAGCATTGGACACAACGTTGGCGCCCCCGAACTTCCACGCGGTCCACGCGCACAGCGCCGCAAACGCGACGTAGCTCGCCGACCACATGATCGCTTGCGTCCGCAATCGCAGCCACGGCTCGATCAAGAAGGGATAGCTGAAGAGCGCCAACAACGATCCAGCGTTCGAGAGTGCGTACAAACGCCACGGAGAATCGTCAGGCCGCGAGTTATGGAACCACCGCTGCAGCAGCGGCGCAGTCGAGGAAAGCACGAAATACGGCGCTCCTACGGTTGCGGCGAGCAGCAGAAGTATATGCCCCGTCGGGTTGTCGCTGGTCGAAGGCTTCCACAGTTGGGCGTTGGGAATGATGGGCAGCGCGGCACACGAGAGCGCCAGCAGAGCCACGTGAATCCATGTCGAGACGCGGCTCGGTCCGCGCCGCTGCGATCCGAGAAAATGCGCGTAAGCGTAACCCGCGAGCAGCGCGGTCTGGAAGAACAGCATGCACGTGGTCCATACCGCGGGGCCTCCGCCGAACCAGGGAAGCACGAAACGGCCCATCATAGGCTGGAGTTGGAACAGCAGGAACGCGCTCAGAAATATCGTGACAGGGAAAAGCATCGCGGGCAATTTCCGACTCTAACACATGGCCTTCCCGGCGAGCCGCCGGACTCAGATGTTTTGCAAAACCTCGCCGATTTGATCCATGGCCCACGCCGCTTCCTTTTCGGTGATCGCGTAGGGAGGCATGAAGTAGACGATGTTCCCGAGAGGGCGAAGCAACAGGCCTCGTGCCAGAAACGCCGCCGTGAGTTTCGGCCCAATATTCGCCAAATATCCGCTGTTGCCCATTCGTTCGTCCTTGAGTTCCAGCGCGGCTACGCCGCCGATAACCCGCACATCGCCCACGTTTGGAAGCGAGCGGAATTCCTCGAATCCAGCGCGCAATTGCACATCCAGTGCCGCAACGCGACCGAGCGCGTCAGTTTCACGGAACAAGTCCAGGCTCGCGAGAGCGACGGCGCAGGCCAGCGGATTCGCGGTGTAAGAATGTCCGTGAAAGAAAGTCTTCGCCCGGTCGTCGCTCAAAAATGCATCATAGATGGCATCCGTCGCGGCCGTTACGCCCATCGGCAGATATCCCCCGGTCAGCGCCTTCGAGAGACACATGAGGTCGGGACGAATATCCGCATGCTCGCAAGCGAACATTTTGCCGGTGCGGCCGAAGCCGGTGAGAACTTCGTCGGCGATCATGAGCACTCCGTAGCGATCGCACAGGCGGCGCACGCCCGCGAGAAATTCGCGCGGCCAAACGATCATTCCTCCCGCGCCTTGCAGCATGGGTTCGATCAAGACGGCTGCGATGCTATCGCCATTTTCGGCGAGCTTCTTTTCCAGATCGCCCAGGCAATCGATGGAGCAAGTCGCTCGCGTTAATCCCAGAGGGCAGCGATAGCAATAAGGAGCATGCACGCGCTCCACTGAAAACAGCATCGAAGCGAACGCGCCGGTGAAAAGTGAATCTTCGCTCGCGGACATCGCGCCGACGGTGTCGCCGTGATAGGCATGATGCAACGCGACGAACTTCGTCCGCGCGGGCTTTCCCTGATTGCGCCAATATTGGACGGCGAGTTTAAGCGCGACCTCCACCGCCGTCGATCCGTTGTCGGAATAGAAAATGCGATGGAGGCCCGATGGAATCACGTCTACCAGCTTTTCGGCCAGATCGACCGCCGGTGCGTGCGTGCATCCGGCGAAGACCACGTGTTCGATGCGTCGCGCCTGCGCGGCCAGCGCCTCATTCAACTTGGGATGAGAATGCCCATGGATGTTGACCCACCACGAAGAAATGCCGTCCAGGATCTTGCGTCCATCTTCGGTGTAAAGATACACGCCTTCGCCCCGCGCGATCGCGAGCGGCGCTGGAGCGGTCGCCATCTGCGTGTACGGATGCCAGACATGCGCGCGATCCCGATCGGCGAGGCTCATCGCGAGGGTTGCTCCGGGAAAGTTTCCTGCATCACAAGCCGCTCCAGATGGCCTGCCGCGTCGAAGTGTGTTTTGCTCCATTCGCCCAGCGTTTGCGGCGTCAGCGGTTCGAAGCGCGGCATTTGCGCGATTACCGGCACTTTGCCGTAATGCTCGATCGCTTCCGCGTTGTCCGCGTTCGGCTCGCCGATCAGGACGACGCCGGCGACGAAGAGGGACCGCGCGCGCAGAGCCTCCACCGTCAAACGCGTGTGATTGATGGTCCCCAAGCCGCTGCGTGCGGCGACCAGGACCGGAAGTTCAAGCATGGCGATGAGGTCCGTCATGGAATCGGCGTTGTTCAACGGAACGAGCGCGCCTCCCGCTCCTTCGACGATCCAGATGGAATCCGCTTCCTTGGGCAGCATCCTATATAGGTGCAGAAGGCTGATGGGATCGTCGGCAAGCCGCGCGGCGAGATGGGGCGAAACGGGATGCTTGAGGCGAACGCCTTCGTTCAATATTTCAGCGTCGCTGGCCGCGGCCAGGCAGCGAACCTCGGCCGTATCGTCGTCTTGTTCGATGCCCGTCTGCACAGGCTTCCAGTAGCGCACGGGCGCGAGGTGGCGGTAGCGATGCAGTAATGCGGCACACAGCACCGTCTTGCCGACGCCCGTATCCGTGCCTGTGACGAACAGACCCCTTCTCATAATTTCGCGACTCTACCTGTCATTTTAAGAGCGGCGTCTAAGGCATCGGCAAAGCGATCGAGCGCGATTTTGCTGAGTCCCTGATTGACGGAGATGCGCAGCCGCGCGGTTCCTTCCGGGACTGTGGGAGGACGAATCGCACGTACGTCGAATCCATCGGCTACGAGCGCCTGCGCTACGGTCAACGCGAGTCCATTTTCGCCGAGGATAACAGGAATGATTTGCGAAGTCCCCGGCAATCCCAAGCGCGCCCGCAATTGAGCCGATCGCGCGAGCAAACGCCCGCGGCGCTCCGGTTCTTTCTCGATCACTTCAAGACTTGCCTCGAGTGCTGCCGCCATGGCGGGCGGAGGCGCAGTAGAAAAGATGAACGGCCGCCCGCGCTGGATCAA
>Ga0182013_10007726_pt1 | contig 11770 bp, 9 predicted proteins | sample 612S2MmetaG_FD_120487 | JGI IMG/M metagenome (GOLD analysis project Ga0182013, IMG submission 120487) | Permafrost microbial communities from Stordalen Mire, Sweden - 612S2M metaG | ecosystem: Environmental > Terrestrial > Soil > Wetlands > Permafrost | place: Sweden: Stordalen | collected...
CTTGAGCGCATTTTCCAAAGGCTTCACCCCGACGATCGTGAGGCGTTCCAAGGGGTTTTTGCGAAGGCGCTCGGGGGGCGGAGTTAGCTACGAGACCGAATTCCGGTTGATGTTGCCGGATGGCGGGGTGCGCTGGATCTCTTCCCACGGCCGTGTTGAATTTGATGCCAGCGACCAGCCAGTCCGGATACGTGGCGCCTCCCGCGATGTCACCGCGGACAGACAAGCCGAGCTGGAGACGCAGCACTTGCGGCAACAGGTCGCTCACGTGGGCCGTGTCACGATGATGGGCCAGCTCGCTACGGCGCTGGCGCATGAGATTAATCAGCCGCTCGGCGCCATCTTGCGCAACGCGGAAGCGGCGGAGCTTTTCCTTCAGGACGCCTCGCCCGACCTCGACGAAATCCGCGCGATCATTGCCGACATCCGCGAGGACGACCAGCGTGCGGGCGCCGTCATCGACCGGATGCGGGGGCTGCTCAAGCGGCAAAACCTAAGTACGCGGCCGATCCACGTTGGCGAACTCATTGGCGATGTCAGGGCCCTCGTGCGGGTTGACGCTGCGGCGCGGCATGTGAAGCTTGACGTGAACGTGCCAGGCGATCTGCCGCCTGTGCGTGGTGACCGCGTGCATCTTCAACAGGTGTTGCTCAACCTCATCCTCAACGGAATGGATGCGCTCAACGACTCGAGCCTGGAGGATCGGCGGGTTAGCGTGACCGCGTTGCTCGACGGAGCGCGGACCGTCGAGGTTGCCGTGAGCGATACCGGCACCGGCATCCCTGCCGACAAGCTCGCGCACATCTTCGATCCCTTTTTCACCACCAAGCGAAGCGGTATGGGGATGGGCTTGCCGATCTCGCGCACCATCATTGAGGCGCACGGCGGCCGATTCTGGGCGGAGAACAACAACAGCGGTGGGGCGACGTTTCGCTTCACGCTACCGATCGCGGAGGAGGCGGCCGCGAAATGAGCCTAACCGAGCCTACGGTTCAGATCGTCGATGACGATCGCTCTTTTCTTGTGGCGGCCTCGCGGCTACTACGGGCAAGCGGATTCGCGGTGAAGACCTTTTCGTCAGCGAGCGACTTTCTCGCGCAGCACGATACCGACGCGCCGGGGTGTGTTCTGGCTGATTTACAGATGCCTGGAATGAACGGACTCGACCTGCAATCGGCGCTCGCGAGATCGCGTAATCCGTTACCGATTCTCTTTCTCACCGGCCACGGAGACATCCCGTCGAGCGTGCGTGCGATGCGCGGCGGGGCCGTGGATTTTCTGGAGAAGCGCGCGCCGAAAGACAAGCTGCTCGATGCGGTGAGGCGGGCCCTTGTCCGCGATGCGCGCGAACGCGGGGAGCGTGCCCGGCAGCGGGAACTGCGTGCGCGCTTCGATGCGCTCAGCGAACGGGAACTCGAAGTCCTCTCCCATGTCGTGCGAGGCAGGCTTAATAAACAGATCGCCTCCGATCTCGGCATTCACGAGCGGACGGTCAAGCTTCACCGCACGGCGATCACCACGAAACTGGGCGTGTCCTCAGTCGCGGAGCTCACACGGCTGACGCTGGAAGCGGGCATCTTCGAGGCATCCGCGACCACCTGCCCTAAAGGGCAGTAGTCGGCAGTCCCGCCGAGGCCTATGGTGCTCATAGGCCCCAATGAGCAAAACTACACCGATCTACGTCGCCGTCGTTGATGACGACGAGAATCTTTGCCGATCCCTTAGCAGGCTACTCCGTGCGGGGGGCATTCAGCCGATCAGCTATGCCTCAGCGGAGGCATTCCTCGCGGATACGAAGCACTCGCAGTTCGACTGCCTGGTGCTCGACATCCAGCTCGGTGGCATGTCCGGCATCGAACTCGCTCAGCGGCTACTGGCCGAAGGCGGCCACACTCCTTTCATCTACATTACTGCTCACGATGACGCTGAAACGCGCGCAGAGGCCGAAGCTGCGGGTTGCACGGCTTACTTCCGCAAGTCCGATCCCGGCGCCGCAGTGCTCGACGCCATTCGCAGAGCAGCGGCCTGAACGGCACGATATGAAAACTGCGGTGGCGCCGAGTTCTACGAGCGGACCGGAAGCCGGACGAAGTTGTGAAAGTGAAATGAACAAACCGATGCAACCAACTCAAATGAAAGTGTCGAGGCTTAGGCTTACTTTGCGAGTTATACCACTCTTATTACTGTGTTTAATTCTTCTGGTGGGAATGCAGGCGTCTGCTCAGGATGACTCGCAGAGCAAACCGGCTACCTCTAACACTGCTGGGGCGCAACCTGCGGCAGAAGGGGACACCGAAGCGCTGGCGAAAGCTGCGCAGAATCCGGTGGCCTCGATGATCAGCGTTCCGCTCCAGAACAACACGGCTTTTGGGGCTGGACCGTATGACCGCACTCTCAATGTACTGAATATCCAGCCCGTCATTCCCATCAGCATCAGTGAAAACTGGAACCTGATTACTCGCATTATTCAGCCGATCGTCTGGCAGCCGAACGTGAGTCAGACATCTCAAGGCTGGTTTGGGCTCGGCGACATGAACCCCACGTTCTTCTTTTCCCCAGCAAAGCCGAGCAAATTGATTTGGGGCGTCGGGCCGACCTTCGTTATCCCCACGGCAACTGCGGATCAACTCGGACAGGGAAAGTTCAGCATGGGGCCTGGCGTCGTTTTGTTGACCACGCCGGGCAAATGGGTCATCGGCACCTTGATCAACAACGTTTGGTCGGTTGCCGGTTCGGGGAGCCGTCCCCCAGTCAATCAGATGCTGCTGCAATGGTTCGTCAACTACAACATGAAGAAAGGCTGGTATCTCGCCTCGTCGCCGATCGTCACTGCCAACTGGCGGGCAAGCAGCGGCAACGTATTGACGCTGCCTTTCGGTGGCGGTGTGGGAAGAATCATGAAGCTGGGAAATCAGCCGGTCAACCTCCTGGCGCAGTTGTACGGCAACGCGATATATCCCACGGGCACGTCCCCGTGGAGCATGCGGCTGCAAATTCAGTTCCTGTACCCGAAGAAGCCGTAGACGATGAAGAACCGGATGATGGAACAAGAACTGAAGCGGTTGAACAGCAGATCCCAAGAATCGGCAACGGTAGTGAGCGGTTTAGCAATAGAGCTTTCCGTCACCGGATTAACGCAGGATCACCTTAATTAGGAGAAGAATATGGACTTTGGTGCGAGTGTTCGAAAACTAACGCTGGGCGCTCTTACGGTCTCCAGCTTCTTGGCGGCGGGCGGCAGTGCAATAGCGCAAGCACAAACCACCGCGGCGAAACAGCCCAACATCGTGATCATCTGGGGTGATGACATCGGCCAGACAGATGTTAGCGCGTATTCGATGGGACTGATGGGCTTCCGCACGCCCAACATCGATCGTGTCGCCAAAGAAGGGATGATCTTCACCGATTACTATGCGGAGCAGAGCTGCACCGCAGGCCGCGCGTCCTTCATCACCGGCCAGTCGGGATTACGTACCGGTTTGACCAAGGTTGGTTTGCCTGGAGCCTCCGTAGGGTTGCAGAAGGAAGATCCGACGATCGCGGAACTGTTGAAGGCGCGGGGCTATGCGACAGGCCAGTTCGGCAAGAACCATCTGGGCGACCGTAACGAATATCTGCCTACCGTACACGGCTTCGACGAATTTTACGGCAACCTGTACCACCTCAACGCTGAAGAAGAGCCGGAAGATTCCGACTATCCGAAGGACCCGGCATTCCGTGCCAAGTTTGGCCCGCGCGGCGTGCTGGACTGCAAGGCCTCGACTGTCGACGATCCGACGGTGGATCCTCGGTTCGGTAAGGTCGGCAAACAGGTCTGCAAGGACACAGGTCCGCTGACCAGGAAGCGAATGGAAACGATCGACGACGACGTCGCTGCTCGGGCCGTGGAATTCATTGAGCGGCAGAACAAGGCCGGCAAGCCTGCCTTCGTCTGGATCAACTTTACCCACATGCACTTCCGCACCCACACCAAGGCGGAGAGCATTGGTCAGTCCGGCCGCTGGCAGAGCCCATACCACGATGCCATGATCGACCACGACAAAAATGTCGGCACGATCCTCAAAGCCCTGGATGATCAGGGCATGGTAGACAACACCTTCGTCATGTACTCCACCGACAACGGTCCGCACATGAACAGCTGGCCGGACGCAGCCATGACGCCATTCCGCAGTGAGAAAAACACTAACTGGGAGGGTGCTTACCGCGTGCCGGCGATGGTCCGGTGGCCGGGGCATATCAAGCCGGGCAGCGTGTCCAACGAGATTATTGCTCACCTCGACTGGCTGCCGACATTTCTGGCAATGGCCGGCGACCCGCAGATCAAGGACGAACTACTCAAGGGCTACAAGGTGGGCAACATGACCTACAAGGTCCACCTGGATGGCGACAACCTTCTCCCGTACCTGACCGGACAAACCGAGAAGAGCCCGCGGGAATCGTTCTTCTACATCAACGACGATCAGCAACTGACAGCTCTGCGCTTCGACAACTGGAAGCTGGTGTTCATGGAGCAGCAGACTCCGGGAACGATGCTGATCTGGGCGAACCCGTTCACCAGCCTGCGGGTGCCGAAGATGTTCAACCTTCGCATGGACCCATACGAGCGCGCTGACGTCACCTCGAACACCTACTGGGACTGGGAGATCGATCATGTGTACCTGTTGGTGCCGGCCCAGGAGTATGTGGGCAAGTTCCTTGCGACCTTCAAGGACTACCCACAGCGGCAGAAGGCAGCCAGCTTCAACATGGATGAAGTTCTCAAGCAGCTTCAGGACAGCGGGGACGCGGAGTAGCACAGGAATGCGGCGGGCGCTTCCACGGAAGCGCCGTGCCTTGTCTCACCTGAAAGGATCCCACAACTATGAAGATCACTCGCACTCCGAACCTCCTCGCCGCCACGGTCGGTTTGCTGGCGTTCATCACAACCATAGCTTGGGCCGCCGACCCGGCGCTGCCGAAAGGTGACGCCGTTGAGCCCGCACCCCGGCTCATTTTGCAGATCACCGTGGACCAACTGCGGGGCGACCAGCCTGGGCGATTCGTCAGGAACATGGGCGAGGGCGGGTTCCGCTATCTCATGAATAACGGCATCTGGTATGCCGACGCCCATCACGCCCACGCCAACACGGAGACCATCGTGGGCCATACGACGCTCGCTACCGGCGCCGACCCAGCAGTGCATGGCATGATCGGGAACGTATGGCTGGATCGCCAAACAGGGAAGCTCACCTACAATATCGAAGATCCTAAATATCGGATCCTCACTCCCGGAGCTGACGTCAACAAAGCGACGGAGATTGATCCCACTCAGAAGGTGGCCTCCACTGAGGGGCGCTCGCCCAACGCCATTCTCGGTTCCACCTTCGGTGACGAACTGGCAATTTACACCGCCGGGCGGGCGAAAATCTTCGGAGTATCAATCAAAGATCGCGGCGCGGTTTCCATGGCCGGTCACGCTGGAAAGGCGTTCTGGTTTTCGAAAGCATCCGGCGAGTTTGTCACCAGTTCGTACTACTATGACCGTTACCCGGCTTGGGTCAACCAGTGGAACCAGCAGAAGCCAGCCAACTCTTATTCCGGCAAGTCGTGGGAACTGCTGCACGAAAGGTCCTCGTATCTATTCGGCGACGCTGATGATGAGCCTTGGGAAACTGATTTCGCCGGTTATGGGCGGGTCTTTCCGCATCCTTATGGTTCGGACAAAGACAAATACTTCACTACGCGACTTACCCTGAGTCCGGCGGGCGACGACCTCACTCTCGCTTTCGCGAAGACTCTGATCGACGCGGAACAGCTCGGGCAGCGCGAAGTCACTGACTATCTGTCCATTAGCTTCTCGTCGACCGATTACGTTGGGCATATCTTCGGGCCTTCCAGTCTGGAGATGGAAGACAACCTGTTGCGCCTGGACCGCACGCTCGCAGACCTCTTTGCCTTTGTGGACAAACGTATCGGGCTGAAGAATGTGGTGATTGTGTTGTCAGCCGATCACGGCGGACCCGAAGCCCCGGGCTACCTGAACTCGCTCGGAATTCCCGCCAAATACGTGACGCCCGAAAAATGGGACAAAGAGCCTGCCATAAGCGCCCTCAAGCAGAAGTCCGGCATCGGCAAAGAGCTTATCCAGTCATATCGTCAGCCCTACGTTTATCTCAATCATGAGATGATCCGCGAGATGGGTCTCGGCGAGGCCGTCGTCGAAAAGGCGGTGGCGGAGCAGCTGATGAAGTTTGACGGAGTGGACCTGGCGATCTCCAGCACGGCGCTCAGCGAGGGCAATCTCCCCAACACCCCCTTAATTCAGTCGGTGCTGCGCAACTACAATCCCCGTCGCTCGGGCGACATCTATGTCGTCTTCGATCAGCACTGCTTTATCAATGACTTTGACGGATTGACCGTGACAGTCACCCACGGTTCACCCTGGAACTACGACAACTTCGTGCCAGTCGTGTTTGCCGGCGGCAAGCTGACGGCGCGCCGGGTTTACCGTCCCATTGAGACCGTTGACGTTGCCTCCACCTTGTCGGCCATTGTCGGCGCCAAACCGCCGTCCGGCGCACGAGGCGCGCCTTTGCCGGAGGTCCTGCAGGGTGCCGGAAGATGATTAGCTGAACAAATTGAATTCATTGCTGAGTATCCGGATGTTCTTGAAGAGAACAATGGAGATGAACACGAAGATGAAAGCCACAGTTAGACAGTGCGTTGCAATTGGAACGTTGGTATGTGCCCTAGCTACGCTGGGACGCAACGTATACGCGCAAGCCCCCACCCCCGCTTCCGATCGAGCCTCGGTCACCGCGATCGATATTCTTCTCGATCCCGACTCAACCATGATGAAGCACTCGGACGCTGTGAACGCCCGTCTGCGTTCGGTCTACCCGAAGGGTTTCGCGCTCGATGCCACCCATCGTCCACACATCACGTTGTTGCAGCGCTTCGTGCGCACGGCAGATCTCGACCAGGTCTATGCCGCCGCCAACAAAGTCCTGGCGGGTGTGAAAGCCAGCGACCTCCAGATGAAGGCATTCAAGTACTACTACCTCCCGGTCGGTGACCTTGGTCTTTCTGGGATTGTCGCGGAACCGACGCCGGAGTTGACCAAACTGCAGCAGGAGCTTGTTAACGCTGTGGCTCCATTCACTGTGCCCACTGGCACGGCCGGGGCGTTCTACACCACGCCGAAAGAGCCCGACATTCAACCGGCGGTGATTGCCTACGTTGCGGCCTTCGTGCCAGTGGCTACGGGCGCGAAGTTCAATCCGCACGTCACCACGGGTCTGGCTCCCAAGGAGTATCTGGACAAGATGCTGGCTGAACCGTTTAAGTCGTTCACCTTCGCGCCGGCGGGCGCGTCCGTCTATCAGCTAGGTGACTTCGGGACCGCATCGAAGAAGCTTAAGGATTTGGATTTGCAGCCATGAGTCACACAGCACCGTCAATGGCTGACGAGTCGCCGGATTTCTCGCTGGTCTTGGGCGGGCCCCTCTTCCAAATGTGCCGGCGCGCCCATCTCTCGGGAGATGCGCTGCAGTTACTGCATCGGCGGATCGTGGCGATCGTGCTGATTGCGTGGCTGCCCTTGTTGTTGTTATCAGTGGTCGGAAATTACATTCTGGCCGGCACGGTGAAACTGGCATTTCTGCACGACATCGAGGCCCACGTTCGATTACTAGTGGCGTTGCCGGTGCTGATTGCCGCTGAGCTAATCGTCCACTTGCGCCTTCGCCCGAAGGTGAAGACCTTCCTGTCGCGCCATATCGTCAGGCAGCAGGACGAGCCGAGATTCTTCGCTGCCGTCGACTCGGCAATGCGCCTGCGCAACTCGGTGCCACTGGAGCTTGGAATGCTGGCCTTGGTTTATACCCTTGGTCTGTGGGTGTGGCGAAGCCAGATCGCCCTAGGCGCCTCGACCTGGTACGCGATACAAGAGAGCGGCCACTTGCATCTCACCGCCGCCGGCTACTGGTACGCTTTCGTCAGCATTCCGATTTTTCAGTTCATCCTGTTGCGTTGGTATGTGCGTATTCTTATCTGGTTTCGCTTCCTCTGGCAGGTTTCGAGACTAAACCTGCATCTGGTCGCCACTCATCCCGATCGATCAGGTGGCTTGGCGTTTCTGGGAAAGACGTCCTACGCCTTCGGTCCGATTTTGTTCGCCCAGGGCGCCTTGCTGGCAGGTGTGATCGCCAGTCGTGTTTTGTTCGGTGGCGAAAGCTTGTTGTCGTTCAAGATGGAAGCCGTCAGCTTGGTTGTTTTCTTCCTGGTGATCGTCCTTGCGCCGCTCACCATGTTTACTCCTCAACTGGCGCGCGCGAAGCGTAATGGTTTATCCCAATACGGCCTGCTGGCGAGCCGTTATGTGGATGGATTCGAGCAGAAATGGGTCGAAGGAAACGCGACAGAAGGCGATGAGCTTTTGGGCAGCGCCGATATTCAGTCCTTGGCCGATCTGGGGAACAGTTACGCCGCTGTGCAGGATATGCGACCGGTGCCATTCGGTCTGAAAGACATAGGCCGGCTCGCCGCAGCCACAGCGGTACCGCTTTTACCGCTCGGCCTTACCGTGTTTTCTCTCGAAGAGTTGGTGATGCGGATCGTTAAGATCCTTTTCTGACAAAACGAAACGGGTGAGATCTTAGGCCGCGCCGAGATAAGTGCTCGGGTCACGCGCACGATTAAGGAGAATCGGAATGAAATCTGCTGGGGCTTCCTCCAGAGCTGAAAGACGCAAGCAAGGAAAAGCGCTTCGCGAAAAGTGCTCGCGCACTTCGCAAGGCGAGTGGAAGCCACGTTCGAAGTCGCAAGACATAATCAAGCTACTTGAGGAATCGGACGCCGACCGCATTGCAGGTCTGATCCCAGTTAAGTATCAGAGAATGTCTGTGTCGCCCTTCACGTTTTACCGCGGCACGGCGATCATCCAGGCGCGGGATCTGGCGAGTGCTCCTGTGTCAGGGATTACCGTTCAGGCCTGCGGCGATTGCCATCTGGCGAACTTTGGCGGCTTCGCCTCACCTGAACGTGCGTTGGTTTTCGACATCAACGATTTCGATGAAACGTTTCCCGGCCCTTGGGAATGGGACGTAAAGCGATTGGGCGCCAGCCTCGTGCTGGCGGCCCGGGACCGGAGTTTTTCCAAGGCCATCGCTGATCAGACCGTGCGAGCGGCTGTTGCGTCTTATCGAGAGCACATGGCGGAATTCGCTGAGATGAAAGTGCTCGACACTTGGTACGCACAGGTCAGCCTCGACGCCGTCAAGGAGTACTTTCGAAAAGATCAGGACATGTCGGCCCGCTTGTCAAAGAAAGTGAAGGAGGCTCGGTCGCGAACCTCGGAGGCGGTGGTTCCGAAGCTCACTGCGATCGTTAATGGACATCGGAAGATCAAGGACAACCCTCCGGTCATTTATCATGTGCACGAATTTACCCGGAACTTCGAAAAGCTGCGCGTGGCATTCACCGAGGAGTACAAGAAATCGTTGCAGGCGGATCGCAGGCATCTATACGAGAGATATCGCTATCAGGACAGTGCAATAAAAGTCGTTGGGGTCGGCAGTGTCGGGACAAGGTGCTATCTTTCGCTGCTTCTAGCCGATGACGATGATCCACTCTTTCTTCAAATCAAGGAAGCCCGCAGGTCGGTGTTGGAGCCGGCGCACGGAAAGAGCCGCTATGCGCATCAGGGTCTTCGCGTGGTAGAGGGTCAACGTGTCATGCAAGCGGCAAGTGACATCTTTCTCGGTTGGGCCCGTACCGAGGGGCACGATTACTACTTCCGCCAATTTCGTGACATGAAAGTTTCCGCTGAAGTTGAAACCTTCCGGCCGGGCACTCTGGTTGGCTACGCCAGTTTGTGCGGCTGGGCTCTGGCGCGAGCCCATGCTAAGGCCGGCGATGCGGCAATAATCGCCGGATACCTGGGATCGAACGATCAGTTCGACGATGCCCTGGCACAATATTCGGAAGCCTACGCTGACCAGGCTGAACGTGACTTCAAGACCTTCCAGGTAGCGATTCGCTCCGGACGCCTCTCAACCGAACCAGCGAAGGAAGCGGGGCTGGAGTTCCTGCTGTAGCAAACGCCGTCAAACGGGACGGCAGGGGCCTCCGTTAGCTCGTCACACGCTTCTGTGACATTCCACATGGCGCACGACTCCTCCGATTCCTACTATTGTGGTGACTGGTCGGAAGTAGAACTTCTATTGGATGAGCAAGTTTAGCGACCCCGTATTACCGCTGCCGTTCTATCCGGGAACCAAGCCCCGCTTCCACGCCATGGTTAAGCCAACGGGAGCGGTCTGCAACCTAAACTGCACCTACTGCTATTACCTGCACAAAGAGCAATTATTGCGCGGCGACAGCAAGTTCCGCATCAGTGACGAGATATTAGAGGCGCATATACGCCAGTACATTGAAGCCCAGCGCGGCGACGAAGTCGTATTCTCCTGGCAGGGTGGCGAACCGACCCTGCTGGGCGTCGGATTCTTCGAGAAGGTGATCGCACTCGAAAAGAAATACCAGCGTCCGGGTCTGAACATCGAGAACGACCTCCAGACCAATGGCACTCTGCTGAATGACGACTGGTACTCGTTTCTGCGCCACGACAAGTTCCTGGTTGGGCTGAGCATCGATGGTCCGCAAGAACTGCACGACCGCTTCCGGGTGAACAAGGGTGGCCAACCGACCTTTGACAAGGTCTTCGCCGCCGGCCAACAGTTGCAGCGGCATGAAATCCCATTCAACACTCTGACAGTGGTTAATCGCGTCAACGCCAAGAAGCCGCTCGATGTTTATCGTTTCCTGAGCCGAGAACTTGGTCCGCGGCAGTTGCAATTCATTCCGTGCGTGGAGCCGAAGGTGTTCACCACCACTGCGCCCCAGAAATGGGGTCCGGCGACGTTGCCAATGCAGGATTCGCCAGCCGCGCATCCGGGCAATCCCGACTCTGTGGTCACGGATTGGTCGGTCGATCCTGATGACTGGGGCTATTTCCTCTGCAAGGTTTGGGATGACTGGTACCGGCGCGATTATGGCAAGGTGCATGTCAACCTGTTCGAGACCGCAGTCGCGCAGTGGATGGGACTGGACTCGCAGGTGTGCGTCTTGAGCGAGTTTTGCGGCAAGGGCGTGGCACTGGAGCACGATGGGAGCGTCTATGCCTGCGATCACTATGTTTATCCAGAATACAAGCTGGGCAATATCTCAGAAAAACATATCTCGCGCATGGTGTTTTCCGAGGGTCAGAAGAAATTCGGCTTTGCCAAACGAGATGACTTGCCCCAGCAATGCTGCGAATGCCAGCATGGATTTGCTTGCAACGGCGAGTGTCCTAAGAACCGGCTGATTCGCACCCGTGATGGCCAGCCCGGATTGAATTACCTCTGCAGCGGCCTACAGAAATTCTGGCATCACATCGATCCTGATATGAAAGATATCTTGCAGCGCGTTGAGCGCGCCGGAGCCCCTCGTAATCTCCCAACGTTCCGCGTCTAGAGCGTCCTATATCCCAGCAGTCAAAATTCCACCCGTATGCTTGGTTCGGCTTGGCGTCCTCGGCTCAGTCTGGCCCACAACTGGTGGCAACGCGCTGATGATTGCGTCCGGTCAATAGCGCCGCCCGCGTCGGACATGGCCAGTGGTATGAAAGCGGCTATAGAAAACGCAGCCACTCGCAATGCAGCTCAAAGTCGGAGTATGAAGCTCGGTGCCGTAGGGATCCGGCAGTCCGGGACCCACGTTATCAAGCTCATCGCTCGTTCGGCAACATCCA
>Ga0182013_10007728_pt1 | contig 11767 bp, 12 predicted proteins | sample 612S2MmetaG_FD_120487 | JGI IMG/M metagenome (GOLD analysis project Ga0182013, IMG submission 120487) | Permafrost microbial communities from Stordalen Mire, Sweden - 612S2M metaG | ecosystem: Environmental > Terrestrial > Soil > Wetlands > Permafrost | place: Sweden: Stordalen | collected...
GATCTCATAGCCGGATGAGCCGGGCTCGACTTCGATGTGACCGAAACGGGCGAGTGCGCCCGCATCCAGCACGTCGCTGGCGTATTCGTGCTTTTCCGCGGCGTTCAGGCTGAAGAGCTTGCCGGTGTTCCCGGAACCGATCAAGATGCTGCCCGTTCCCTCAGCGTCTCGCACCACGGCGAAGCTCAAAGCTTGCTGCGCTTCAAGGTGCGCGATATCGGCGAAGCTCCCGTCGTTCTGGATGCGGAAGACGTGTCCGCGATTGCCTGTGAGCGCCAGCAGGCCGTCCGGTTGCGCAGAAAGGGCGTAGACAATATCGTCTTTGCTCGACCACAGTTTGCGCGGAGCCTGGCCTTCGGCGAGAGCGTAAATCTCCGTTCCCTCGGGCAGGGAAGCGCTCGTATTCACGGCCTGAACCGAACCGGGTTGGATGATGGTGATGGAAACAGCTCCGACGCCCTGCACAGGCAGAGGCGGAAGCTGATTATGGGTCTTGTCTCCCACACTGGCTGCATAGATGGTGCCGTCGGCGCTTACCGCGACCGAAGTGATCTCGCGCCGGGGAGCATCGAACAGCACATAGCCTTTGCCTTCGGGGCTGATGCGGTAGACCAGGCCGGAGCCATCGGAACCTGCGATCAGGTTGCCTTTCCTATCCCATGCAAGCGAGCGAATGTGTGCTTCGTCAGACTTGAAAAACTGCTCGGGTTTGGCGCCAGGCTTGGCAGGGTCAATGCGGTAGACCGCGCCCGGCCCCCCGGTAGCTATATAAAGCTTTCCGGCGGTGTCGAAGGTCAAGTCCCATATGTAATGCGCCTTGTTGGAGCTTTCCTTTTCCGTGTCTTGGTCCGGGCTGCCCGCCCTGGACAAGTCGAAAACCAGGGTCGCGCTGCTCTCGTCCTGTTTGGATGTTGCATCGGGCTTGAGCTTGTAGACCTTGCCGCTGGGCAGTGTGGCTGCGTATAGATAACCGTCCGGACCCAATTTCAGAACCTGGACGCTCACGTCTTTGGTCTCGAGGAGTGTGAAAGGCTTTCCATCCCGATCGACGCGGATCACAGTGGCGGGCGAGCCGGTACCGAGGTAGGCGAAGCCGCTTTTGTCCACAGCTACGGACCAGACGAAAGTAGAAGGTGTCGTCAATTCGTTGCCAAGTCCCGGACCACCGCGCAAGTGGCCATCGCTCTCGAGCGCAACCCCTTGGGGGGTGCCTTTTTCGAACTCCTCGAGCTTCGACTGGGTCCAGAGGCGGGTGCCTTGCGCTCGAACCGGCATCGAGGCAGCGAGGAGAAGGGTAAAGATCAGCGCGCTGATGCCAGCAGAGGCACGGAGAAAGCGGACGGCGTGAGAGGAAGCGATCATGCTGCGGTTAAGTCTACTAAAGTCTGTCGGCAGATGGCCCAAGGCTGACCTTTCCCAAAGGTCTAAGCCAACCTCGTACTCTCTTTTTTTCCGCCTCCACCCTTACAACCCGGTGTTCCATTTCGACACAAAATCACCCCGCGGACCACTACGGGAAGCGGTACGTTTGTCATCTAAAACAAATGCCATGAGTGCCGAAGAAGTAGATGAGGATAGACAACATGGCAACCACAACGACCACCGCCTTCTCTGTAGCCATCCCGGCGCCCGCGGCGCAAACCATCCGCACAGGCTTGAAATGCCGCCGCAGCATCAGTCCGCAAGCCGGCCGCGCACTCGAGATCCTGGGCCACGCCATCGAGTACCTGACCGATGAGTTTATCCATCAGGGTGGAACGTTCTCCTCGAACGACAGCCAACTGCAGGCGGTGCAGTTGCTCATGGCGATCAATCGCCAGATCTATTTCGAATGTCCTGAAGTGCCTCCCATCAAAAAGCGCCTTCTTTCTTTGTTTCACCTTCAAGTGAACTAAGCAGACCTTCCTGTCAACACGCTCATTCAACAAGAAATACTGCGCCGAGCGATCGGCGCAGTATCTCTATGGCTGCTGCAATTTTCCAGGATTTAATTTCGCTCTTGCTCGCAGGGATTGGATTCTCTTGTCCCGCGTCTACTGCCCCAAGACAAGCACAGCAAACAGCACCAGCCAGGCCAGACCCATGGTGTGCCAGAACCACGCCGTTGCGTCCACAGCTATCTGCCGGGACTCAACGCGCTTCAGCCATCCCAGTGCCCCCAAGCAAAACACTAGGGCAATGATCCCGAGAGCCAGATGCGCTGCGTGCAGTCCCGTGATGAGGTAAAAGAAGTAGCTTGCCGGCGTAGCATTCTGATCGAAGGCGAATCCCTGCGCCGTCAGTTGCCTCCAGGCCAGCGCCTGGCCAGCCAGGAAAAGAATGCCCAGTGCCAGCGTTGCCGCCAACCACGGCCGCGTCCGCCTCAGTGCAGGCTGACCCAGCCCCAGCCACTCCTCCAGCACATCAATTTCATGAAAAATATGCCTGCGAGCAATTTCCATAGTAATCCCGCTCAGCACCAGCACCGCTGTATTAAGAAAAAGAATGGGGGGCAGCAGCACGGGGTGCCAGTCGCCAACTTGGCGCAGAGTTCGCGCGTCCATGTGTGTCCCCGCCTGGCGCGCGTAAAACAACGCCACCAGAACGACAAAGAACATCATGTCTCCGGCAATGGCGCAGAAAACAAAGGATCGGATGCGATGAAGCGCTTCACGCGGTCCCCTGCGCTGTGACTTCCAGTCGTCGTCCCCGCCGCCTCCCCCGCCGCCCGTAGGCCGCCGGTCGACAGGCGGTTTTCCGCCAAAGCCGGGGTCCTTCCGCTCGATCTCCGATGGCGTGGGCGTAAAGATGGAAGGCATAATCGGCCTCTGTGAGATTGAGGTTACACTCACTTTGGTTTGGACGCATCCAGAATCGGATGGGGATGTATCACCATGCGGAGATTCTCCGCATGCCCTGGTGGGTCCGCCTCTGCTTCAAAGCACGGCAACTTATTGATCTTGCTTGCCTGTCACGATTTGAACGAAGAGGCTGTGCACGCGGCGGTCACTGGAAAGCTCGGGATGAAATGTCGCTGCCAGCACCGATCCCTGCCGGACAAGAACCGGATCACCGTTGCGGCGGGCCAGAATCTGCACTCCATCCCCGATCGACGCAATCCGCGGTGCTCGAATAAAGACCATCTCGAGCGGCCCACCGGGAAGCTCTGTCTCCGCCATGAGAATGCTCGAGTCGATCTGGCGGCCGTAGGCGTTTCGCTCGACCACCGCGTCCAGGATGCCCAGGCTGCGCTGGAATGGATTGCGCACCTCCCGCGCCAGAAGGATCGCGCCGGCGCAGGTGCCGAACACAGCGCTCCGCTTGGAAAACTCCTCGAGCGCTTCAAAGAAACCGCGCTTCTCGAGGAACTTCAGCATCGTCGTTGATTCGCCGCCCGGCATGATCAACCCGTCAAGCCCGGAAAGCTCCTCAGGCTTCCGCACCTCGCACGGCTTGGCACCACTGTCCGTCAGAGCTGTCGCATGGGCTGCATAATCGCCCTGAATCGCGAGCACACCGATCCGAGGCAAAGTGCGTGCTTTCATCAACCCCTCAACTCCTGTGGATCTCTGTGTTCACCAGCGCAGCGTCTTCAGCTAACGCCCGGGGTTCCCATCCTCTTCGACTCTGTTCCCGTGCGTCATTGGGAGCGAAAAAGCCCGTGCGAGCGAAGAGCGAGCGTCTGCCCGCACGGCCAGTGCTCACCAGCCGCGCGTCTGCAACAGTTGCGATTGCTCAAGACCGGCAGCCGCCAGACCCTTCATCGTGCCGGTAACCTGTTCGCTCACCTCGGCCAGAATCTTCGGATCGTTGAAGTGTGTCGTCGCAATCACGATAGCTTTGGCTCGGGAAACAGCCTCTTCGCGCTCCTTGGGATCGTTCTCGACATCGAGCGGCGTGGCCCGTTCCTTCATGAAAATGCCCGAGCCGACAAAGATGGCCTCCGCTCCAAGTTGCATCATGAGTGCCGCATCAGCAGGGGTGGCGATGCCTCCCGCTGAGAAGTTCGGCACCGGCAGCTTGCCGGTTTGTGCCACCATCCGCACAAGTTCATAAGGAGCCTGGTGGTTCTTGGCGGCAGCATAAAGTTCCTGCTCAGTCAGAACGGTGAGCGCGCGCATTTCGCCCGTGATCTGGCGCATATGCTGGACCGCATGCACCACGTCGCCCGTGCCCGCCTCGCCCTTGGTGCGAATCATGGCAGCGCCTTCAGCGATGCGCCGCAGAGCTTCGCCCAGATTACGTGCGCCGCAGACAAATGGCGTGGCAAAGGCATGCTTGTCGATGTGGTGAGCCTCGTCCGCGGGAGTCAGAACCTCGCTCTCGTCGATAAAGTCCACGCCCAGTTCCTGCAGAATCTGAGCCTCGGCAAAGTGTCCAATCCGCGCCTTGGCCATCACCGGGATGGAGACGGCCTGAATGATCTGGCGAATAAGGCTTGGCTTGGCCATGCGGGCCACACCGCCTTCGGCGCGAATCATCGCCGGAACACGTTCCAGCGCCATCACCGACGTAGCGCCAGCTTCCTCAGCGATCCGGGCCTGTTCCACGTTCATCACGTCCATGATGACGCCGCCCTTCAGCATCTCGGCCAGGCCCACTTTCAGACGCAGACTCGTTCCATTAAAAGTCTTGTTTTCATTTTGTTCCGGCATGCTCTTCGACCTCGAGTTCACTCGGCTTTGCTCGGCTCTCCGCCGGCAAAACCGCAAGTTTCCGTCCCTTTCAGTGTAGCAGCGTTACGGATTCCCGGTTTCATCAGGCTCACTCGGGCAAGGGGTAAGGGCATCTTCATTGGACCCTTCCAAGGCTGCTGAGCTACTTCTGGTCACTTCTCTGCATGCTTTCCAATCACATGGCCACAGTGCACTCAACGCCGGCACAGGAAAGCGCACAGCCAAATCTGCCCGCCGCAAACGGTGGCAGCGAGACGGGCAAGAGTCAGGCGCTGGTAGCCTCGCCGCAGCAAGCGGCCGAGCCGGGCGATCCGCCGCCGTTAAGCGCGCCCGTCTCTTTGCTCCCGGTGGAGCTTGATGTTGCGGTCCCGGTCCGCCAGTTTCGGGTTCGAAACCTACTGGCCCTGGAGCCGGGGCAATTGATCGAGTCTCAATGGGGAAACGGAGAAGACGTCCCCCTGGCTTCCGGTGATGTGCAGTTGGCCTGGAGTGAGTTTGAGGTCATTGAGACGCAACTGGCCGTTCGGATTACTCGTTTGGCCTGAGAGGGGCGGCACGGACTTGCGGGTGGAGGCACGAAGGGCGATTTCGATTCGCGTGCGGAGTTTTAGGAAGGATTGGAAATGAAGGATGAACGCGAGGGTAAGGCGGTCGAGGCGATCTCGTCGCTTGGCGGTCTTGCCGGGTCGCTTCTAAGGCCGTTGCTGAACAGGCTGCGCAGTGTGCCCCGCCCCCAGCCTCGTCTCGAACTTCTGGAGCGCATCTCGATTGCTCCGAGGCAGACTTTGTCGTTGGTCGAGGCCGAAGGCCGCCGATTTCTTGTGGCCACATCCATGGACGGCGGTCCAGTATTTTACCCACTCGACAGAGGAGCGCAACCTGCGATTCGCCGGGCACCGAGGGTTTCATGGTAGCGCTGTTGGCGGCGGCGCATTCGGCCTCTGCGGCGCCTGTATCGCTGCTGCCTGATCTGAATGCGCGCCTCCATCCTTCGGATTCCACTCCTTGGACCATCCTGCTGGTCCTGACGCTGATCACACTGCTTCCGGCAATTTTGATGTGCATGACGCCGCTGGTGCGCCTGCTGGTGGTCTTCCACTTCCTGCGCCAGGCGCTGGGCACACAGACCGCGCCCTCCAATTCAACTCTGATGGGCCTGGCCCTGATGATGACCTGGTTCCTGATGACGCCGGTCCTCACCCAGGTCGATCAACAGTCGATTGAGCCTTACCGCGACGGCCAGATCACCGGAGTGGAAGCCATCGACCGCGGAGCCCAACCCGTGAAGCACTTCCTGTTGCGCTACGCGCGGGAGAAGGACCTCGCGCTTTTCACTTCTGCTGGACAGATTCCGCGTCCCAACACGGCCGGCGAGCTGCCCATGCGGGTTGTGATTCCAGCCTACATTCTCTCCGAACTGAAGGCAGGCTTCGCCATCGGTGCGGTGCTGTTTCTCCCGTTTCTTCTCATCGACATGGTGACCGCGGCCATCACCACCTCGATCGGTATGTTCCAGTTGCCGCCGGTTGTGGTTTCAACCCCCTTGAAGATTCTCCTGTTTGTCATGGTCGATGGATGGAACCTGCTGGCCGGCTCGCTGCTGAAGAGCTTTTGAGCCGTTTTTGCTTTGCTGAGGGAATAGAGACAAGATGTCACCCGACCTGGTTGCCGAGTTGCTTCGCCAGTTGATGAAGGAAGCCATGATCCTGTCTGCGCCGCTGCTGATCGCTGCGGTCCTGCTGAGCTTTGCGCTGAGCCTGGTGCAGACCCTGACCAGCCTTCAGGAGCAGTCGCTGACCTCGGTTCCGCGCCTGGCTGCAATCGCTCTGATTCTTCTGGTCGGCATGCCCTGGTTTCTGGAGAGGCTGGCGGCTTATACCCGCCTGTTGATGACCGATTTTCACCGTTTTCTGGGATGAAGGGGAATTCGATGGCCAGCCGCGCGGGACAAAATGCCGCGGCGAAGCCGGCCGCCGAAGCAAGGGTCAAGAGATGGAAGCTGAGGGCTGCGCACCAGAATGGAGAGCGAAGCAGCAATGACCGATTGGACGGCATTTCTGAGTGCGATGACGCTGGCCATGGTCCGGGTGAGCGGAGTGGTGGCCTTCGCTCCGTTCTTCTCTTCGACCGCCCTGCCCATTCGCGCCAAGGCGGTCTTTGTCGGCGCGGTGGCCTTTCTGCTTGCTCCTCTTGTTGCCACTTTGCCCGGCGCACGGGTGGCGATTGGCTTTTCGGGGTTGCTGGGAGAACTCGCCGTAGGGCTGGTTTATGGCCTCGCACTCACGCTGTTGAACGAGATGCTGCTGTTTGCCGGCCAGATTGTCGGCCTCCAGTTCAGCTTCTCGCTGGTCAATCTCATGGACCCGGCTTCGAATATCCAGACGCCTCTGATGGGCGAGTTGTTTCAACTGATGGGGACGCTGGTGGTGATCGGCGCCGGTCTCGATCGGATCGTGCTCGCCTCGCTGGTGCGCAGCTTTCGCGCCGCACCCCTGGGCGCCTTCGCCCTCGCTCCTTTGAGCGCGCTGGCCATCGTGCGTGCCGCTGGAGGCATCTTCCTGGCTGCGGTCGAGCTGGCCGCACCGGTCCTGGCCGCCACCATGCTGGTTGAAGTCGCAGTGTCCCTGCTCGGCAAGCTCAGCCCGCAATTGCCGGTGATGAACCTGACGGTTCCTTTGAAGACCCTCACCGGCTTTCTGATCCTGACCGGCGCCCTGGCCTTGTGGCCGCGGTTCATCGAAGCGCGTTTCAGCGGCCTCCTGGACCTGGCCGAGCGGCTGATCGCCGCTCCAGGTCAGGCTGCAGGTCTGGGAGGATAGCCGATGCCCGGAGAGCGTACCGAACAGGCATCCCAACATCGCCGCGAGAAGGCGCGCCGTGAAGGCGACATCCTGCACAGCCGGGAACTATCCTCTGCCGCGGGGACCTTGGCGGGCGTGATCGCGCTGGGAGCCCTGGGCAGCACGATTCTGTACGCGTGGCGCGCCACCTTCGCGGCCTTTCTCGATCTCGGCGAGGCGAGCCGCTGGGAGCCGGCAAAACTGGAGCCCACGCTGTTTGCGATTCGCCGCCTTTCGCTGTCGGTGCTCCTGCCTCCCGCCATCGTGATGTCCGCAGTGGCCCTTGCTGCACTCGGCGCCGGCATCCTGCAGACCGGCGGCCTCAACGTTAACGTCGAATCCATCGGCTTCAAATTCGACCGCATCAATCCCATCTCGAATATCAAGAACCTCTTCTCGCTGCGTGCCGCCGCTCGCCTGGCCAAGTCGCTGCTCCCGGCCAGCCTGCTGGCAGTCTTCGCCGTCCAGCGCATCGCGCGTCAGCTCACCATTCCCCCTTTTTCAATGGGCCGCCTGGAGGCGCTCGGTGCGGACATCTACGGACTCCTGTTGGCCGCGGCCTGGCTGCTCTTCGGCTGGTCGGCCATCGACTACCTGGTCGAATGGCAAAGCCGCGAATCGCGCCTCAGGATGAGCAAGCAGGATATGCGCGACGAGTTCAAGGAGACCGAAGGCAGTCCGCAAATTCGCGGACGCATCCGCAACCTGCAGCGCCAGGCGCGCCGCCGCCGCGTCAAGGAGGATGTCTCGAAAGCCGCCGTGGTGCTCACCAATCCCACGCATTACGCCGTGGCCCTGGGCTTCGATTTCGCCACCATGGAAGCGCCTCGTGTGATGGCCAAGGGACGAAACCTGCTCGCCGAAGAGATCAAGGCCGAGGCCCGCTGGGCCGGTGTGCCGATTATCGAGAACCCGCCGCTGGCCCGCTCGCTTTACCGCTCGGTCGAGGTGGGCCAGCCGATCCCGGCAGATCTCTACGCCGCGGTTGCCGCAATTCTCGCCTACCTCTACCGGCAGCGCGTCGAGGCCGAACTGCGCGACCGCCGCGCCCGAGAGACCGCGGCACGCGCTGCCGCAGAAGCCAACTCCGCCCGGCAAGGGAAACCCACGCCTGGCGCCCCGCCTTTTGACGGAGGTCCACGATGAGTACCGCAGCTTTGGCGGCCGGCGCCCTGCCGGCGCAGTCGATCTGGCATCGGCTGCGGGAGTACGTGTTGCCCCTGGCTGCCATTAGCGTGATCTTCGTCATGCTCGTGCCGTTGCCGGCCTGGGCGCTTGATTTCCTGCTGGCTCTGTCGATGGCCGCCTCCATCATCGTCTTCCTTTCGGCCATGCAGATCCGCCGCGCGGTCGAGCTGTCGGTGTTTCCCACCCTCCTCCTCCTGCTGACCCTCTTCCGGCTGTCTCTGAACATCGCCTCCAGCCGCCGCATTCTCCTGCATGGCTCGGAGGGAACAGCCGCGGCAGGCAAAGTGATCGAGGCCTTCGGCCAGTTTGTGGTAGGTGGAAACTACGTGGTCGGCTTCGTGCTGTTTCTGGCCCTGGTTGCCATTCAGTTTCTGGTTGTATCGCATGGGGCCGTGCGCACCGCCGAGGTGACCGCGCGGTTCACGCTCGACGCGCTGCCCGGTAAGCAGATGGCCATCGATGCCGACATGAACGCGGGCCTGATCGACGAAGCCGAGGCCCGCCGCCGCCGCCAGGCCATCGCCCGCGAGGCAGAGTTCTACGGAGCCATGGATGGAGCAGCGCGTTTCAACCAGCGCGATTCTCTGGCGACGATCCTGATCACCGCCATCAATATCGTCGCCGGCCTTCTGATCGGCACCCTCCAGCAGGGGGTCGAGTTGGCTGAAGCCGCACGCACCTACACCGTATTGACGGTGGGCGATGGACTGGTGACGCTGATTCCATCGCTGCTGGTTTCCGTCGCCGGAGGCATCACCCTCACCCGCGCCAACTCCGCCGGCATGCTGGGCGGCGAAATTCGCCAGCAGTTGCTTGCCCGGCCTGCCACGCTTTATCTGGCCAGCCTGGTCTCCGGCGCCATGTGCCTCATTCCGGGACTGCCCAAGCTGGCTTTCTTAAGTGTTGCCGCAGCGCTCTTTTGGGGTGGGCGGCGCCTGTCGCTGAATCCTCCCGCCGCGCCTCTGCCCGAACTCACGCAGGGTGAAAAAAAGAAGCCGGAGCCCGGACAGGCCTCTGATCTGGCATCGCTGCTGCGCCTGGAAGATCTGACTCTGGAAATCGGATTTCAGCTGATTCCGCTGGTCGACGAAAAGCAGGGCGGGCAGTTGCTGAGCCGTGTGCGCTCGCTGCGCCGCCATCTCTCCTCGGAGATGGGCTTCCTCGTGCCGCCCGTTCATATCTCGGATAACCTGCGCCTCAAGCCGCGCGAGTACCTGTTTTCCTTGCGCGGCATGGAGATCGGGCGCTGGCAAACCGAGGGTTCCAGTCTTCTGGCGGTCTCTGGTGACCCCCATCGGCGTCCGCTGGCAGGGAAGGAAGCCCGGGAACCGGCCTTTGGCGTCCCGGCCATCTGGATTGCCCCGGCCCTTGAGGATCAGGCCATCGCGGCCGGCTATTCAGTGGTCGACGCGGTCACGGTCATCACCACCCATCTCGGAGAACTGGTACGCCAGCATGCCTGGGAGTTGCTGGGCCGGGCAGAGACCAAGCGACTGATGGATTCGCTCAACGAAAGCCATCCCAAGTTGATGGAGGAGCTGGTGCCCAAGCTGCTGACCCTCGGCGAGGTGGGCCGCGTGCTCGAACAGCTGCTCCGCGAACGGGTCTCCATCCGCGACCTGGGCGCAATTCTCGAAGCGCTGCTCGAGACAGCCCCGCTCAACAAGACCGTCGTCGCCCTGGTCGAAGCGTCCAGGCAGGCACTGGGAAGGCGGCTGGTCCGTCCGTTGCTCGATGGCGAGGGTCAGTTGCCCGTTCTGCTGCTGGACCCCGCGCTCGAAGAAGAGATTCTCGCCACTCTCGCGCCGGAGATGGGCAACCGCCTGCTGACCGCCGCTACCGCCCCCAGGGTCCCGGTGCTGCGCCGCCTCACCGATTCTGTGAGACAACTCATCGGCTCGGCCTCCGCTGCGGCTCTGCCCGTGCTTCTTTGCCCTAGTCCGGCGCGCTACCACGTCAAGCGCTGGCTGGAGCCGGTGTTACCGCGTCTCGCGGTGGTGGCAGCAGGGGAGATTCCTCCCGAGATTCGGCTGCGTCCTGTGGGAACGGTGCGTTGAGAGGGTACCCGCGTGAGCCGAGACCGGTCAGCAACGGCGGAGGAACAGAAAGCGGACCGGGAACGGACTGAATTAGGGCTGGAGAGCGAGAGGGTGGAAATGGGCTTGGAAGCAGGGGTTCCGATCAACAAGAATAAAGTGCGCAGAGATGCCTCGGCTGGCGGCTATCCTCCGGGCGCGGCCGCCGGGGCGATGCTCAGCGGTGAGCAGGAGAGAGTCCTGCTCGAACATCTGCCGATTGTTCGTTTCCTGGCCCGCCGCATCCACGAGAGGCTTCCGCAGCACGTGGACATCGAAGATCTGTTCTCGGCCGGGGTGGTCGGGCTGATGGATGCGTTTTCCAAATTCGATCCCACGAAGAAAGTGCAGTGTCGCAGCTACGCGCAGTTCCGCATCCGGGGCGCGATTCTGGACAGCTTGAGAACCCTCGACTGGAGCCCGCGCGAGTTGCGCCGCAAGGGCCGCGCGGTCGAAGAGGCCATCCGCGTGCTCACCGCGCGCGCCGGGCGCGCGCCGGGAGAGGCCGAAGTGGCCGCGGAGATGGGCCTGGGGCTCGAAGAATACCAGCAATTGCTCGGCGACCTGAAGGGCCTCGAGATCGGAACCTTGCACATGGAACGCAACGAGGATTCGGGCGAGGAAGAGCTGGCCTACGTGCCCGGCCGGCCGGAGGAAGACCCGCTCTTTCGCTGTCTTCGCGGAGAACTCGAGGAGCGGCTGGCCGAAGCCATCGCCAATCTGCCTGACCGGGAGCGGCTGGTCATGACGCTCTATTACTTCGAGGAGATGACCATGCGCGAGATTGGTTTGGCCCTCGGCGTGGTCGAGTCGCGCGTCTCGCAGGTTCACGCATCGGCCGTGGTGCATCTGCGCAGCGCACTGAAAGATCTGGCCGCGCGGGGGGCCTTTGAGAGCCGGGGGCCACGCCGCTCGAGCGAACGCCATCGGCATCCGGCCGCGTGATGCGAGGGCATGACGCCGATCCAGATCACCGAAATTCGATCGCAAAAAGACGATCCTGCAAAGA
>Ga0182013_10007729_pt1 | contig 11765 bp, 13 predicted proteins | sample 612S2MmetaG_FD_120487 | JGI IMG/M metagenome (GOLD analysis project Ga0182013, IMG submission 120487) | Permafrost microbial communities from Stordalen Mire, Sweden - 612S2M metaG | ecosystem: Environmental > Terrestrial > Soil > Wetlands > Permafrost | place: Sweden: Stordalen | collected...
AAGGAAAGCGCCGAAGTCGCCTTGTTTGTCGTAGAGGCGTTGGATTAATGCAATCGCGTCGTCGGGGGTGCCGATGACGCCGTAGTTGCTTTCAACGAACCATTCGGCCGCGTCTTTGCCCGGCGGCACGATGAAGCGGGGTTGGTTGTTGTTTAAGTACCCCAGATACGATTCAAACCCGTACTTTACATTTTCCATGGCCTGGGCTCGGGTTTCCGCGATGTGCATCGGGCCGACCAGGCGCAAACCGGAGGGATTCATCTTCTTGCCTTGCTCGGCGGCGATGTCGTTGGCGATCTTCCAGTTGGCGCCCAGGGCGTCGTAGCCGAAGGGATTGGTGGCGGCGACGCAGATCATGCTGAGGCCGTACTTGCCGGCCAGACGGCCGCCGGAGGGGGTGACGGCGCTGACCACCGCGACTTCCGGATGGGGTTTTGTATATGGCAGGATATGGGCGCGGGCGCCGACGAAGTTGTACCACTCGGTTCGCTCGGTGACGATTTCGCCTTTGAAGAAGCGCAGGATGACGTCGAGAGCCTCGGCCATGCGGTCGCGTTGCGTATCCGGATCGATCCCCAGCATCAAGGCGTCGGAGGCGAGAAGTCCGGGACCGGCGCCGAACATGATGCGGCCGCGGGTGTGGTGGTCGAGTTGGATGATGCGGTTGGCGGTCATCAAAGGGTTGTGGTACGGCAATGAAATCACGCCGGTGCCGAATTTAATCCAGCGGGTGCGCTCCGCGGCGACAGCGATGAACAGTTCCGGGGAACTGATCAGTTCCCATCCGGCGGAATGATGTTCGCCGATCCAGGCTTCATGGAAGCCAAGCCGGTCGAGCCATTGCATCAATTCCAGATCACGCTCGATGCAGGCGGCCGGGTTTTCGTTCATCGGGTGGAACGGCGGCAAGAACGCGCCGTGACGAAGCGGAATACCGGCCATGGTTGGATTCTCCTGAGGGGACATCGCGTTCGGAGGATGATATCAGGGATCACCAGTTCGAAAACCCCAACGGAGAGCATGAGCCAACCGACCGATCGCGTGGACCGCCGGGTTTGGGTCATCGCGGCCGCCTGCTCGTGCGGGCCGCTGATGTCGGGTCTCGATTCCACGATGGTGAACGTGTCGTTGAACACACTCAGCGCGGCGTTCGCGGTGCCGTTGGGGACGATCCAATGGGTGACCACCGGCTACTTGCTGGCGCTGGCGTTGTCGTTGCCGTTGACCGGTTGGCTGGTGGATCGGGTGGGCGCGCGACGGATCTTTCTGGGTTGTTTCGCCGGATTTATCTTGTGCTCGGCGGCGAGCGGGTTCGCCAGTTCGATCCGGATTCTGATTCTGTGCCGAGTGTTGCAAGGCATCGCCGGAGGTTTACTGGCGCCGATGATGCAAATGATGATGGCGCGGCACGCCGGACGCCACATGGCGCGGGTCATCGGCGTGGCCGCGATGCCGGTCATGGTTGGAGCAATGTTGGGTCCCAGTCTTGGGGGATTGATCCTGGGCTGGTTGGGTTGGCGGTGGATTTTCTTCGTCAACGTTCCGGTGGGGCTGATGGCGATTTGTTTCGCCTGGTTCGCGTTGCCGCGCGACGAAATCGTCAACGCACGGCGCCTGGATCTGGTCGGATTCGCGATGATCTCGCCCGGCCTGGCGTTGTTGCTGCAAGGCCTCGTGTCGTGGGCGCATGGCGATGCGACGGCGCCGCTGAGTCTGGTTGCCAGCGTGGCGCTGTTGGCGGGGTTTACCTGGCATGCGTTGCGCCATCCGGTCACGGCTCTGATCGATTTGCGCCTGTTCCGAGCACCGGTTTTCCGTGCCGCCGCGTCAACGCAGTTCCTGTCGAACGCTTTGAACTTCGGCGGCGCGTTGTTGTTGCCGTTGTGGTTCCTGCAAGTGCGCCAGGCGACTCCGACCGCAACGGGTTTGATGCTGTTTCCGATGGGTCTGGGGATTTTTTGTGGCCTGCCGATCATGGGACGGATGAGCGAACGGTTCGGTGCGCGAGCGATCTCCGGCGCCGGCGCCGTGTTGTCCTGCATCGGTACGATTCCGTTTGTTTTCGCGACCGTCGACACGCCGTTTGCTGTTCTGGCGGTAGCCTTGTTCGTGCGTGGGTTCGGCGGCGGTTCGATCACGATTCCATCGGCGGCGGCGGCTTACGCTTCGGTGCCGCGCGAGTCGCTCGGCCATGCGACGACCTCGATCAACATTTGCCAGCGCTTCGGCGGTCCAACCGGGTCCGCTGGGCTTGCGATACTCTTGCAATACGCATTGTCGCGCGCGGCGACACCAACGCAGGCGTATCATTGGACGTTCTTCGCGTTGGCCGCGATCGCGGCGCTTGGGTTCCTGACGGCGTCGCGTCTGCCAGGCGCGCTCAGGACAGCACAAAGACCTTGATAATCACTTGCTTCTCGTGCCGTTCTCCGGTCGCGACGAAAATGTTTTCCGCCAACCAGCCATGCGGACCCGGGCTTACGCCGAACACCGGCGAGGCGCGGAAATAATACAACGCGGGATCGACGGTTTCTCCCGCCGCGAGGCGCGCCAGAACGTCGGGTGGACCGCGGCGGATTCCCTTGTTGACGACGGAGATGAACGTTCCGTCCTCGGCTTGCAGCGTGTAGCGCGCGACCACTTCGGCGGTGCCGTCGGCGCGGACGATTTGCCAGTCGGCGCCTCCAGGAAGAATACGCGCGGTCAGGCGTGGGCCGGAGACCGACCCTCCCGTGATCGGAACGATACGGCGGCGGCCGGTTGAGACGGGCCCTAAATCCAGCGGCGCGCCGATGTCGACAGAAGCGGTGAATACGTGGCTCAATTCCAGCATACGGGTTCCTCCCGGGTGACAGCCTCGACGAACCGGCGGCTTCGGTTATATGCTTACACCAAATCAGCCCCGAGGAGCGCCAAGGTCATGAGTGGAGAAAATTGTCTGGCCGGTATGAAGGTCCTTGATCTCACCCAGTTCGAGGCGGGTCCATCGTGCACCGAAGCCCTCGCCTGGATGGGCGCCGATGTCGTCAAAGTCGAAAATCCGAAATCCGGCGATCCTGGGCGGACCGCTGGCGGCAAACCCGGGCAGGATGCCAATTACTTTTTGCAATACAACGCCAACAAGCGGTCCGTCGCGGTCAATCTGAAAGATCCGCGCGGCGTCGAGCTCGTCAAGGAAATGGCGAAGCAGGCCGACGTGATGATCGAGAATTTCGCGCCCGGCGCGGTGGAGCGGCTGGGTCTTGGCGCCGACGTGATCCGGGCGTTGAACCCGTCGATCATCTTTTGCCAGGTCAAGGGATTTGGCACCGGCAGCCCGTACGAGAAAAGTCTCGCGTTCGATATGATCGCGCAGGCCTGCGGCGGCCTGATGAGCATCACCGGCGAGGAAGATGGGCCGCCCTGCAAGCCGGGCGCGACGATCGGCGACACCGGCACCGGCATGGTCATGGCGATTTCGATCCTCGGCGCCTATATCCGCAAGCTGCGCACCGGTCAGGGGGAGCATCTGCAACTGGCGATGCAGGATTCGATCCTGCATTACGTGCGCAACGCTTTTACCTTCATGGAACGCTCCGGCGGCAAGGCCGCGCCACGCGCCGGGTCGAAGACGGTCGGCGGCGGCAATCCGCCGATCGGGGTGTATCCGTGCAAAGGCGGCGGTCCGAACGATTATGTCTACATTTACACGAGCCGCGCGAATCCCGAGCATTGGACACGGCTTTTGAAGGTGATGGGGCGGGAGGACCTGATTGGCGATCCGTGCTACGACTCACCCGACGCGCGCACGGAACGGCGTGAAGAGGTTGATGCGATCGTTTCCGCCTGGACAAAGCAGCACGACAAGCATGAGGCGATGAAGCTGGTCAGCCTGGCGACCATCCCCTCGGGCGCCGTGCTGGATACCGCGGAACTGGCGGCGGACAAAACGTTCCAGGATCGCGGCATTCGCCAGACCATGCATCATCCCCAGGTCGGCGATTACGTCATGAGCGGCTGGCCAGTCCGCTTTGGCGGACAAACGCCATCGGTGAAGCCGGCGCCGTTGCTGGGGCAGCATGGCGAGGAAGTGCTGGCCGATTGGCTGAAACTCGACAAGGACAAGATCGGGGCGCTGCGGAACGATCAGGTGGTCGCCTGATGGCGCACCAGTTTTGCACGGTTCAGGATGAGGGCCGGTTGCGGATCGTGACCCTCAACCGGCCGGAGGTGCTGAACGCTCTGCACGCCGACGCCAACGACGAATTGTCCGAGGTGTGGGATGAATTCGCGGCGCGCGACGATCTGTGGGTGGGCATCGTGACCGGCGCGGGCGGACGAGCGTTTTCCGCCGGCAACGACCTCAAGGTGCAGGCGGCGGGGAAACGCCGGCCGAACGGGCCGAACGGTTTCGCGGGGTTGTCGCATCGTTTCAACCTCGAAAAACCGTTGATCGCGGCGGTGAACGGCGTGGCGATGGGCGGCGGGTTCGAAACCGCCCTCGCCTGCGACATCATCATCGCCGCCGAGAACGCGGTGTTCGCTCTGCCGGAGCCTCGGGTTGGATTGATCGCGGGGGGTGGCGGCGTGCATCGCCTGCCGCGGACGATCCCGATCAAGAAGGCGATGGGCATGATCCTGACCGGACGGCGGGTGCCGGCGCGGGAGGGATTTGAACTCGGTTTCGTCACCGAGGTGGTGCCGGAAGGTCAGGCCCTGGAAGCGGCGAAGCGGTGGGCCGGTCTGATCCTGGAATGTTCGCCGAAAGCGGTGCGGGCGTCGAAACAGGCGTCGTATCTGGGGCTGGACGAACTGAAGCTGGAAACCGCGATGCGCACGGTTTATCCGGCGCAACAGGAGAATATCGAAAGTCAGGATTATATCGAGGGCCCAAAAGCGTTCGCGGAAAAGCGCAAGCCGGATTGGAAGAACAAGTAAGGAGCGCGATTGATGGGAATTCGGGTGCATAATTTATATTGCGACGCTCAGGGCGAATCGCATTGGCGGGATGTGCGGATCGAGTGGGAGAATGAGGGGCCGGAAGGCAAGACATCCGCTCGGCAATTCGCCAATGGGATTATCTTTCGCCAGACTCAGGCGGAACACGATCGGCCATGGCATCCCGCGCCGCGGCGGCAATACATCATCAATCTCGATGCCGGTGTGGAACTGACGGCGAGCGACGGGGAGTCTCGAAAAATCGGCGCGGGTGAAATCGTGCTGGTCGAGGATACCTCCGGCAAGGGTCATTTGTCGAAATCCATCAACAATCAGATGCGGCACTCGATTTTCGTGCCGATCGAATAAGGGAGCGAGGCGACGATGCGGATTCATAACATTTATGTCGATGACGCCGGCGAAACGCACTGGCGCGATATCGAGGTCGCGTGGGTTGAGGAACGGAACGGCAGCAAGCTGTCGGCGCGGCTTCCCGCCACGGGGATTATCTTTCGGGAAACCGGCGGCGATTACGATCTGTCGTGGCATCCGGCGCCGCGGCGGCAATACATCATCAACCTCGACGGGGGCGTGACGATTACCGCGAGCGATGGGGAAGCCAGGAACATCGGCGCGGGCGAAGTCATTCTGGTCGAGGACGTGCGCGGCAAGGGGCATTTGTCGAAGTCGATCGGCGGCAAGATGCGGCATTCGATTTTCGTGCCGATCGAATAACGGGAAAGCGGGGGGCTTTGACATGGATCAAAGCCCCGCGGCTTCCAGCATGGCAGGGTCTCCTGGAGCCTGATCTGGGAGATACCCAAGATGTCCGCGTCATCGGATTCAAGCCTGCTGGCAAAGGCTTTCGACTGGATCAGAACGCGCGCCTCCCGCGACAATGAAATCGCCGCGATGTGCCGCGCGGATTTGCATTATCTCGCGGCCGACCTCGGGATCACCGAGGCCGAATTACGGGAGGTCGTGCCCAAGGTGACCGACCATAGCGAACTGATGGACCAGATGATGCGGGCGCGGGGGCTGGATCCGGAAGCGGTCCGCCGCTCCTTCAGCGCGCTCGTGCGCGATATGGAAGTGACCTGCGCGCGTTGCCGCGATTCGCGCGTTTGCCGGCGCGAACTCGAGTCGGGGACGGCCGCGACCTATTGTCATGATTTTTGCGCCAACGCCGAGGCGATGGACTACCTGCGGAAGGCCTGATCCGGCCGGCCCGAACGGTGATACGGGTGGCCGGTGGAGATCGAACGGGCGCGGTAAATTTGTTCCGCCAGCATCGCCCGGGCGAGCAAATGCGGCCAGGTCAGCCGGCCCAAAGATAACGTGTAATCCGCTCGGGCGATGACCGGCCGGTCGAGGCCCTCGGCGCCGCCGATCAGGAAACGGATGGGGCGCGACAGGGTCAGCCAGCCCTCCAACCGGGCGGCGAAGCTGGCGCTGTCGAGCATTTCCCCGTCCAGGTCCAGTACGATCGCGAAGGTCTGGGCTGGCAAGGCGGCCAACAACGCCTCGCCCTCGCGGCGCTTGATTTCGGCTGGGGCGCCTTTGCCGTCGGGGATTTCGGTCAGCGCCAAGGCGGGCCGGATGCGGGCGCTGTAGCGCGCGAACAGTTCGGCTTCCGGACCGTCGCGGGAACGCCCGATGGCGACGATCCGCATCATTCCAGCTCGGCCAAAAGTCTGAGCACGGATGCGATTTGCCGGTCCAGCCCGTAACGGTCGCGCACCCAGTCCCGATACAGTCCTGGGCGGGCGGAGCGGATCAGCGCGACGGCGTCGTCGGTGCCGGCGAACAGGCATTCCTCGGGCCACAGACGATCCGCGCCGGGAAAATCATGCACGACGGGGAACGCGCCGACCGCCATCGCCTCGCCAATGTTCATACCGAAGCTTTCATACATGGACGTCGAGAGCAGCACGCCTTTGTTCGCATACCAGGTGGGCATGTCCTCGATCACGCCGTCGAACCGCACGACCCCGCCCAATCCGAGCGAGGCCATGAAGCGCTTTACATAGCGCGCGGTCCGGAGGTCCGTGAAGGCACCGGCGACATGCACGACGTAACGCGGGTCGGCGCGGTGTAGCGTGTGCGCGATCTGCAGCAGCAGCATCGGGTTCTTTTTTGGCTCCAGATGGCCGGCCCAACCGATCAGATAGCGGTTTCCCAAGCCCAGACCGAAGCGGTCCATGTCGATGCCGTTGGGAATGACGATCGGGCGAAGATGCTCCGTGATGGATGGGGTGTTGCTCAACAGGAGTTCGGTGATGTCCTCGCCGACGGTGATCAGGCGATCGACGCGCGACCAGTTCACATTGCCAGGGAACGGGGTTTGCAACGCCTCGATCGAATGCAGCCGGACGATGCACTTCTTACCGCTCAGGCAAGCGGAATTGGTAGCCCAGACCGCGTGGTCCCAGCACCATTCCAGCCAGACGATGTCGGCCCAATCGATCGCTTCGGCGAGCGACGGACCGGGAGGTGCCGCGATGAAGCGGACCTCGTGATGCTGTTCCAGTGCTGGGATCAGGGGCGCGAGGAAGCTGTCCTCTCGCCCCTTGACCCGGTCAGCCAGCAGCAGTCTTGCCATCAACCATCCTGGGTATGGCGGGCGCCTGCTCTCCGGGCGGCGTTTCCTGGTGGGTTCGGTAAGCCGCCAACTGCCGGGCGCTGGGAATGGTATTGCTCACCGTTCCTGTCGCGTCGTGGAACTGGATGACTTCAATGCCGACAGTGGGGTCGAACCGAAAACTCGGGTTGACGAACAACGCAACGGGTTTTGCCGTCGACGTCGGTGTGGGCGCCGTGCTCCTGGCCGGAGCGGCACTGATGCCGGAGCCGCTAACGGGGAGACCGGCCTGGATCGATAACTCGTTCGACATGGCGGACAGCTATAAGTTCATCGCGCCGGATTGGCGCCCGACTGTTCTGTCACGAATGCTTTAAGATTCGGTTAACGCGCCGCGCTATCTGACGAGGACGATCGCTTCGATTTCGACCGAAATGTTGCCCGGCAGGCTGCCCATCCCGACCGCCGAGCGCGCCGGCCTGCCGTCGTCGCCGAACACCGCGACGAACAAGTCGGTGCAGCCGTTGATGACCTTCGGGTGCTCGATGAAGTTCGGCGCGGCGTTCACCATGCCGAAGACTTTCAGGATCGTATCGACGCGGTCGATGGAGCCCAGAGCGGATTTCATGTTGGCGATGAGGTTCAGACCGCAAAGCCTGGCGGCCTCATAGGCCTGGTCGATGGTCAGCGCCTGGCCGACCTTGCCGGTGACCGAGACGCCGGCGGAATTGCGCGGTCCGACGCCGGACAAGAACAGCATGTTGCCGGCGAGGCGAAATGGCACGTAGTTGCCGATCGGCGCGGGCGCGGAGGGGATTTCCAGCCCCAGCCGGGCCAGATTTTCGGTCGCGCTCATGGTTCGGTCTCCTTTCCGGCGTGGTTATCGCATGAGTGTTGTCAATTCCGTTACCACGGTTATGTCGGCAACGGATGACAGTTTGTCGAACAGTGGGGCGATGGACGCTTTCGGCGACGAACGTTCGGCGCAGTCGGAGAATTTGGTCCAGAGTTCGTCGCGGCTCATCATATGGCCGCCGGGACCACAGCGTTCGTAATCGTCGACGCGGGACGTCAGGCGGCGGCCGTCTTTGGTATGGACGACGACCTCCGAACCCCATTGATACGGACCGTCATCGGGCATGCCGGGATGCGGGCGGGCGTTGATCCTTGGCAGCAGGGCGCGAACGGCGGGATCGTTTTCCGCATCGTTCTCAAAGTGGTTCAGTCGCACGGCGCGATCCGTCAGGGCGCGCGCGACACAGTATTGAATGCTGAACTTTGCCTCCAGCGCGCCATGAGGGTCGGGGTTGTTGGTGTGCGGCAAACGGCGGCGATGCGGCATGACATCGACGGTTTCGATGTCGTTTGGGCGTATGTCGTGCGTTGTGGCCAGCAGGATAGCGCGATTGACCGAGGCGTGGGTGCTGCCGCAGCAGGGATAGGGTTTTAACGTTGGTTCTCCGGCGCCTTCGCACTCCAGCGGCGCGTACCAGTCTTTAAGCATCCTTGCCGTATCGTACGTTCCTGGACCATTGAACACATCCAGAAAACCTTGCTTATGCTCGAACGCGCCGGGGTTGGCGGTGAAGCCGCCGCGCGCCATGTAGGCGGCGAACATGCCGTTGCGGGAGGCGTGGCCGACATGCAATGGTTTCGTCATCGTGCCGAAACTGGCCTTCAGGCCACAGGCGAGCGACGCGGCGAGACCCAAAGCGACGGCGGTTTGCTCGACGGTCAGGGTCAGCAGGCGGGATGCCGCGGCGACGGTGCCGAAAATGCCGATGGTCGCGGTGGGATGCCAGCCTTTGTCGTAGTGATGGAAATGCACGCCGCGGGCGATGCGGCATTCCGTTTCATAACCCACGACATAGGCCAGAGCCAGATCGCGTCCCGTTGAATTGAGGCTTTCACCGAGCGCGATCATCGATGGGATCAACATCGCCGAGGGATGGCCGCCCATCACGCCGGACACGTCGTCATAATCCAGCGCGTGGGACGCCGTGCCGTTGACCAATGTCGCGTCCAGCACGCTGGTTTTCCGGTCGGTGGCCCAGATCGTCGCGGGGCCCGGCGCCTCGGCGATGCCGGGGATGGTCATCAGGATACGGGGCGCGGGTTCCGCCATACCGGCCAGGGAGCAGGCGATGGTGTCGATGAAGGCGTGGTTGGTCCATTCCAGCGCTGTCGCCGACAGGTCGTCGTAACGCAAGGCGTGGATGCGTTCGGCGATCTGGTGCGCGAGCGTCATGGCACGCTTTCCTTTAACAGCGCGCGCAGTTCGACCGGAGTTAACGTTTCGGCGCGACGCGCGAGGCCGATCAGACGTTCCGCTCGCTCCGGTGGCAGGCGGCGAGACAGGCAGTCGCGGACTTTCACCAGATGATCCTCGTCGCTGATGGGAGGCGAACCCCAGATACCGCGCGGTCCGTTGCAGCGCGTGTGCAGAACGCGTCCGTCTCGCATGGTCACCGCGGCTTCAACCCACATTTTGTCGAAGCGCGCGGGAATGTCCGGCGACATGTCGATGGCGATCTTGTTCAGCAGAGCTTGCATGTCCGGACGGGCGACCTCTTCATCGGTGAAGGTGTCGATCTTGACGCCGCCACGCAGCAGACCGCTGGCAAAAGTGTATTGCAGGCTGAATTTGCCGGCGAGACCGGTGTCGGGATGCGGGCGGTTCACGTACTGCATCACCGGCGTGGTCAGTTTGATCGATTCAATCCGCGACGGATCGGGGATTTGCGGATGCAGAGTCAATCCCGCGGTGATGGCGAAATGAGTGCCGAACTGCGACGGGAACATCTTCATCGCGTAGCCAGGCTGCACGATGCGGAAGGGCGGGCCGAAATTCAGCAGGTCCTTGACCTCGAACGTGTCGCCGAACATTTGGCGGGCGTAGCCGTTGTGGGCCTCGAACGGTTCGGGGTTGGCGGTGAAGCCTTTGCTGGCGAGCAATGCGGACTCCAGGCCGTGCATGGCCGCCATGCCGCAGTGAGTCGATTTCGTCATCGTGCCGATATTCGCGGGCATGGTGCCGCAGCGTGACGACGCGATGCCCAGAGCGTGCGCCATTTGCTCGGCGGTCAGGCCGATTATGTGACCGGCGGCGACGGCAGCGCCCATCGGACCGACCAGGCCAGGCGGATGGAATTTAACCCCGCCGTGTTCGTAAACGCGGCCGGCGTGCCTGATCCAGCCTTGTAGTTCGATGCCTTTGACCAGCGCGGCGATGACGTCCTTGCCGCTGATCTCCCTGATGTCCGCGAGGGCGAGGATCGCGGGCAAGGTCGTGGACAGCGCGTGATTGGACGGGGTCCACATCGGCTCGAAGTCCAGCACGTGCATCGACGCGCCATTCAACGCGGCGGCGAGCGTTGGGGCGGTGCGGAAGGGAAAGCCGATCACGGTCGAGTCGCCGCGGGCGCCGAAACTTTCATAATGCGACGCCAGGATCTGGATCGCTTCTTCCTCGGTCCCGGCGATGGCGATCGAGATGCCATCCAGCACGAGACGGCGGGCGGCGGCGATCGCTTCCGGAGTCAACGTGTCATAGGTGGTGGCGACGATCCTGGCGGTCAACTCGGCGGTGATGCCCATCGGTGTTCTCCGGTTTCAGGCGGGTAGGAAGATACAGTCTTCAGGGTTGAACGACAGTGCCACCGCGGTCTTTTCCGCGAACTCGTCCGAGGATAGCACGCGCGGGGAGCCGGCTTCGGTTTCAACGACGTACTCGTAATGGCCGCCCATGAACAGGCGCTGCCGGATGGTGCCCTGAAGTGTGTTGGGTTGTGTTTTGGGTTCCGAATGGACTGAGATCGTCAGGCGGTCCGGGCGGATCATGGCGCGGGCGGGGCCGGGAGACGCTGGGAGGGACGAGTGAAAAATGGCACCGGCTGGGGTGACGGCGTGGCCGTCGGCGGCGACAGTGACGTTGAAGAAGTTGGCGGTGCCGACGACCTCGGCCACGAACACATCGTTGGGTCGCGCGTAGATCGCTTCCGGTGTGCCAAGCTGGCGAATAAGGCCATCGTGCATCACCAGGATGCGATCGGACAGAGACAGGGCCTCGGTTTGATCGTGGGTGACGTAAATCGTCGAAACTTTGAGGTCGTGCTGCAACTGGCGAATTTCGGCGCGGGTTTCATCGCGCAGGCGGGCGTCGAGGTTGGACAGCGGTTCGTCGAACAGCAGGACGGCGGGTTCGTGCACGATGGCTCGGGCGACGGCGACGCGTTGCTGCTGGCCGCCGGAGAGTTGTTGCGATGAC
>Ga0182013_10007731_pt1 | contig 11764 bp, 10 predicted proteins | sample 612S2MmetaG_FD_120487 | JGI IMG/M metagenome (GOLD analysis project Ga0182013, IMG submission 120487) | Permafrost microbial communities from Stordalen Mire, Sweden - 612S2M metaG | ecosystem: Environmental > Terrestrial > Soil > Wetlands > Permafrost | place: Sweden: Stordalen | collected...
AGCAGGAGATCCGTGTTGTAGAAATTCTTGAAAAACTCGCTGAAGAACGCATAACGATCGGCGACGATGGCCTTCTGGATCCCCTCGAAGACACTGCCCTCCACACCATCCGGGTTGTCCGGCGTCTTCAACAGAAAGGGCGGAACCGACGAAATGAATACTGCCTTGCTCACCCCTTTCGATCCATACTTCCCCAGATAGCGTGCTACTTCGCCGCCTCCCATGGAGAATCCAGCCAGCGCCACATCTCGCAGTTCGAGCTGCGTTACGACTTCGTGCAGGTCCTCGGCGAAGGTGTCATAGTTGTAGCCGGTCGTGGGCTGGCTGGACTTGCCAAATCCTCTGCGATCATAGGTGATGACACGATGACCCGCAGCCAGAAGCGCCGTGCTTTGCTTCTCCCAGGAAGCGCCGCTCAGCGGATATCCGTGGATAAGGACAACCGGCTGACCCGAGCCGTGGTCCTCGTAGTAGAGATCGATGTTGCCGGAGTTTTCCTTCCCGACAGTGATGTATGGCATTGAAATTGTCCTTTCCGTATTGGTGCGCGCGTCGATGTCGATGAACCCAGAGGCCCCTGGATCTCTCGGATTTAGTGCTGAACGTGCGCTTCCAGGAACCACAACTGCTTATCCGCTGTTCGTGAAATCTCGGTGAAGATGTCCGCGGTGGACTTGTCGTGGTGCTCATCTGCGATGTCAATTGCTTTGCGGATGTTGGTAGTGAATACGGCGTAGCGGTCGATCAAGGCTTTCAAGTGCCTTTGTCCCTCTGTGGCTTCAATGGGATACTCGGGCAAATGCGAGCTGGCCGCCGCCATTCGCGCGGTTCCCATCGCCACCCCGCCCAATGCGGTCGCCCTCTCGGCGATGAGATCGATATAGGGGAACACCTCTGCCGCCAGTTGGTCAAACAACAGATGAAGCTGGAAGAACGTCGGGCCCTTCACGTTCCAGTGTGCCTGTTTGATTTGCGAATATAGATCTGCCGTATCGGCGAGGCGGCCGTTGAGCAATTCGATGAGAGGCTCCCGATCGCTTTCAGGTAGGTCAATATGAGTCGGAAACATCGTTGTTGCGGTTTTCGTTGCTGGCATGTTGTGATTTCTTCCTTTCATTTTTCTTAAGCGGTCCCTATAGAGCACGGCAGGTACCAAATAAATATTCCGGATGACATTTCGCCGGTGAATCGCCTGGCTCGTCGTCGCCCCAACGGCGATGGCGCGAAGCGGGTGCGCCGACGCGGCAGCGCGAAGGCGCAGTGTGAGGTTACGCAACATCAGTCAGCAGGTAAGGTACCGGAAACTTCAAGTGGGAGACGGGCAGTCTAGCCTCAGAGGAATACCCATGTAGGCGATGAGAAAATCAACAGAATGGTCTCCAGTCTTATTCCCGTGCCTCCGCCGGGACCCAGCGCCTCTGGCCGTAATACCCTCCGCCGAGGCCAAACACCAACCAAAATGACGATCAGGGACCTGCCTTGTCGATCTTCCGTTATTCAGACGTTCCGGTCGAGGCCGGTCGTCCGGAAGTTATGCCTTTTTGCCTGCCACGAGGAGTACAACGCCAGCAATGAGCGCCACCGCGCCAAAGATGGGAGGCAGCGGAACGTCGTGCGTCTTTTCGCGTGTAGCGTGAATTGGTCCGATGTCGACGACCTTTTCCCTGGTTGTGTACGTAAAACCGCCCCACGCAAGACCGAACAAACCAAGTACCACCAGGATCATCCCAAGCGTTTTGTTCACGGCGGCCTCCTTTGGCGGCGGTGGCTAAAAGCAGTGACGGAGAATCTGACCTTTATCTCCAAATGGAGCCATGTGCACTTGCGCAGCGAACCGGTTCATTCTACTTCTCGATCACCTCTTCAATCTGGCCGACTTTCTTTTGGACTTTGCCGGCGAGTTTTTCGTTTTGGCCTTTGGTTTCCAGGTTGGGGTTGTTCGTGACCTGTCCGGCGGTCTCTTTGACGCCGCCTTTCAGTTCATGAAGCTCGCCCTTGATCTGATCTTTCTTGCTCGGTTTCATCGGGTTTTCCTCTTTTTCTTTCGAGAACTTTCCACTAAATTGCAGAGTTTCGTACAATCCTGCTTGATAGGTGGCTCTTCTGGTGCAACCAGAATTCGTATGGCGGCCCGAGGGCTTGGTCAAATTGCCCGTGAGCGCTTATCCGCGCCAACGAGAATATCCCCACCCTCCGCCACCGAGCAGAAACAACACTAGGAGAACAATCAGGACAGTCGTCATTTTTCACACCTCTTCTCGATCCCGTACAAGTGCAAATTGCGGACCAAAGCCGAATGTATGCCAACCCGAGGTAAAAACCCGACGGTCCGCCAGTGTTAGGTGCAGGTTTTGCAGTCCGTTCGGCAAGAAGCGCCGAAAGTGCCGAATGTCACACGTGTTGCCTCTGTTAATTGCCCTTCGATGGAAATCCTGCTGCGACTAATCTGGTCGCCGGCGCTGGGCCTCGTCGAAGGCGACACTACCCACTTTGCTCGCCTCAACTGCGTGCTGGAGCTACACAACAACTCGGTCGGCGGCGGCCCGTTCGAGAAGGGAGAAAGGGGAGAGTGTGCCGGACGTTACCTCGGGCGGGGGGTGACAACCAAAGCACGATCGCGGCCGGGGAGGCATGAGAAGCCGGCAAAACCAACGGAATGTGAGGCCCCGAGGAAGTGGCCTTCGATCTGCCTAGCGAGACCCGTGCCACCTATAAGACAGCGGAAATGGTCGCTTGCGGGTCGGATGCTGCAGCCAACCCGAGAATGATTTCAAAGCTACTGACGCGATGGCTGCGAGATCGAGGGGCCGACGAAGAGAGGTCCTGAGCCGAAGTCGTCGCGGCGGCCTCCCTTGAGAGGCACACTCCGGCCTGGAAAAGCCGAAAGGGCCCAAGAACGCCGGATCTCCAGCATCGGGCAATGACCGATGGCGAATCATAAGGGAAAGAGGAATGCCCATGAACGGCGGACGAATTGTCACGAAGCAGAACCGGGAGTTTAAGATCTCGACTGTTTTCGGCGGCCGCCCTCTCCCCGCGTTCTTTGGACAACATTGGGCAAACATCGTCACAATTATTGTCCTCGGATTGTGCGCCTTCGTCTATATCGAGACGAACGTCCTGAGGCCTCTTCCTGGGTTGCGAAGCCAAAGCGATTTTGCGGTGTATTACCGCGCTGCCAAGGACGTCGTGAGCGGCACGAGCCCCTACGAGAATCCTGCGTATTTTTATCCTCCTTTGGTGGCCTTCCTGATGACACCGTTCGCTTTCACCGACTATGTTACGGCGCGGTCGACATGGTTTCTACTGTCCCATCTCGTGCTGCTGTGGGCTGGGTGGTTGTTGTGGCGGGCTTGGGGCAGTGGCCGCATCGGACTGTGCTGTATCGCGTCCGTTTGGGCGTTCGGAGGCGCCTTCAAGGAGACCCTCGACGTGGGCCAATTGAGCCCCCTCCTCGTCCCCTCCCTCGCGATTGCTTATACTCCCCGCTCCAAATTTCAAGATGCCGCGGTAGGCATCGGCTTCGCACTGAAGTATATTCCCGGCGTGCTCGCCGCAGCGTTGATTCTGCATCGCGGGTGGCGTGCCTTCTTAGCGTTTGCGGGGATGGCTGCACTTGCGGTGCTCATTCCCTGGGGCCTGCTTTTGTGGGCTTTCACGGGCGCCAAGGCGCCTGGAAGCGCGCACTACTGGATGGGCACTCCCTCTATGTTCAGCTGGTCGCTCCCGTCGGTAGTATTGCGGCTCCTCAGTCCGCTCAAGCAGGGTGGCGCTCTTCCGCACGATTGGGAATACGGTAACGTAGCGGTTTTCCTCCACCTGTCTCCGGAGTTGCGGTGGATATCCGCGGGCACTGCGATGGTTACTCTCGCCGTCGGGGTACTCGTGCTGGCCCTCCGCTGTCGCGGCAGACTAAGCAGCGAGCAGTTGCCCTGGGCAATGGTCGCACTAGTTTCATTGAGCCTGGCGGCGGCTCCAGTATGCTGGAGCCACTATCAGGTTCTGCAATACCCCGGCGTAGCCCTTTTGCTGGCCAACTCGATACGTCTCCGCGCGTGGCGGACCACCGCGGCCGTTGTCCTCTGTTTCCTGCTGTTACATCATTTGCCGGAAACGGCTCTTCACCACTATTACGATGAACACTCCGGCTGGACTGCGGCCTCGCCCGTCACCCTCTACGTCTGGACGTCAGTGGCGCCCCTGGCCTGCTTGGGACTGTTTGGGCTGGCGCTTTCGCACGTGAAGCGCAGCGCGGGCACGATCCGTCAAATCCCCGCTGAAAACGGCAGAGGGCAATTTACCTCCGTTCACGTAGGTGTGGGCAAGTCGATTGCGGCCGGCCTCCGGCAAGTCGCCAAAGCTGCGCTACCGGAACGCGCCCCCATGCGTCACTGCAATGGCGCTGCCCGCGAACGCGGCGCGCGCAGATCGTAAACATCGCCCGGCAGTTCGGGCCACAACAACTGCGCCGGCGAAGGCTCTCTGCGCATGGATCGCTTGCACCTGCCAGCAAACGCTGCACTTTCCGTGCCAGAAAGTGCATTTTCTCAGCCTACTCGATGTTCTGGCAGCACCGGTAAACCAATCGCCGCACCGATCGAAAGAGCATTTCGGAGTTTTCAATTTCAGTCTTCATCGAATCTCTGGCCGGCCGGCGCCCCGCGCGAATAGCGGGACAATCGGGCGCTATAAATACGGCTCCCGTTCCACCGTGCAATACCCCTGCGCCGATACCGAAAAATCCAGTTTGCACCCGTCATTCATATGTAGTGTCAGGCGTTCGCCCTGAATCCGTGGAGGATCGGTAACGTCGAGGTTGGGGCTGGGCGGTTCGGGGATCCCATCCTCGTCGTAGTGCCGATACCATCCGAAATCGTATTGCACTTCGGCAATGAACTTCGTCCCGGCGAATACTCTTCCGATGCCCTTTGAACCGTTGGATAAACCTGACATAAAGGAAGCCTTTCGTATTGGGCCGGTACATCCTTTCCGAAATTCAGTTCAGCCCTCGCGGCCGCGCCCTGCCGCATAAAGCTTCTGCGCCGTCGCCTGGGCGGGCGCATTACCTGGTTGGCCGATGGCAATGCGGTGTCCACGCTCCATGTCGTCGATGGCCGCATTGAGATGAGCCGCGCACGGGATCAACTGCTGCTTCTGAGCGGGCGTCAGTTGATTTCCGTTGGCAGCCATGGCACGGAACCACTGCGCCTGGATGTCCGAGGGATATGGAAAATCGGGGTTGTTCTTGGGATCGTAATCCGTGCCCGGATTGCCCGTCATCTCCGTGCCGACCTGGTACAGGTTGATGAAGGCCCGAAGCGGATTTTCGGCCGTTCCACTTCCGGAGACGTAAATATCGCCCGGCGGTGCTTGCTGGGCCAGCGCGATGCCCAGGGACGCCCAAAGCAGGATGGATTTCATGGGACGCTCCTTCGCTCACTCCTGCCCGGGATTCAAGGCGTTGGAACAACGGCACTCTCCCTGAGTCCAATAGCATATGTACTTGGCGCATTGCTCCTGGGTGTGAGCGTTCTTTTCGACGAAATAGCTGGCCATCCTCTGCACCGTTCCTCTCGCCGCGTCTTCCTGGCGATGACGCTCATCGATGTTTCCGATTTCCTTCAGCATATTGGCCCGTAAAGAGGGATCGAGCTGCAGCGCTTTTTGAAAATCGGCATTGGCGTGCACCCGGTCGTTCAACGTGTAATACACCCAGCCGCGCCCCAGGTAGCTCCGCGGCGACTTCGGATTCAGCGCGATCGCGTGGTTGAAGGCATCCAGCGCCCGCAATGCGTTGGCGTGATTGTGATGCATCCAGTCGTCCCCGGAGGCGTAGTTGACGTCGCCATAGTTGTGCCAGGCAGCAAAATCCTTGGGATCGAGGTGGATCGCTTTCTCCAGGTCCTTGGCGGCGAGCCAAGTCAAGAACATCTCGTAACGGCTGGTCCGCGCCAGCCTTTGGGCGGCCACCGCGCGGTTTACCAGAGCGTCTTCGTCGCTGGGATTCTTCAGCAGGGCCGCGTTCTGACGCCAGAATTCCCGCACCACCTGCGGATCGCAGCCTTGGAGCGCCCGCTGGGGCGTACCCCATCTGTCCTCCCATCCGGGTATCTGTTGGGCCGCTGCGTTTCCGGCCAGGAATACCATCGCGGCGATGCGCATAAGCTGAGTGGGAAAATCGAAAGTCATGCTGCTCTCCTTCTACTCGAACTGTTTTGCCCGCCCTGAGACCCCCTGTAGCACGTGCTACCGGAGCGAGCAGAGCTCACGAATCTTGCTACTTGTGGCTGGCGCGGGGCCGTTTGTTCCACGGATCGCCTCCACCCCCGACGTTCTATTGGATCGTGATATTCACGGAGTTCGCTGCGATCCCGTTGGCCGTGAGTTGCACGGTGACGTTGCCTTTTCCGGCCAGCGATGCCGGTAGCAGTACGTTGGCCTGATCGAGGCCGGTAAACGTGCCTTGCGGACCGGCGTAGGCGACGCTGGCCGCGACGCCATTCACCGTCACCGTGACACCTGCCGTTCCGGCGGCTTCGAAGCCCGTACCGTAGAGAACCAGATACGCTGTCCCGGAGTCGAGGCTGATGGGATTCGCCACTATCGCGCCGGCACTGTTCACGCTGTAGACGTTCTCCAAGGTGGCTGTGCCGCCCGAATAAAGATACACATCCGCCGCGGCGAGGCCCGCGCTGTTGAGTTCGAACACGCCAGGAGCCACCGGCGCAACTTGCACCGTGGCGGCGGATTGCGTCCCATCGCCGCTGGTAATAGTCACTGTGGCCGAGCCGGTGGCGATGCCCGGAGGCACATAAAAGTTGACCTGCTTCGGCGAAACGTACACCAGTGGCGCCGCAGTCGTCTTTCCGGAGGCATCCAGAATGGATACCGAAGTTCCCCCATCGGTCACCGGCAGAGGTAAGGAAGTGGAGCCCGGCGTACCGGTAGCAAGGTCGGCGCCGAATGCGCTGGCGAGCGACCCCGGCGCGATTCCCGCGGCATTGGCATTCGCCGACGAAATCACCGTCGCGACCTGCTCTATCGCAACGTATCGGAACGGATTGCTCAAAATGGACAAAGTCCCGCGACCAGGCGACTGAACCTGCCCGGCGATCGCTAAATCCGGCCAGCCGCTGTCTTCAAAATCGGCAATCGCGATAGCCGCCGGCGATGGACCCGAAGGAAAATGCACCTCCGCCTGGAACGTCCCATCGCCATTACCGAACATCTCGCTCGCTTCGCTGAGGCCGCAACAATCGCCCAGCACCAAATCCGGCTTGCCGTCGCCGTTGATGTCGGCGATGGCAATCATCGGGGGCGCGGTATTGGTGTTACTCAGCAGAGGCGCCTGAAAGGTTCCATTCCCGTTGCCAAGCAACACCGCGACCTGATTCGAAAGGCTGCCCTGAAACGCGGTGACCACGTCCAGCTTTCCGTCGCCGTTCAAGTCGCCCAACGTAAGCACGGCCGACGCCGCACTCCCCGTGGCTTGCTGCACCAGCGGCCCCGCCAAAGTGATGTTGACTGGCGCCTGAAAAGTCCCGTCGCCTTTCCCGAGCAGCACCGCGACCCCGCCCGGCTGTGTTCGATCGGAGGAATTGAACGCCACGATCAGATCCGGCTTGCCGTCTCCGTTCACATCGCCGGCCGCGGCGGAAAGAGGAACCAAGCCACCTCCGAGCATTATGTTTTGAGCGGCCTGAAACGTGCCGTCGCCATTTCCGAGGAACAGAAAAACGGCGCCACTGGCGGCGCTCGCCGCGGCCACGTCGGGTTTGCCGTCGCCGTTGAAATCGGCGACGGCTATCGAGCTCAAACTGCCGCTGGCGGGAAATGTGCGCACGGCGCCGAGCGTGCCGTTGCCATTTCCCAGCAGCACATCAATCCCCGCCGCATCCGCCGCAACGACGTCGAGTTTGCCGTCGCCGTTCAAATCGGCGATCGCTACCGCGCCCGGTTGCGAGCCAAGCGAGTAAGTAACGGGATTCCCGAATTGCCCCTTGCCGGTCCACAGCTTCACATAAACGTTTCCCGGCGCCGGGTCGGTGATCACCAGATCCGGCTGCTGATCGCCATTGAGATCTCCGGCGGCAATCGCCGCTGGTCCCATTCCCAGAGTTTGGATTGCCGGCATTGCAGCCGTTCCATTGCTCGCCACAAAATTGTTGACTAAATTCCCGTCCGAGCTATCGCCGGTCAGTATTAGCGTGTTGCCATCGCCCATCGGAATCGCCGCGATGGATACCGGCTGAGAGCTCACTGCGTATTCCTGCGCAGGTTGAAAGCTTCCATCGCCGTTTCCCAGCATGATCGCCGCCGCGCTTGCGAATTCGTCGGCGATCACCAGGTCGAGCTTTCCATCGTGGTTCAGATCGGTGTACGCCAAATATCCGCTGCCAGTGCCCGAGGCAGTGGAGACCGGAGTCCCGAACGTCCCGTTTCCATTGCCCGGCAGGAACCAGACTTTATTGACTGCTGCCAGGCTGGCATCGAGCGCCACCAGATCCACCTTGCCGTCCCCGTTGAAATCGTCCGCCACGATCGTCGCCGGGGCCGGTCCAACCGGATATTCCACGGGAGAGCCGAAGGTCCCGTCCCCTTTGCCGAGCAGCACGGAGACCTGTCCGGCACCCGTGGCCGTGGAAGGCAAATTGGTAATCGCAATATCGGGTGCTCCATCGCCGTTGAAATCGGCCGTGGCTAGATAGAAAGCGTAGACGCCCGCCGCAAATTTTGCCGGCGGCCGAAACGTACCGTCACCCTTCCCCAGCAAGACGACCAGATTGCCCTGGCCGGACGGATCGGTTTCGGTGGCTGCCAGATCCGGAACTCCGTCCTTGTTCAAATCCACCGCGACGATGCTCGGGCCGATGCCGGCAATTGGATAAGTAGCTGTCGATAGCACGCTCCCGTCGGCATTGAACAAAGTAACCTGGATGCCCGAAGAAGTTATGGATGCGCCATCCAGGACGCCGTCGCCGTTGAAATCTCCTATCGCCGTACCGTCGTTGGTTTTGCCCGAAGGCGGCGGACTTGACGAGGAAGCGTTGGCTTGCAAGGTGGCTTTGGCTCTGGATTGGGCCATTTTCTTAAATTGGAAGCCCGGGCCACAATCGTCGCCGATCGTCAGGTTGTATGTAGCTAACTGGATAATAGAAGCGGTTAGCGTATCGTTTTGGATTATGTCCACCCGAACTTCGTCTCCGTCCAGTAGGTATTCAATAAGCATGTCCCCCGTGGTCACATCGACCGCCGTCAGCACGGGAGTAGTGTCTTCTGCTACGGGAAGCAGCAGGATGGTCCCATCGCCATCGGGGAGGAACTCGTTGGGATCTGTATATGTCGGAGTGCACGTTGGACGCTTAGCCTGCGCCGAGGCGCCGATAACCAAAATTCCTGCGAGCAACAAAAGATGACAAATCTTCATGGAATTTCCTCCTCAGCCTCCGCTAAAATCCTTCAACTCTCCTGAACCTGCCATCGCGCTACCCGCCATGAGTAGAGCCAGGGCTATTGTGGTTATCCAAAACGTAAACTGGAGAGCTGTGGTTCATTTTTCTCCTGAACTCCATTTCTAGCTCGATCAGTGGATCGGAGGCCCACCATTGTTCGGATTCTCCGCGCCGCCCCGCCCCTTCCATTGCGCATACAACATTGTTCCCAGACTGCTGTGCATCGCCGACGACGCACCGCCAAAGGAAGCTTGCGCCTTGGCCCATGAAGCAGCAAACTCGGCGTTTCGGAGACTGGCAAGGTAGTTACCAAAAGCCCGCTCGTCAGCGAAACGCGCCGGCGCCCGCGGATTCTCCAGCGCGTCCGCTATCCACTGGCCGTCCCCCGAAGCTCGCAACAATGCGATCGCCTTTCGACGATCGCGTGGGACCCTTTCGCCTAGCTCATACTGGATTCCAATCGCCTCCTGAGCCATGTCGAAACCCTGGTTCGCACTCTTTATATAAAGTTCCGTGGCTTTGGCTGGGTCCTTCGGGAGGCCGCCTTCCCCTTCCTCGTACATGCCGCCCAACGCGAACTGCGAGGCGCGATGCCCTTGCGCGGCAGCCGCGCTGAACCAGTAGGCCGCTGCCCGATCGTCGGCCTTCACACCGTGGCCGTCTTGATAGAGGATGCCGAGAGTCGCCTGGGCGCGCTTGTCGCCCATATTGGCGGCCTTCATGAGCAGCGGGTAAGCATCCCGGTACCGGTTCCGATCGAGCAGTCCGGACGCTTGCTGCCATAATTGATTCGCGGCCGCCTGCTGCCCGCTAGGAACACCCAGAGGCGGCGGGGTGGACGGGACGACAAAGTGAATTTCCGGCGGCGGAGCCGGAGCCGGTTTGATCTGGACTTGTCCATAGTTGCCGGCAAGAGGGCCCGGACAATAGACCAGAGCGAACCCATATTTCGTGCACTGCGGATTCTCCCGGACGACTTGAGTCGCCCGCTCCTGTGGAACTCGATAGCCGAATGCGCAAGGATTTGGCTGGTTATAGAGGGGTGAGTTGGGACTCACCGGAAACGGACAGTTCAGCTGGGCGGAAGTTGGCCGCTGCGCGTGCGCCAAACCGCACATCAGGAACAAACCGGCCAGCACAATTCGAACACTTCCCGGATTTGTCATCGATCCCTCCACCCCGATGAAGATCGGGTTTACGTATACTGATTTTTTAACCTCGAGACGCCTGAGAAGTCCTTAGGACGTCCTGAATTTTTCTGAATGTGAGTGTTTTCAGGGAGTTCCCGCAGTGCCTGCCGACCCGGTGGAGAAATATCGCTTCGACGATTTCGAGCTTCTGCCCCGGCAGCGAGTGCTCCTGCGCGCCGGGTCGCGCATTTCTCTGACCCCCAAGCCGCTCGCTACGCTCCTCCTGCTGGTCGCCCGTGCGGGGCAAACCGTCACCAAGGAAGAGCTCTTCGAGGAAGTCTGGAACGGCGCCGCGGTGGAAGAGAACAACCTGACGCAGAGTATCTCGGCGCTGCGGAAAGCGCTGGGAGAAAAGCGCGGCGAAAACCGCTACATCGTCACCGATCCCAGCCGCGGCTACCGCTTCGTCGCGCCGGTAACATATGTTCGGGAAGAAACCGCCGCGCCGTCCAATGGTTCTGGGCCTCCTCGCAGCCGGATACCCAACCTGCCGGTGGCGATTGGCGGAGTACTCCTGGTGGCTGCGGCTCTGGCCGTGTGGATCCGCTTGCATCAGGTTTCCGTACCGCCCGTCACCCGCCCGTCCATCGCCGTTTTGCGGGTCCGCGATTTATCCAAGAATTCCACGGAAGCGTGGCTGCAAACCGCTCTTCCGGAAATGCTCACTTCCGAACTCGCCGCCGGGAACAAGCTGCGGACCGTTCCGCCCGCAGACGTGGCCCGATGGCGAACCGACGCCGGTGGGGCGATCGACCATGAATCGCAATCCGCGGTCCTTCATTCCGCCCGTACCGGTCTGGGGGCCGACACGGTTGTCCTGGGTACCTATGTCGTGACGGGGACCTGTCCCGAATGCCGCATCCGCGTGGATCTCGGCGTGATTCAGGCGCGCACAGGAGAACGATTAGGTACGGTGATCGAGGAGGGATCGGCGGCCGACCTGCTCGATCTGACCACCCGTTTGGGCCATGGTCTGCGGGCGCAATTGGGACTGAAGAACGAGGTCGCCCCCACGTCCAAATGGCCGGCGGCCAGCGGCATGCGCGAATATTCGGAAGGGCTGGCGAGTTTGCGCCAGGGCGATCCACTGGCCGCGCGGCAACATCTCGAAGCCGCCGTCGC
>Ga0182013_10007732_pt1 | contig 11762 bp, 9 predicted proteins | sample 612S2MmetaG_FD_120487 | JGI IMG/M metagenome (GOLD analysis project Ga0182013, IMG submission 120487) | Permafrost microbial communities from Stordalen Mire, Sweden - 612S2M metaG | ecosystem: Environmental > Terrestrial > Soil > Wetlands > Permafrost | place: Sweden: Stordalen | collected...
CCCGTCGGGGGCGAGCAGGAAGAAGGGGCAGGAGCGCAGGTGCGGCTGCACACCGCCGCGCGACTCGACCACCTTGGTCCCCGGCGTCAGGGCCTCGGTCGTCGTGGTCCACTCGGCGGCCCAGTCGCCCCCGCCGAAGTGGGTCAGGAACGGCGCGGGCGTGGCGAGCAGCGGCGAGGCGGCAGCGACCTCGTGCAGCGTGATCGCGCCGGGCTGGCGATTGGTGACACTGGCCCATTGGCGCAGCACACCGTGGTCGTCGGCGCGGAACGACAGCGTCACCTCGAGCGGGCGGTCGGGGTCCACGAGCACGATGTCGGTCTGCGGGCCGGTCACGCGGACGTCCTCCACCTTCAGGCGGGTGGTCGTGGTGCCGTCACCGTGCGTGACCCGCAGCGCGGGCGCCCGCGTCGGCTCCTCGTCGTAGGCGGGATAGGCCAGGGGGTAGAGCGCCGGCGGGATCCTGTCCGGCAACCGCTCCATGTGGTCGTCGATGTCGGGCCCGAACCCCGCCTGGTGCAGGCGGCCCTGGTCGTCGACGAGGAAGCCGTAGCCGGCCCCTCCCGACGACACGACGATGCGGTTCACCCGACCACCATTGCAGAGCGCCGGCAGTGCACCAAGCGCCGCCGGTGGGACGGCCTCCCCGGTCCCGTCTGAGCTGTGCCGTCGGGTGATGTCGGCAGTGCCGGCTGAATGGCATGGTCGTCGACACCAACCGGGTGCTTTCAATGTGCGGGTCAGTCGGCGATGATTGACACCACGACTACCCCAACACGCAAGACCTCGAGCCGGAAGGAGACAATTCCATGGAAGGACTTGACGGTCGCCATCGTGACAAGGACGGGCGCATCGAGAAGAAGCACGGCAACACGAAGATCAAGAACTTGAAGGACCAGTACCCCGAGCTGAAGAACTTCCAGAACGAAGACACACTCGGACAGGTCCGCGACAGGTACGGAGCCGACAGCCTCGACGAGCTCATCCGGATCCTGCGCAAGAGATAGCGCACCCCATGCACGACGATGGGCGCTCCATGCTGATCGTGCGCTCTCTGACTCAGTGACAAGGTGTCGTCCCCGGCTGGCTCGTGTCGCGAAGCGTGAACCCGAACTGACGCCTGAGCCTCCGCGTCATCCCGGGATCTGCAGGCGCGTCCGGCCGGGACGCAGGAGGTTGCACCAGCCGCGGATCACGGGATGTCGGTTCTGTGCATGCAGGCGGTCCAGTGCCGTCTGCATGACGCCCGTGATCTCTGCGTAGCACGCGGCCACAATGGCCTCGTCGTCCGCTGCCTCCGGGCCGTAGTCGGTCCAGTCCAGCGGGGGCAGGAACTCGACGTTGATCGCCGAGGGCATCGGAAGCGGCGGTGTGAGGATGGTGGTCAGGCCGTAGGGCGCGAGGAGGATGGGGAACACCTTGATGCGGATGCGCTGCAAGCCGAGGGCTTTCGCCAGGCGCTCGCCGCTCGAGACGACGACGACCGCGTCCTGTGACCCGTGTGCCACCACCGGCACCACCGGCACGCCGGCACGCAGTGCCAGGCGAACGAACCCCTGACGGCCCCCCAGGTCGACCTTGTTGCGTTGGGTCCACGGCCGACACGCCTCCCGGTCGCCTCCCGGGTACACGACAACGAGGCCACCTTCCGCCAGACCCTGTTCGGCGGCCTGCCCGCCGGCGGGGATCGCCCCGATACGGCGGAAGAACGGGCCGACACCTGGAACGCCGAAGAGCAGGTCGTAACCCATGGCGTACGCCGGCTGGTCGAGGCCGCGCCGCCGGACGATCTCGAGCCCGACGACCCAGGCGTCGGGCATGTAGAAGAGGCCGGAATGGTTCCCGACCACGAGTGCCGGACCGCTGGCGGGCAGGTACTCCTGCCCCCGGACCTCGGGCGAGAAGTAGTTCACGTAGCGGGTCACCGCCGGGAGTTGGCGCCGGAGGAACTCCGGGTCCCGCTGGAAGAGGGGCTGGTCGCGCACGTGATCCACCCGTGCCGACAGCCCACGCATCAAGGGCGCGAGCGCCCCGCTCGCCTCCTGCCCCCCTGCGGACTCGGTGACATGCTCGGACGTGACGGTCATTTCTTACTCCGGTTCCTCCCTCAACCCTCTCCGTATCCGGCCCCTGAGGGAAGGGCCGTTTGACCCAACGTTCCGAATGACAGGCCGACTGGACGGCGAAATGGCGGCAGGATCCGGGGAGGAGCGGAGCGGCGGGTCGCCTTCCCAGGATTCCGCTCCGGTGTGGAGGCCGGCGGGCGGCCCGGGTCGGCCGGCGTTGGCGGTGACGACACCGCCCGTCGCCGTGTCGGTGAGGCTGCTCCGCTCAGCCTCCCCCGTGCGGCGGCAGGCATCCAAAGCCGGAGGCCGAGAAGGAGTCCTCGACGAAGGTGGCAACCTGGCGGGACCAGACGTAGCCCACGTGAGATCCCCAGTACCAGCTGATTCCTGGGCGATCCCAGTGCTCCCACAGTCGATGCGCATGTTCGGGAAGCGCGAGACGATCGCCGTGACCGGCGAAGATGAAGCGGCGATCCTGCAGCACCTTCGGTACGAAGCTCAGGGGCGACACCGCCGCGAAGACCTCCTCCACCGGACTGCCGATGATGTGGTGCTCAATCGATCGAGCTCGGATATGTGCGGGGCTCTGCTGATGGAACAGGGCCGGGAGGTCCACCATCGGGATGCCGGCCACAACGGCGTCGAGTCCGTCCTCGATGCCCGCGAGGAGCGCCACGACATAAGCACCGAGCGAGACGCCGTACAGTCCGATCGTCGTGGCTCCCTGAGCTCGAATCCACGACAGCAGGCGCCGGATGTCCCAGACGGCCTGCGAGAACCCGTGCACGGTGTTCATGAGGTCGAACGAGAGGAACGGTTCCCCGCTCATCCTGGTCACCTTGCGGGATCCGTGCAGTGGAAGCACCGGCAGTGCGATGTTGACCCCGAGCGTCCGGCGGAGCCTGGCGGTGTGCAGTCCAGTGAAGTCCATGAACGGCGAGCCCATGGCGAAGCCATGGACGCACACGAGCCAGGGGCGGGGCCCGTCGGCGCCGTCCGGACGGCGCACGATGGCTGCCACTGCCTGGCGGTTCGGTTCGTACCCCATCCACCGCTCAGCCCCAGGCTCGCCGCTGCGGGGAGCGAACCCGCTGTCGTAGGCGATTCGCTCGTAACCGAGGCCCATGGCCCACCCTCGACTCGTCCGCACGTCCTCGCTTGTCAGTGGTGGAGGCGTGCGATGGTAGGTGGCGGGACGACTGATCCAGCCGCGAGACGAGAACATCTGCTTCGCGTCAGCCAGCTCGGCGCTCACACGCGCGTAGTCCGCACGTCGGGGGAATCTGCTCGGCGCCATCGCCATCGCCAGGAAGGCCTCGTCCGCAGCCACGCCGATGGCCAACCCGAGAGAATGGCGCTGGGCGCGCACGGTGCCCACCACCGTGCCGCTCGTAATGGGTGTGCGCAGAAATTGCAGGGTCCGCGGCACGGCGCGCGCGGCGCGCACGAGGACTCGTCGTTCCAGGAATCTCGTGATGGTCCGGTATGGCCCGGTGACCCGATCGACGAGAGATGGCGAGCGAGGTGCTGCAGCCTCGGGTTGCACGGAGCCTGCCCGAAGCGCGTGCTGCCACGGTCCCGAACCGTCCGGAGCGCACGCGGTGTACGTCATGAGCCTCCTACGCCGCTGTGGTCAGTTCCCCCTGACCGGGAAATCGAGCGGTCGAGCACACGCTACTGCGGGGCGCGGATCCCACGGAATCCCATCCTGGTCACGCGTCTATAGTGGACATCACTTATCCAGACGAGCTGAGACACCTGGGTCGACGACGCTCACCAACCGGCCGGAAGGCACGGTGGCAAGGCCAGGTTCGATGAGGAGACCACCATGGTGTCGAAGACACTCGCGTCGCTCGACGCGTGGCTCGCCCTGGCCGAGGACGTGCTGGCCGAGCAGAGCGCCTACCGGGAGAAGGAAGCCGAGGGGAGCAGATCGCAGGGGTTCGACCAGCTCTCGCTCTTTCCGATCGAGTCCGCGTGACGGCGCGTGCAAGCGGTGATCGAACGGGGCTCTCCCCGGGCAGCGAGGCTGGAAGAGTCAGGCGGCCACGGCCGGAGTGCGATCTCTACATACCCGGGCACATGGTCCACTACATCCAGGCGAGACTGGCCTGGGAGCATCCCCGTGAGTGGGCCGTGTTCGAAGCGGTGCGGGACCAGGTCATCACGGTGCGTTTCACCAACCGGAGTGCCCGGTACCGAAACCACGAAGTGGAAGCCCTCCTCGACATCGCGGAGCCGGGTTCGTCGGTCCTGGTCAGCGAGAGCTACGGCACGCTGAGCGTTCCGACGGGTCATGGGACGCTCAGGTGCTTCTGCGTCGCCGACGCCGACGAGCCATGGAGGGAGTGCAGTGTCGCGCCCTGGGAGCCCGTCTCGCACGAGGACCTCATCGACCGCCTGGAGGATCGAGGTGGCTTCAGCATCCCGGGTGCGCTGCTGCCCCTCGAGTGACACCGCTCCCAAGGGAGCCACGACGGTGCTCGAACCTCGATGCGTCGGGTCGCCATCCTCCGGACCCGAAGCAGCCGTGCAGGCCGGTTCCGGCGGGCGCGGAACCACCGTGACACATAGGGTTTCCGTCGCAGACCGGAAGGAGTGGGGACATGGCAACCGTTGAGAGCGTCCGGGGTCCGATCGACACCGCCGACCTCGGGCCGACCTACATGCACGAGCACGTCTTTGTTCTCGACCCCGACGTGCAGCAGAACTACCCGGCCGAATGGGGCAGTGAGGACGACCGGGTGGCCGACGCCGTCGGCAAGCTGAAGGCCCTTGCCGCCCAGGGGATCCGCAGCATCGCCGACCCGACCGTCGTGGGCCTGGGCCGGTACATCCCTCGCATCCAGCGCGTCGCCGAGCAGGTACCCGAGCTCCACATCATCCCGGCCACGGGCTGCTACACCTACGACCAGGTGCCGTTCTTCTTCTTCTACCGGGGCCCGGCCCTGTCGGCGGCGCTCGGTATGGACGTGCCCGACCCGATGGTGGACATGTTCATCACCGACATCACAGAGGGCATCGCGGGCACAGGAGTCAAGGCGGCGTTCCTCAAGTGCGCCATCGACCACCAGGGCATGACCGACGGGGTGGCCCGGGTGATGCGGGCCGTGGCCCGGGCGCACCGCCACACCGGAGCACCGATCACCGTGCACACCCACCCCGGTTCCCAGTCCGGCCTGGACGTGAAGACGCTGCTGTGCGACGAGGAGGGCGTCGACCCGACCCGGGTGGTGCTGGGCCACTCCGGCGACAGCAGCGACCTCGACCACCTCAGCGCGCTGGCCGACGAGGGCTTCATCCTCGGCATGGACCGGTTCGGGCTCAACGTGGAGACGACCTTCGAGGCGCGGGCCGACACGGTGGTGGAGATGTGCCGCCGGGGCTACGCCGACCGCATGGTGCTGGCCCACGATGCCGCCTGCTACATCGACTGGATCGACCCCAACATCCTGGCGATGATGACCCAGTGGAGCTACCTCCACATCCACGACGACGTCCTGCCCTACCTGCGCGAGCGCGGGGTGACCGAGGCGCAGATCGACACCATGCTCGTCGACGTGCCGCGCCGCTACTTCGAGCACACCGCCGCCTACTGAGCCAGGTTCAGTTGTCGCAGTAGTCCACGAACGAGCACAGCGTGGAGATGAGCCGCATGTCCTCGATGGTCCGCGCCCTGCTGTTGAGCAGGCTCTCGGTGCAGACCAGGTAGGCCAGGCAGCGGGCGCGGCTGATCGCCACGTTCAGTCGATTGCGCGAGAACAGGAAGTCGGCGCTGCGGGGCATGTGATCGGCCGACGAGGTGGTCATGGTGAAGAACACGACGGCCGCTTCCTGGCCCTGGAACTTATCGACGGTCCCGACGGGAACGCCCCGGGTCCGGACATCCGCGTCGAGCACCTCGCGCAGCAGGGCCACCTGGTCGTTGTATGGCGCGACCACCATGAAGTCCTCGACCGTCAACGGCTTCGAGGCGACGTGCTGGTCGACCCACGAGGTGCCGAGCAGTCGGTGCATCTCGTCCGCCACGAGCTGCGCCTCCTCGACCGACTCGGTCGACCGGCCGACGTGGTCGGCCCGGAGCCACCGCAGTCCCGTCCCGAACTCCGTCGTCTGCCGGCCGCAGTCCGGATGGCTGACGAGCCGGCCCTCGTAGATCTCCTCCGAGATGAACCGGCACACGTCGGGGTGCAGGCGCCTGGTCTCGGTGAGGAAGACCCCCCGGTGTGGCGGAAGCGTGACGGCGTCTCCGAGGACGTGCTCCAGCACGCTCGAGCCTCCACCTCCGGGGTGCACCGCCTGGGCCACCTGGGGGAGCTGGAGCGGATCGCCGAGCAGGATGACGTTCTTGGCCGAGGTCGAGGCCGCCAGGGCGTCGGCCAGGGCCAGCTGGCCGGCCTCGTCGACGATCAGCACGTCGACGGGCGCTCCCCGCAGGTCGGCGCCGGCGAACAGCCACGTGGTGCCCGCGACCAGGTTGTAGTCGGTCTTGGCACAGGGTGGATTGCCCGTGGCGTAGGCGACACCGGGCAGCGCCGGGTGGTTGCGATCGGGCACGCGCCGAACGGCCTTCAGTCTGGACAGGTCACCCTGCGTCTCGAAGACCCGGAGGATCTCCCGGAGCAGGTTGTCGATGGCGTGGTGGCTCATCGCCGTGATGCCCACCCGCCGGCCGGCGCAGACGAGGCGGTGGACGATGTGCGCGCCCCAGTACGTCTTGCCCGTCCCCGGCGGCCCCTGGATCGACACGCAGCTCCCGTCGAGATGCGTCGCCCAGCCACACATCTGCTCCAGGTCGTCCGTGAACGCGCCTCCGGGCGGGCCGCCGCCCGGGGTGAACGCCGGCTCGTCCCGGCGGAGCAGGCTCAGCGACGCCGCATTGGGGGGCCCGGATCCGGGATCGCCGAGGACGGAGCCGGCGAAGTCATCGAGCGCCTCGGGCTTCGGTTTCGGCGGCACCCAGTCGTTGTGGGCGACGGCGGAGGGCAGGACGCCGAGCTCTTGCGGACGATCACCCCAGAGGAGCACGACCTCACGGTTCGCCTCGTTGACCTCGCACACGCTGGTGTAGCCCGTTGGCCCGTTGGGCGTGCCGTACAGCACCGACGCTCCGGTTCGCCCGAGCTCTCCCGAGACCGCCTGCAAAGGAAAGGCGAACCGGGCTCCCGGGTGTTTGAGCTCCCGGCCGTTGACCCCGTGGCGGGTCTCCATCCCCACGAACTCGAGCCCGGCCATCACGGCCGGATCGTCGAGCAACTCCTCTGTCTCGGCGCCGAGTCTCGCCAGCTTCGGCGCCTTGTGGGCGCGGAACTCCCGCACCCAGTAGCCCAGCAGGTCGCCCAGCAGGTGCTCGGGCGTACCGGGCCCACAGGCGTGGAGGGCGGCCACCCGCAGGTCGAGGTCCGGATACCCCTCCTCGGGCTCGAGCCAGGCCGATCGCCACGGCAGATCGACGGGACGCTGCTCGATCAGCCAATCCCGCAGGGCCTGCGTCGCTCGGACGTCGTCCTCGTTGTACGCCGCGATCTCCTCGAGGATGTCGGGATCGGGCGCAGCCATGTACCTCTCGTACTCGACGACCGCCGCGGAGCCCTGTTCGATCTCGTGACCGCGCTCGTAGCCCGTGAGTCGTTCGAGGTCCTTCAGCCCGTAGGACTCGGTGCCGACCTGGACGGCATCGTGGGCCATCCGGTAGAGGTCGACGAAGAGCCCGGTCTCGATCATGTCGGCAAGCTCCGCCTCTCCGACTCCGTGCTCGAGGGCGAGTCGCTCCAGCGCTGTCCGCTCGGTGTGGTTGTAGTGGTACACGTGCATGTTCGGGTACGCGGCCCGGCGGTGTGCGAGCAGCTCGATGAGCTCGCCCGTCGCCCGCTCCTCTCCGCTCCGGTCGTGGGCCCAGAGGGACTGGTACACCCAGGTGCCTTCGGGACTCCGCGCGATGAAGCCGAACAGGAAGAACAGGCCTCTCTCGGTCGTCCAGAACGGGTCGCCTTCGAAGTCGAGGAAGATGTCCCCCGGATCGGGCTCTGGGAGGTGCTCGAAGCCCCGGCCCCAGGTCGGATCCGGGCCGGCCTCGATCGGCAGGAAAGGTGGCGGACGGTCGGGCTGGCTTCGTGCCTCGAGTTGCAGCGTGGCCTGGGTGGTCACCCGCTCGATGCGGTCGGGACGCATGCCGTCCACCTCGCTCGACCACGTGGCCAGGGCGCCGAGCGTCTCGACTCCTCCGGCTTCGAGGGCTTCGCGTTCGCTGCCCCTGAGATCGGCCACGAAGACCAGGGAGTCCTCCTCGCGCCACTGCGTGTCACAGACACCGGCGAACTCGCAGAAGTCGCAGTGCTCACACGGCTCTGGCCGGGTCTGCGGCGTTGGTGTGTCGTCGTCCATGAGCGTCCGCAGTTGACGGCGGAGCCGGAGCCAATAGGGATGGAACTCCTTGGTGATCAGCGACTCGGTGTTCCCTGACCCGAGCCAGAGGTGCAGATGCGCGGGAAGGCCGCCCATGGCCTCACGGAGGGCGTCGGCGTAGAAGCAGAGTTGGAGGACATGCCCGGGTTTCGCTTCGGTACGAGCCAACTTGGCATCGACGGGTTCGTAGGCGGACGCGCCCGGTGACGGGTTCTCGACCCTGATGAGGAAGTCGGCGATGCCTCGGATGCCGTCGTGCATGAGCGGCATTTGGTAGATGACATCGTATCCGTCGTCCCAGGGTGTACCCGCCCGCGTCACCCAGGCATCGAAACGCTCTCCGGGCTCCCGCGGCGGCACCTCGTAGATGCCGAGGCCGGTGCCCCGGTACTGCTCCAGGCATTGGGCTTCGTGTTGAGATCCCTTGTCGGCGAGCAGTCGCGCGAAGCTGCCGAAATGCGACAGCTCGACGTGGAGGAGGCCGGCATCGAACCTCTCCCGCAACGTCAGGTAGTGCGCGCAATCCAGCCAAGCGGTGATCTTCGACGGCGATAGGAGGCGGTCAGTCATCGCCGTGAGTGCTCACCGGTCGCTTGGTCGGCACAGCGTTGTGTTCCGGTCCGCCTGTGAGCATTGCCCGCCACCTCGTTTGCGATCAGGGTAGCCAGGAGATGTGTCGCCGGTTCTCGACACCTCGGACGGGGGAGCGACTCTTTCTGCAATTCGCTCAAGCAAACCTGAGAAGAGACTCGACCTGGACCATGACCCATTCTCATGTCTTCTAAGGCTGGATTTAGAAAGATAAGGAGCCGTCCACCAGGGGAAACACGATGAACAAGCGGGACAACCCCTACACCCCGGGAGCCGGGAGGAAGCCGAGGACCCTGGCCGGGCGGGACCAGGATCTCGAGTCATTCCAGTCCCTGGTCGAGCGGCTCGATGCGGGGACATACGAGCGCAGCTTGGGAATCACGCCGAGGGTGAATTGGCGGACACTGGCGAACAAGAACGGCAGGTCAGCGACTCGACGGACGCTGGCGAACGGCCACGAACGGACCCGGATGTGCCATAAGCGCGCCATGGTGACGATGGTTTGGGCATGCGGATACTGCCGGATCAGGGAAGCTGGAGCTTGACTCCGGACGCATCGGCAAGGCCGGGATCCATGTAGGCGTTGAGCCGGCGAAGGGCCTTGTCGGAGTCCTCGAAGGTCGTCCAGTCCACCGCTCCGGTCCACTTCTGGGCGAACTGAAGAACCGAGACGAGTGTCTCGCCGCGACCGCTCCCGTTGCTCACCCCGGCGAGGCCCGCCAGGTAGTTATTCCGGTACACGGTCGGGATGACGATTCGGATCTGTCCCGCAGCGGACAGCGCACCGTTCGAGATGATCCTGGCGACCCTCCCATTCCCGTCGTCGAACGGGTGGCATTCGGTCACAAGCAGCATGAGGGCGACTGCACGTTGGAAAGGGTCGGTGACGCCGGCGAACACGTCGAAGCCCCGGCGCAGCGTGCCATTCACGAGGTCCGGGTCGACGAACGCATATCCACCCGCGTAGTTCTGCTTCTGCTTGAACTCACCCGGGTTCTTGTCCGGTCTTGCCGCCAGCAGGACGCGATGGTGGTCACGCAACAATTCCACCAGCTCGTCGCCGCTGGCCGGTGTCTGATCGCGCGCGTCCGGGTCCGAGATGATCCGGTAGGTCGCGGCGACGTCATGGGCATCCGCGGGGCGTTCGGGTGGGATCTCGCCTTCGATCGCGATTCTGCGGGCTTCATCGATGCCGAATTCGGTTCCTTCGATGAAGTTGGAGAAGTATGCCTCGAAGAACGGCTCCCATTCCCACCGGGCAATCTCGCCCAGTGCTGGGCGGGGTTCGGGTGCCGTGGCGCTGAGCAGCTCTGCGAGCGCCCGGAACATCGCTATCCGGTGCTCGTCGTAGGGCTCTCCTGACAGCCGGGCGGCGAGACGTTCAGAGGTGAGCTTGGCCCCGGTGAAAGTCCCGAGGACCGCGACCAGGCGGTCGCGGACCCCCTTGACCGGTCCGGGAGGGAGGTGGGCAGCGACAACGTCGAGCTGGTTGAGGACGTTCTGGATCGCACCGGCCCCGCCGCGCCGGGCGAGGTCGTCAATCTGATCCTCCACCTCCGTTGTACCTGCCTGCCGCGCCGGCCGGCCTACCGGAGGGCGCCCGGCGGCGCTGACGTTCTCGACCAATTTCCGCGCCGGACCGGACAGGTAGAGGCCATCGGGCATCGGCATATCTCCCGGCAGCGGCCCGGGGCCCCGCCGCGGGGAGACGGTCACGCCCGGCAGCACGAGGTCGGATTGACGGGGAGGATCGGGGTGCGCGACAAAGACCCACCCGTCGACGGGACCGCCACCGGCGAGGGCGGTGCGGTCGCACAGCACGCCACCAGGCCAGAACACAGAGATGATCCCGGTTCGGTGATGGCGGATGGCGTGCTCGAGCGGCAACGTCGCTCCGACGATGTACACGCCGGGCGCGACCCGAAACGCCGTGCCTGCCTTGGTCTGGCGGGAGAGCCCGGCCTTGTTCTGCGCGGTCGAGACTACGAGCCGCCCGGCCGGGTGCTCTCGCTCACCGGGGGCAACTTGCGCGGCCTTATCGGTTCCGTAATCGACCATTGTCGCAACCTGAGGGTAGTTATCAGACGTCAAAAGCAACTCTAGGGGATAAATAGAGAGAATCCGGCGATGGGAGGTTCCAACAACGCCGCACCGGTTATCTGCCCCCACTCCGCACCCACAGCAACCAACGGCCGGAAATTGCCACCAAGGCGCAACCCCTCACCCGAATTTCCCCGAACCAGACCAGCCTCAGGAATCTGGACTTCTAGGGCGACGTCAAACTCGCAGAGCGCCGTCTGAGCGCTCGCGTGGAGCAAGCATTCGGTCGTCGAGGCCTAAATGATCGCGTCCGTGACCCGGCCTTCCTGGATACCCTGGCCCGCCGGGTGCATCCGTCTGATCTGGACACTCCGCCGACTTCCCGGAATCCGGCGGGGTTCCGGTTGGCGCGGAGACGCGATTGCCCGGGCCGGTGTGGCTGGTAAGTCCGTCGACCTGACCCGGTCGAAAGGCTGTCGGCGGCGTCGCTCAGGTGGCGACTTCTTCCTCGACGTGATTCGTCGGCTGAGGATGCGTTTGCCTGGAAGCCTCTTCGGGTGGCCCCGGCGGGAGTGGGGAGAGGTCGCTGGTGGCCAAGACGAGAGCCGCCTCGGGCGCGACGCCGAGCGCCCGCAAGAACAGCTCCGCGGTGTCGGACCC
>Ga0182013_10007734_pt1 | contig 11756 bp, 13 predicted proteins | sample 612S2MmetaG_FD_120487 | JGI IMG/M metagenome (GOLD analysis project Ga0182013, IMG submission 120487) | Permafrost microbial communities from Stordalen Mire, Sweden - 612S2M metaG | ecosystem: Environmental > Terrestrial > Soil > Wetlands > Permafrost | place: Sweden: Stordalen | collected...
ATATCAACACGCGCAGGCAGCCGGCTCTAATTGAATTGCGGGTGCGCGGGCTGCGTAGTGTTTTCGGCGTTCAGCTCCGCAAAGATCCCCTCCGGGCACATGTGATTGGCTTCGAATGCCTCAAGTGCGGCTTCTGTTTCCACAGCGGATGCGATGGTCATAAAGCAATGCAGGCAGCGGGCATTCCATGTGCCGTTTTCGTTCAATGTACGGCAATACATCGCAGCTTGGCCTTTCCACAGACTTGGCGATGGTACATTGTCCTCTGCGTTGGCGGAGTGCCGGATATCACGAATCGCTGTGAGCACGGGCCGGATCGGAATACCGATCGCGGGAAGCTTTACAGACTCGTTGTCTGGTTGGGGTGGCTGCGGAGATACCAGCAAGGGTTCTGGCCGGCTTGCGGAAAAAGCGAAACGGAACACGACACCTGGGCCGTGCCTTCGTAGTCGTATTCGATCTTGTTGCCCTTGAGGGGCACGGTAAGAAAGCGGCTGACGGTGACGTTGGCTGTGGGCGCTCCACGCAACTTGTAAATGGCCCAATCCCCTCCGTAAACCAGTACAAAGGCGGCTACCACTCCCACCAGCGCGCGTTGTAGCCACCGTTTGATCATCGCTCAGCCCTCTTTCAATCCAGGTGCAGCTTCCTTAAGTCCAATGCCGGTCAACTGTCGAGTTCGCGCCTCAGTGAGATAGTAGCTGAGTTGAGCGGCTGCCTGGGCGTAGCTGAGGCCTTCGCCGCGGATGTTCGAGATGCAGTTGCGCTCGGCATCGGTGCGGCCACGGCGAGGCTGCCATGTAATGTATGCGCCCAACGAGTCGGGGGAACTCAAGCCGGGGCGCTCACCGATCAGGACGATGGAGAGCTGTGCGTGCAAGGCCTCGCCGATCTCATCGCCAATGGCGACGCGGGCCTGCTCAACAACACAAACCGGCGCCAGCTTCCAGCCGTCGAGGCGCGGCAGCAACTCCTTAAGCAGCGGAACGGCGTGGCGTTCGACGGCCAGCGCCGAAAGGCCGTCGGCAACGATCACAACCAGTGTGTCCGCGTCCCCTTTATCTGCGGAAAGGGACGCCCCATGGCCGGCAACCTCGGCCTGGCTCGACTCGTTGAGTCGACGGCCCAGGTCCGGGCGCTGCAGATAGGTGGCGCGATCTGGCGCGGCGGAATGCAGCCGCAGTACCGCAGTCGCAGTGATCTCGCCGATCGCTGCGCATAACGCCGCAGCCTCCAGGCGACTTTGCACAGCGTCGCGAGCCTGTGCGTGGCTCAGCTGAAAGTCGAGCAGGTCGCTTGTGCCAATGCTGATGCCTGTGCGGGTTAACCCCACACGCGCTGGTGTGAGCGCACGGAGCCTTCGAGCAAGATTCTGCGACGCAGCGAGGTTGCTTTCCTTATTGAACTCGTCGCTCATACGGCCAGCAGCCTTTCCGGCTGATTGGCCTCAAGCGCAAGGCGTTGGAAGTTGTCGCCCGCGAGCCACGCTTCAAACTCGGGTGCAGGCCTCAGGCCCAGCGCACGGCGCACATAGAGCGCGTCATGAAAGCTGGTGCTCTGGTAGTTCAGCATCACATCGTCTGCGCCCGGAACGCCCATGATGTAGTTCACGCCCGCCGCGCCAAGCAGCGTGAGCAGCGTATCCATGTCGTCCTGGTCGGCTTCGGCGTGGTTGGTGTAACACACGTCGCAGCCCATGGGCAGTCCGAGGAGCTTTCCGCAGAAATGATCTTCGAGCCCGGCGCGCGCGATCTGCTTGCCGTCGTACAAATACTCTGGCCCGATAAAACCAACTACCGTGTTCACCAGCATCGGCTTAAAGTGGCGCGCCACCGCGTAGGCACGAGCCTCAATGGTTTGCTGATCCACGCCATGGTGGGCGTTGGCTGAGAGCGCAGAGCCCTGGCCGGTTTCGAAGTACATAAGGTTGTCGCCGCGCACGCCGCCGGCGCAGATCGCGCCGCGCTTGAGCTCCTGGCCAGCCTGGTGCGCTTCAGACAAGAGCGCCAGATTCACGCCGAAGCTGCGATTCGCGTCTTCAGTGCCGGCGATGGATTGAAAGAGCAGATCGACGGGAGCCCCGGCGCGCAGTGCATCCAACTGGGTGGTGATGTGTGCGAGCACGCAGCTTTGCACGGGAATTTGAAAGCGCTGGCGAAGGGAATCGATGATGCGCAGGAGAAGCGTTGTGACGGCCACGTTGTCGCCGGCGGGATTAATGCCGATAACCGCATCGCCGGAACCGAGCAGCAGTCCGTCGAGAATCGCAGCGGCAATCCCGATGGGCGCATCGGTAGGGTGGTTGGGCTGCAGGCGCGCGCTGAGGCGGCCCTTCAAGCCCACCGTCGTGCGGAAACGCGTGACGACGCGGATTTTCTGTGCAGCGATGATGAGGTCCTGCACGCGCATCAGCTTGCTCACGGCGGCAGCCATCTCGGGCGTGAGCCCGGGCGCAAAAGCCGCTATGCGTTCAGGCGTGGCATTGTCGGAAAGAAGCCAGTTGCGGAATTCTCCAACCGTCAACGAGCGGATCGGCGCGAAAGCGTCGGCGCTGTGCGTGTCGACGATAAGACGCGTGACTTCGTCGGACTCATAGGGCACGATCTGCTCGGAGAGAAAATGCGCCAGTGGCAGATCCGCCAAAGCGAATTGAGCGGCTACGCGTTGCTCGGCGGATTCCGCAGCAAGGCCAGCGAGGGCATCGCCGCTGCGATAGGGCGTGGCCTTGGCGAGCAGGTCGCGCAGATCGGCGAAGACGTAGCGCGTGGTTCCGAGGGTGGCGGCAAAAGGCATGCGGTTTGCATCAGCCTATCCGAATTGGATGGGACGAAGCCAGTTCTGTGCGGGATTCCGTGTTAAACCAAGCGTCGGACTAATTTGATACCAGGACAGAAGGCCTCGGTGCTCCTTCGGGCAGAACGAGTTTCTGCGGCGCGCAGCAGGCGCGGTCAAGCCTGGATACATCGAATTGCATTTGCTTGTCGGATCGCAAGGAGATCAGCGTGGCTTCGAGAATGGCGGCGGCCGCGGGATCGGATGGCGAAACGATGCGGTAGTGCATCCACTTGCCTTCGCGGCGCGCGGCAACGATTCCGGCCCGGCGCAGATAGGCCAGATGGCGCGAGATCTTGGGCTGCCCCTGGCGCAGTATTTCAACGAAGTAGCAGACACAAACTTCGCGTCCGGCCATCAGGTTGAGCAGACGCAGCCGGGTGGTGTCCGCGAGCGCCGCAAAAAGAACGTCAAGGGGAACCGGTTTGCCGAGTTGCGTCATGCGGCCATTATATATGGATTGACAGATATGATGCTGGGGAATATATTCGCTTAAGCGAATGTGAGGTGTTGGCAATGGATACAAAATCGGCGGTGCAGGAAAAGTATGGAGCCGCAGCGCGGCAAGTAACGGAGAGTGGTAGCGTGGCGTGTTGCGACCCGGGGTTGCGGTGTTGCGACCCCATCACGACCAACCTTTATGACGAGGGGCAGAAGAGCGGATTGCCTGCCAGTGCGGTATTGGCATCGCTGGGGTGCGGCAATCCGACTGCATTGATCGAGTTAAAGCCGGGCGAGACGGTGCTCGATCTGGGATCGGGGGGCGGAATCGATGTTCTGCTTTCGGCCAGGCGGGTAGGTCCGACGGGCAAGGCGTATGGGCTGGACATGACCGACGAGATGCTGGCATTGGCACGCGAAAACCAGCGCCAGGCAGCGGTTGAAAACGTGGAGTTCCTGAAGGGCGAAATCGAAAGCATTCCGCTGCCGGATGAATCGGTAGACGTGGTGATTTCGAATTGCGTGATCAATCTTTCGGCAGACAAGGACCGTGTTCTGCGCGAGGCTTTCCGCGTGCTCAAGCCGGGCGGCCGCTTTGCCGTTTCCGACGTGGTGGTGCGTGGCGAGGTGGACGAGCAGGTTCGTAAGAGCATGCTGCTTTGGGTGGGCTGTATTGCGGGCGCGTTAGAGGAACACGAGTACGGCGCGAAGCTTGCGCAGGCGGGCTTCAGCAAGATATCGATTGAGCCAACACGAGAGTATTCGATTGAAGATGCGCGGCATTTTCTCGTACAAGCCGGCATCGATGTGGACACGATTGCGCCCCGCGTCGAAGGCAAGTTCATGAGCGCGTTTATCCGGGCTACGAAGCCGGCGGGTGGGTGCTGCGCAGGCGGATGCTGCAGCTAGGAGCGCGAGAACATGCGAAAACCGTACAACATTCTTGTTTTGTGCACGGGCAATTCGGCGCGCAGCATTATGGCCGAGGCGCTCTTGAATACGATGGGTGCCGGGCGCTTCAAGGCATACAGTGCCGGCAGCCATCCGACGGGCCGTGTGAATCCATTGGCGACCGAGCAGGTGCGGTCGCTGGGATATCCGACGGAGGGTTTGCGCAGCAAAAGCTGGGACGAGTTCGCGCGGCCCGATGCTCCAGTGATGGACTTTATCCTGACGGTCTGCGATAACGCGGCGGGCGAAGTGTGTCCGGTGTGGCCGGGAAAGCCGGTGACGGCGCACTGGGGATTTCCTGATCCTGCGGCGGTGACGGGTACCGAGGAAGAGAAGCGCGCGGCCTTTGCACGCACGATGCATCAGATCAGGAACCGCGTGCAACTATTCATGAGTTTGCCCTTGGAGACGCTGGACCGCATGGCCGTGGAGAGTCGGATGCGCGCCCTTGGCAACGAGCCGCTGTGAGCAGACAACGCCCCTTCAAGGAGAAACTGAATGCAGACCGATGCAGAGCTTTGCTGTGCTGTGCCCGTGCCGGGAAATCCGAAGCTTTCATTCATCGACCGGTTTCTTACGCTGTGGATATTTCTGGCAATGGCCATCGGCGTTGCGCTGGGACGATTTGTGCCGGCGGTGCCAATCGCCCTGCAGCGCTTCCAGGCGGGTACAACAAATATTCCAATCGCCGTGGGGCTCATCCTGATGATGTATCCGCCGCTGGCCAAGGTGCAGTACGAGCGTCTTGGCGATGTGTTCCGCAATCGCCGCGTGCTGGGGCTTTCCCTTTTGCAGAACTGGGTGATCGGCCCGGTGTTGATGTTTGCGCTGGCGGTAATTTTTCTGCGCGGGTATCCGGAGTATCGGACCGGCTTGATATTGATTGGGCTGGCGCGCTGTATTGCCATGGTGATCGTATGGAATGAGCTCGCGCGCGGAGATACGGATTATGCCGCAGGTCTGGTGGCCTTCAACAGTGTGTTCCAGGTGCTTTTCTACAGCGTCTATGCGTGGTTCTTTCTCGCTGTGCTGCCGCCGCTGGTGGGACTGAAGGGTGTCGTTGTTGACATCCACATGAGCCAGATTGCACAAAGCGTTTTCATCTACCTGGGCATCCCATTTCTTGCCGGGATGCTGACGCGCTTCATGCTTCTCAGAGTGAGGAGCCGGGCGTGGTACCAAACGCGCTTTCTTCCGGCCATCAGCCCAATTACGCTGGTCGCGCTGCTCTTTACGATCGTGGTGATGTTCAGCTTGAAGGGCAACCTCATTGTTCAGCTTCCGTTCGACGTGTTGCGCATTGCGGCGCCGTTGCTGATCTATTTCGTAGTGATGTTTTTCGTGAGTTTTTGGATGGGGCGCGCGGTGGGCGCCGATTATTCAAAGACCGCGACACTGTCCTTCACAGCAGCGAGCAATAACTTCGAGCTGGCAATCGCGGTTGCGGTTGCAGTCTTCGGATTGAACTCCGGCGCAGCATTCGCAGCTGTTATAGGCCCTCTGGTCGAAGTGCCCGCGCTGATACTGCTGGTGCAGGTGGCGCTCCGGCTGAGGACAAGATGGGTTGGTGCGTTGGAGGATGCACGGGCCTGAAGTGCCCGGCTCCGCAGTCTACTATTCTCTCCGGGTGAAGCGGAAGTTCTGAATGCGTCCTGCGTCGAGGATGAAGCCTGTGATCTGGTGCTTTGCATTGCGCGTGAAGCGGAGCGTGCCGATGTCGCCAGTGAAGACGTCCCGGGTGGCTGGGCGAAGGCTGTCGGGCTTATGTTTGAGGCGTTCGAGGATCAGTTTGCCTTCCTTGAGAACGACGCGATACACGGGATCGATCTCTTCGCTGACATAGGAGCCGGTAAAATCGGGCAACTCCGCAGCGGTTGGAGTGAAGGCTGTGACTGCTTCATAAACATACGGCTTGCCGTCGCCGAATGACGGCTCAAGACGGAGCGGCTTTCCGGCCTCGGCAGGGACGAAATGCATGTCGACTTCGTTGCCCCAGGGAACGTCGGCAACATGAAAGTGGTCCGGTGCGAAGGGCTTCAGCTCGTGAAATTCGTCGCGGTCGAATTCCATCTGAAGTTTGCCGTCCTTTACCAGCACATGCGTGAAATTATCTTCTTCCTTGCCCCAGTAGAGTCCGGCCAGGGCAGTCATCTGCGCCGTGGTCAGCGGAGCCTGGGGCTGGACTGCCGCGGCTGCCTTCGCGGGCTCCTTGGCTGATTCCTTGAAGTCTTTGGCAAGCAAGATGTCGGCGACTTTGTTCGAGAGCTCGGTGGGGTCTGTGCTCCCAAAATTGCAGAGGACGGAGACGCCGAAATGCTGATCGGGGAAGCGGACGATGTTGGATCGATATCCAGCATCGGCGCCGCCGTGGCCCACGGTGGGAAGGCCCTTGTACTTACCGATAGCGAGGCCGGAAGCGTAATGCTGCAACTCGCCGTTATTGAGCTTGTCGCGATGGAGCATGAGGTCAATGAGGCCCGGAGCGCCGATCCTCGGGTGGTAGAAGTTCTCATCCCAGAGTTGCAGGTCTTCGACTGTGGTGTGCAGGCTGGTTGCGCCGGCGGTGTCAAAGTTGGTGAGGCTCATGCGGTAGGGTTTGCCGTCGCCATCCTGGTCATAGCCGAGGGCGTCGTGCTTGATGACTTCTTCGTGATCGTCGCGGAAGTGGGTGTGCATCATGCCCAGCGGCTGAAAGATGTTCTTGTCTGTGAATTCACGGAACGAGGTGCCGCTGACGCGCTTGACGACGATGGCGAGCAGCGTGAAGCCGGTATTCGAGTACATGTACTTTTCGCCGGGCTTGAAGTTGAGTGCCTTCTGATGCACGAGGACCGACATCACATCGTCGTCGGTGATGAGGTCCTGCGAATAGCGCCAGCCGGCGAGCTCGAGCAGGGACCACTGGTCGCGCATGCCGCTGGTGTGATGCATGAGATGGCGCAGGGTGATGTGCTCGCCGAAGTCGGGCAATTCGGGAATGTATTTGTGCACATCGTCGTCGATGGAGAGCTTGCCCTGTTGTTGAAGCAGCAGGATCGACGCGGCCGTGAACTGCTTCGACATGGAGGCGACGTGGAAAACGGTTTGCGGGGTGATGGTGACGTCGTCGTTGAGATTGGCCATGCCGTAGCCGTGCTTGTAGAGGATCGTGCCGTCTTTGTAGACGCCGACCGCACAGCCGGGCGAGTCGGTGCGATTGTATTTTTCGAAGACTTTGTCGACCTGGGCGGCCTGGTCGGGGGAAAGCGTTTGCGAACGCATGCCAGGGGCAGCGAGGAGAAGTGAAACCGGAATCATGAGGTGAGTCAGGCGAATCATGCGGGGAGTCCTCGGAAAGATGTTGGTGGATGGGAAGAGGGTCGCGACCATTGTCACAGGTAGGGCCCACCTGCGCAAGCGCAAACGGCATGTGGTCGCTCTCGACAAATAGTACGTTTCGTACTATAGTACGAAACGTACTATGAAATTCCCTTCCGCACTTGGATTCGCTCTTCTTGGCCTGCTGCGGCAAAGGCAGCAGTCGGGTTACGACCTGCGCAAGACATTCGTCGAGACGGCCATGCGCCACTACAGCGACAGCCCGGGGTCGATCTATCCGGCGCTGCGCCGACTGGCTGAGCGCGGGCTGATCAAAGCAGAACCGAAGGACCGGCGCGGGCGCGAGGTCTTCCACGTTACGCCGGCGGGCTTCAAGTCATTCGTAGATTGGCTCGAACAGCCCGTGACGCGCGAGGGGGTGGTGCTCGGGCTCGAAGAATTGATGCTGCGCTTCGCGTTTATGGATGGGAATGTGCCGCGCTCGACGGCCATTCGCTTTCTTGAGCAATTCGAGCACGAGGTGGGCTTGTATGCGAAGGAGTTGCGCGCACAGTTTGCGCGCGACAGCAAAGGGAATCCGCTTCACACGGGGCTTCTGGCTTTTCAAGCGGGCGTGGAAGGCATGGAAGCCCATTTACGCTGGGCGCGGAAAGCTCGGGCCCGGATGAAAGAGAAAGGCAAGTGATGTTGAAAACGCTGGGAATTTTCTGGTGGATTTACGCTTTCGCGGCAATACTCGCTGTTCCAGTGGCGGCGCAGAATTTGCTGCACCGGCAATATCGCGAGGGCGAGACCCTTGTGTATCGCATGACCGGTGTGAACGAGAACTGGCATTACACAATTGAGGCGAAGGGCGTGGTGAAGAAAGACGCGGCGGGGGCGTTCTACGAGGATTACCAGTGGTCGCACATGACATCGGAAGGGAACCCGCTTGAACTCGGAGCAGGGACGACGGCTTTGCATCAGCGGCTTTCTCTGGATCCGGACCAGAATCCGACCGTGCCGGATTTGAGCAAGGTGGATCCGAAGACGATCGGGCCGATTACGGATTTCATGACGTTCTATTCCGATTTATGGCTGGCGATTAAGACGGGCCAACTGGCAAAGGCCGCAGATCACTTCTATGTTCCTTATGGCGTGCCTTCTTCCTGGGCCGACGGCAATTACGTTCTGCTTGGGCAGAGTTCGGTGGACTTCGATCTCACGTTGAAAAGCGTCAACCAGTCTGAGCAGACGGCGGTGCTCGTAGCGCGTCATGTTCCTCCGGCAAAGTCGATGATCAAGCAGCCGGCGAGCTGGATGCAGGCGCCGGTGGGCGACAAACCCAACAACTGGGTGAGCGTGCAAAAGGGACAAGATGGCAAGTTCGAAGCGGGTGTTGGCGAGGAGACCTTCGATGTGGAACTCACCGTGAGCCTGAAGGACGGCAAGATTATGAGCGGGCAAATGGACAACGTGGTGAAGACCGTCGAGCGCACGTGCGAGGATGAAGCGCTGACGAAATGTTCAGAGCCGAAGCCGCACACGATTGAGCGCAAGATCGGGATTGTTCCGGTGCAGTGAAGCGGAGTTTGCGGAGGGAGTGAAAGCCTACTGTTTGGGCAAAAGTTCGTGCTTCCCAGGTCTCAAACGCGAGACCTGGGGCACCCAGATTTGTGGGAGAACGGAACGAAAGCTCGAAGGAGTCCCCGGCGGGAACTTAGCCTCTAAGCGACGCGGCTCTTGCGGAGACGCCGCTGAGTTCCGCGGCGCGGGCTTCGGCGTAGGCGGCGGCTCCCATGAGGGCGGCGCGGCTTTCGAGGATGATGCGGACGGGCATGTTAATGAGCAATTGGCTGAGGCGGCCCTTGTCGGTAAAGGCCTTCAAGAAGGTGCCGTCCTTGAGCTTTTCGAGGATGCGCGGGGCAATGCCGCCGCCGACATAGAGTCCGCCGACCGAAAGCACTTTCAGGGCGAGGTTGCCGGCTTCGGCACCGTAGGCGGAGACGAACATGTCCATCGACTTTTCGCAGATTTCGCTGCGCGCCGAAAGCGCCATCTCGGTGATCACGGAATTGGGATCGCTGGCTTCGGCAAGCTTCGCGGCCAGCGAGGCCGGCTCGTCCATGCCACGCACATCGCGCAGAAACTCGTAAATGCTGGTGAGGCCCATGCCAGCCACGACGCGCTCAAAGCTGACGCGGCCGTTGTACTTCTGCTTGAGGAAGCGAAGCAGATCGATCTCGTCTTCGTTGCGCGGCGCGTAGTCGACGTGACCGCCTTCCGAGGGATAGGGGATATGCGTTTTGCCGTTCCAGACCAGATAGCCTTCGCCCAGGCCTGTGCCGGCGGCGATGAGGGCGCGGTTGCCGACCTGGCTGGAATCGCCTTCTGAAAGTGTGTACACCTGTTCGGGAGTAAGCTCGGCCACGCCGTAGCCGTTAGCCTCGAGATCGTTGATCAGAAAGACGTGCTGGATGCCAAGGTTGGTGGAGAGCTCGCGACTGTCGATGGTCCAGGGAAGGTTGGTCAGGCGCAGGCGGCCATCGCGGACAGGGCCGGGCACGCCGAAGCAGGCAGCAGTGACTTTATCGGAGCCAAGGAACTCTTTGACGATGACTTCGAGACCGGTGTAGTCCCTGGCCCGGTAGACCTTGTCGCGCGTATAGTGCAATTTTCCTTGGGTAAAGTCATACAGCGCCAGGTCAACCTTGGTGCCGCCTACATCTCCGGCCAAAATCATCGATTTTTCTCCAAAAACCCACAGCCCTCCCCATCAGTCGCGGGCAAGAGCGCAGCTGCAGCCTGATCCAGAATCAGAGTCAGTATACCGCTAGAAGGCCAGATCAGCTGGCTCGGCAGCCGCTCCGGGTCGCGTGGGCCGGTCAGCACCTCGTTCAAAACTTGAGCTTTATCGGTTCCGGCGATGAGGAAGAAGACGGAGCTGGCATGATTGATTACCGGCCAGGTAAGGGTGACGCGCCAACTGTCTTTTTGCTGCGGCACATGGTTGGCAACGACAAGGCGGCTCAGTTCATGAATCGCTTCGGTGTGGGGGAAGAGCGACGCGGTATGGCCGTCGGGGCCCATGCCGAGAGCGACGAGGTCGAAGCGTGGGCTCTCCGCTCCTTCGAGGCGAAAGCTGTTGCGCAGCTCCGACTCGTAGCGCGATGCGGCCACGTCGGGCTCCAGCTCGCCCTCGATCCGGTGGATCTGTTCGGGCTTGAGCGGCACCTGATCGAGCAGCGCCTCGCGTGTCATGCGATAGTTGCTGTCGGCATCGCCGGGCGGGACGCAACGCTCATCGACCCAGTAAATGTCCAGAGAGTCCCACGGCATGTGGGCACGCCAGCGCTCGTGCGGGTCGGCAAGCAGGGCAAAGGTTGTTTTGGGAGTGGAGCCGCCGCTGATAGCGATGCGAGCTCTTCCGCGAGCTTGCACGGCCTCGCCTGCCATTTCAAGAAAGTACTGTGCTGCGCGGCGAGCCAGGGCCGCCGGGTCTGGTTCCACATAGTATTTGATTCGAAGTTGCCTTCCCGCGCGCATGAACCCTCCCCCTTCTCTACGTTACGCGAAATGATTGGATGTTGCTGTCAGGGAATGGGCTTATTTACGCTTTTGCAATAAGTGCGCCGCACCTTGGAGACAGCCCCTAGCATCTCTACGTTTCGAGCGATGAACTTTATGAAATGGATGCAAATTGTGAGGATGCGAGCGAGCCGGGAGCCGAGTGTACTCCCTGACGGTCCAACGCACGAGGCGTTTATTTGCCCAGATAGTCCCGATACTGAGTTTCGAGTACGCCGGCTGCACGAGCCAAGGCCAGCTTCGACAGGTTGTACTGATAAAGGCTCTCGACCAGATTGCTTTGCGCTGAGGCCAGGGAGGCCTGAGCAGTAACAAGCGGCAGATTGTCGTCGACGCCCGAATTCACGCGCTCGGTCTCGTCGCTCAGCGCGCTGGTCGCCAGGTCAACGTTGGAGTGCGCCACCTGGACAAGCTGGAGAGCGGCATTCAGGTCAAGGAGCGCGGAACGCACCTGCTGATCGATGTGATTTCGCAGGTCGGCAAGCTGCGCATTGACGGAATCCATCTGCGCCTGGGCTGCTTCGGTGTCGCCGCGCAGTTTGGCTTCCTTGAAGAGCGGGACATCCAGCGTAGCCTGGGCCACAAAGTTGCCATGCGAGCCGACGCCGCTGACTTCATCCACACCGTAGTAGCCATTGAAGTTGAGC
>Ga0182013_10007735_pt1 | contig 11755 bp, 10 predicted proteins | sample 612S2MmetaG_FD_120487 | JGI IMG/M metagenome (GOLD analysis project Ga0182013, IMG submission 120487) | Permafrost microbial communities from Stordalen Mire, Sweden - 612S2M metaG | ecosystem: Environmental > Terrestrial > Soil > Wetlands > Permafrost | place: Sweden: Stordalen | collected...
AACGAGGCACTCGGTGGAAGCGGTGCGTAACTGCCAGAGGTTTTCATCGGAGACCTGCCGAATACCTTGTTGCTCTAATTTTTCCGTCATGCCCAGCCAGCGGTCTTTGCCGCAAGCCTTGGTCCACAGTTCGTCAGCGGCTGCCGAATCCCAAGTCGGATGATGCACGCCATTAGTAACGTAGCCAACGGGAACTTCATCTACCGGCCAGTGTGGAAAAAGCGGCGCAAACAATTGCCGGCTTACCTGTCCATGCAAACGGCTCACGCCATTCACCGACCCGCTGCCGCGAATGGCTAGATAAGCCATGTTGAAACTTTCCGACGGGTCATTGGCATTCTCGCGACCGAGCGCCATCAAATCATGCAGGGGCACGCCGAGCTCGTCCGTGGCATAATGGCCGACATATTGTTCCATGAGTGCCGGTGGAAAGCGATCAAAGCCGGCCGCAACCGCTGTATGAGTCGTAAAGAGGTTTCCCGCACGCGTGGTAGCGAGTGCAACTTCAAATGGCTGCTTCATTTCCCGCATGAAGCTGCGGGCGCGTTCCAATACCGCGAAGGCCGCATGACCTTCGTTCAAGTGACAGACATCGGGCTTGATGCCAAGCGCTGAAAGCAACCGCCAACCGCCGATGCCGAGCAGAATTTCCTGCTTTAGGCGCAGCTCCGGTCCGCCGCCGTATAACTCACTGGTGATGCCGCGATGCGCCGGAAAATTCGCCGCGTCATTGCTGTCCAACAAATAGAGCTTCACCCGACCGACTTGCACCTGCCAGGCCCGTAGCCAGACGGAATATCCGGGCAATACTATCTCCAGCCGCAACCACTCGCCGTTCGGCTGGCGCAACGGTGTGATCGGCAACTGTCCAGGATCGTTATACGGGTAAAGCGCTTGTTGCGCTCCGTCCCTGTCAATCACCTGACGAAAATAGCCTTGTTGGTAGAGCAATCCCACGCCGACCACCGGCACGCCCAAATCGCTCGCGGCTTTGAGTTGATCGCCAGCCACGTTGCCCAGACCACCGGAATAAATTGGCAGCGCTTCGCTCAACATGTATTCCATGCTGAAATACGCGACGCACTTCAGCGGCGACTGCGGATGATTTTTCTGAAACCACGCGGGTGCTTCCGCCGCCTGACGCTTGCTTTGAAGCAGGTCGTCAATATTTTTGCGAAAGGCCGGATTGGACAGAACGCTTTTGAGTTTGTCTTTTGAGACAGTCTGAAGAACAACCCAAGGGTTCTGCGTGAACTCCCACAGCGCGGAGTCAAGCTGTCGCCAGACTTCGTCGGTGGAATGATTCCATGACCAGTGCAAATCCAAAGCCAGTTCCGCCAGGGAATCGAAGCCTTCAATTTCCAAGTGTAAAGAGTTATAGCTCGGTTTGCCGACCGGTGATTGTTCGTTCATACAATTTATTTTTTTTAATTTCGGAAAAATCTTGAATCAAAAACTGATCGCTCCCTCAAAGGAAGAAGTTTCGCCCTGATCAGAGGCAGATACTTTCATCATTTATCATTGGGATCGGTGGTGGAATTTGCTGCGGGAGCGATTGCTTTACTCACGATTATTTGTGCTTCCTCGTGAATCCGGCGCAGATGATCCGCGCTTTGAAAACTCTCGGCATAAATCTTGTAAATGTTTTCAGTGCCGGACGGACGTGCCGCGAACCAGCCGCTTTTGGCAATGACTTTCAATCCACCAATGGGTGCATCGTTGCCAGGTGCTTGCGTGAGCATGGTCAGGATTTTTTCACCCGCCAATTCGGTCTGCTTGACTTGGCCGGGCAAGAGGTTTGATAAACATAATTTTTGTTCCGGCGTGCTTGGGGAATCCACGCGTTCATAGAAAGACTCACCAAACTCACCTTTGAAAGTGCGATAGATGTTGGCGGGATCGCAACCCGTCCGCGCCGTCATTTCGGCAGCCAACAGACACGGAACAATTCCATCTTTGTCGGTGGTCCAGACCGTCCCATCCAGACGCAGGAAAATCGAACCGGCACTTTCCTCGCCAACAAATCCGAGCGAACCATCCAGCAGGCCGGCGACAAACCATTTAAAACCCACCGGCACCTCGAACAGTTTGCGGCCAACCTTGGCCGTGATCCGGTCAATCATCTGGCTGCTCACGATAGTTTTTCCGACCTTCGCCGATTGCGACCATCTTGGCCGGTTTTGAAATAGATAAAAAATCTCCGCGCAGAGATCGTGATTGGGCGGCAGCAAGCCCTCGCTCTTGGTGACAATCCCGTGCCGGTCATGGTCGGTGTCGCAGGCGAACGAAAGATCAAATTGATCTTTCATGCCAATTAGTCGTTGCATCGCATAAGGCGAAGAAGGATCCATGCGAATCTGCCCGTCCCAATCCACCGTCATGAAACTAAAAGTGGGATCAACCACCTCGCTGACCACCGTCAGTCCTAATTCGTGCCGCTCCGCGATTCGTTCCCAGTAATGGACGCCGGCACCGCCGAGGGGATCAACGCCCAGATGTAGTTTTGCGCCGCGAATTATGTCCATGTCAATCACGTTGCCAAGGTCGTTGACATAGGCAGTGACGTAGTCATGCCGATGCGTCGTCGTGGCGCGCAACGCTTGCGCGTAAGGAATTCGCTTCAAGCCCGAAAGCCGCGCTTCCAGCATTTCATTCGCTTTTGCCTCGATCCATCTGGTGACGACTGTGTCCGCCGGGCCTCCGTTGGGCGGATTGTATTTGAAACCGCCATCATGCGGCGGGTTATGCGAGGGCGTGATGACAATCCCGTCAGCCAGCCCTGTGGTGCGACCGCGATTGTAATTGAGGATCGCATGGGAAATCACCGGTGTAGGTGTGTATTCGTCCCCTTCGGCGAGCATCACTTCAACTCCGTTTGCCGCCAAAACCTCCAGCGCGGTGGCGCAGGCGGGAACCGAAAGCGCGTGCGTATCAATACCGAGATAAAGCGGGCCAGCGATGTTATTCGACTTGCGATACAAGCAAATCGCCTGCGTGATCGCGAGGATGTGCCATTCGTTGAAAGCCAGATTGAACGACGAGCCGCGATGGCCGGAAGTGCCAAACGCCACACGTTGCGCTGGCACCTTGGGATCGGGCACACCGGCGTAATACGCCGTGACGAGCCTTGGCACATTGACGAGTATTCCGGCGGGTGCCGGTTTTCCGGCCAGCGGGCTTATCTTCATGGTGTTTTAATTGGGGTAGGGCTTTCGATCTGCGCGACTTTTTCTAGCCGGCGACGAAAGCGTTCTGCACCTTTGAATCGCGCGGCGAGAAACGTCTGCGTCAATTCCCAAGCAAGGGCGTGACCGACCACGAGGCCGCCAAAACAGATCATGTTCAAATCGTCGTCCTCGACGCCTTGATGTGCGGAAAAGTTTTCGTCAATCAAGCCAGCCCGAACGCCAGCCACTTTGTTTGCAGCGATGGATGCGCCGACACCGCTGCCGCAGATGCCCACGCCGCGATCCACCGTTCCGACCGCAACCGCCCGGGCTAGAGGGATTATGAAATCTGGATAATCATCATCCGACTTGAGTTTGGCGTCGCCGAAATCGGTGACTTCAAAACCGGCTTTACGCAGTTTTCCGGCCAAAAATTCCTTCAATTCAAACCCGCCGTGGTCGGCGGCGATCCCAACGCGTTGGAGCTTTCCAGGCAACTTTGCCAGCGGTTCATTGATGGTGCGCTCAGGTCTCCAGTTTGGTGCGGTTGAGGATTTCTTTTGCATATTCGATAAGGATTTGGTCAGGGTTGGGTTGGATCAACCATTCTACCGAGGAACAGGACGCTGCCAGAATGGGTGTCGCGGATCAAAAAGATGAAAGGATGGTCAGCGCGGAAAATGGGTGTGGGTCGCGGCATCATAACAGCCATGCTCCTCACTACCACGGCGGTTGCCGCTGCGGCCTCTGTGCCCTCTTCGTTAACATCAACAAATGCCTTGTGAACCACCGCCGATATGAAAAGATCACGCTCGCCGTCCATTCCAGAGAAATTCGCACTGGGTGAGAAGGCATCGGTCATTCCCATTTCCGCCAGTGGCTTTGCCAGACTGAATTGTGCTGCCATCTTGAATTTGGGCATGAAGACCGCGACCTTTTGTTCGCGGGCCTGCGCCAGCCAATGGTCGAGAGTTTGTTCATTGAACATATCTTCCATGCCTTTCAAACCGTCAATTTCGCGCGGGAGAAGAACAACCATTTCAAGGTCGTCACCGGCATAAGGAAGTTCTAATAATTGCAACCCCTCGACTTCGGCATATTTGAAGTCGGCGGTCAGGTTCATCAACGGCACGTCAAGTTTTTGAGTGGGAGTAACCGAGAAGGACGCATTGGTCGTGTTATGCTTATCAAACTTCTTGGCCCAACTTCCCTTGAAGTAAATGGCATTTACCAGAACCAGACGTGTCATCGGATTGAGCACGCCCGGTTGGATGAGATCGGTGATCTTGCCCTTGGTCTTGTCGCTAACCCAATCATTGATCTCCGTCCGAATGGTTTCGGCATGGATACTAAAATCAAACTGTTCCAATTTCGCCCCATAGCTCTGTCTAGCGACATCCAAAAAAGCGGGGAGGAAAGGATGATCTTTCTGTCCCCATAATCCGTTCGCGATGTTTAATTTAATCCCCGTTTTCTCCTGTTCATTATTTAATTGCTTTAGCAGTTCACCAAATGAAACCGCGAGTTGGTTCTGGTTCGTGTCGAAATGAAGCGTCTGGGACATCTGTGCCGCCGTGTCTTCCCGCGCGCCGGCATAGGTCATGGCCAGACAGGTGGAGATGCTATATGGGGAGAAAAATAGATTGCCCTCGGCGGTTTTAAGCCGGGCGTAGAGATCCATGGCGAAAGCCGTATTGCCCCCCGTGAGTCTTTCGATGTCGTTGGCGGCCTTTGTGTCCGTTGGACTGCCAATCAGTGTGACCATAAGGAATGTGACAAATGCTGAACGTGACAGATGGTTCATTTGTTTAAAATGTTTTTTGGCAGTTGTCCTAAATTGTAGCTTTATTTCCTTTTTGCTCTTGTGACAATGGAGGCGGCAATGGCAATAAGTATCATGACCCCGATTACAATTATAAATTTAGTTTGGCTCACAATTTTCCTTTTGAAGCTTTGCCGATACCGCACCGTTTGTTACTAATGCATTCACTGATGGCGCTCCAACGCTTCCGGGTTGGTGCGATTAAGAATCTCTCGAGCGTGAATCGTTTCTTCGGCGGAGCCGTGGGCCATCACGATAAATTTGCCGCTCTTCAGTGCCGTCTCATATTTCATAATTGTGTCCTTGTGTATGCCCAGGCTGTAGAGTCCAGCACCCAGCACACTTAACCCGCCCACCACCACGCCACCTTCCAGTGCCCCCACTATCATGCCGACGAGCGGTCCCGCTACGAGCAATGGCCCGATGCCGGGAATAAAAAAGAACCCTGTGCCGATTAACATCCCCCAGATGCCACCCCAAATCGCTCCGATTTCACCCCAATATTTTAGGCGGTCACTGGTATGGGAAAAACCGACCATGTCCGCTTCCGTATGTTGGTTACGTTCGACCAGCGAAAGTTGCTGCATGTCAAAACCAGAATGTTGGAGCGTCTTGAGCGCCGCGGCAGCGTCGTCGTGGGATTTGTAGGTCGCCACGACGACGCTGTGGTTTTTCATAAGAAACCTGGTTTGCGGTTGCGCCGGGGTTTGGTTTACCGGCTAATCTACCTTGACGGTATCCAACACGAAACTGGCACCACCTTTATGGGCATCTTTTTCAGCTTCGCCCCAGCCGACCCAGGTGCCGATGCTCCCGGTCAAAGTGGCCACACCACCGTTGACCGTGACTTTGATGTCATCACGATCCACAAAGGGACTCCAGAAGAAGCGGTCTTCGATGCTCTTTTTGATCTTGGCGTCGGTCTTATATGGCTGCGGCCCAGACATGTCGGCAGCGTAATAAGGCGACTCGTTGTAATACGGCCAGCCATAGTAACCATAGTCATAGTCGGAATAGTAATCGTAATCTGAATAGTAGTCGGAGTATGAATAATACGGTTGAATCTTTAGTTGGTTGCGAATCTCCAGCACGCCGTCGGTCCGCGAAGCCACATCTTGAGCCTCAGCCTTTTGAAAACTTGAATCTACGCCACCGGACAGGTAGGCGATGTGATTGATGACCGCCACATCAATGGTCGAGCTGTCCAGCCACGGGTCCCAAGCCAGAGCGGTTTTAAGTTGATTCGCCGTATCCAGCGCCGTCGTGGATTCCACGCCAAAGGCCGCACCGTTCAGGGCGCGAACTTTCAGATGAGCCGAAACCTCGTGGACGCCCACGATATTTTTGGCGTCTTGTTCAGCCGAGGTTTCCGCTTTGATATTGCTAACGGTGCCACTAAGAGTGACTACCCCATCGGCAACGGCGACGTCCGGTGAAAAAGCCGATACGCGCGGATCGGCCCGCAACGCTGCTTGGACGGCTTTTTGGATGTCACTGTCCGAAAGGTTAGATTTGTTGGCCTTTGCGGTTGTGCCATTGTGCGTCCACGGTTCGATCTTCAAACCCGTGTCGTTCACCGAGGTTACGCCGTTGACCCAGGCATCATCAAACGCCCGCGATTTGCTGATGGCACTGCCAATGGTTCCCGTAAGCGTCACCTTGCCGTCTTTAACCGTCGGGCTGATCAATTCACCATTAACCCAGATGTCCCATTGCAAACGGGCTTTGACATCCGCGCTTATTTCGTCGTCCGTGCGGGCGGCCAGGTAATTAATTGTGACCTGATTATCAACCGCCTTGACGCCCTTGACGCCGCTGGCAATCCGGGTGGCTAATTGCTGTTCCGCATAAGAACCAACCGTGCCAGTCAAGGTGGCGATCGCGTCGTGGACGGCCACGGTGGTCTGATAAGATTTCGTTGCAGGATCTTGCTTCAATGCTGACTGGATGTCGGCGCGAATTTCGTCATCCGGGCGGGCCAGCGCATAAACTGTCAATTGGTCATTGACCTCGGTCACGCCGCGAACACTTTTTGCAGTCATGACCGCCCGCTCTTTGGCGGGCAGGTTCTCCACTGAACCAGTCAGCGTGACGACTCCCTGACTGGTGCTGACATCCACATCGTTTGGCAATAGCCCCTTGGCGCGATCCAATCCATCTTCCACGGCGGTGGTGATACCGCTGTCGGTGATTTCCGGTTTCGTTGTGGCTGCGTGCAACGAGGGTAGAACCAGAGCTTGCATACCAGCCGCGACCAGCAGGCTGGCAGACCATCGGCCCAGCGCCGCACGTTTAGACCATTCTTTTGATTTTAATGCTTTCATAGTTTTCATATACTGTTTTTTAATGTTTTGCTTTATTTCAATTATTTACGGAGATGACTACTTTCGTGTGGATACAGTCAGTCGGTGGTGTGTTTATTGATGGCGCTCAAAACTCTCTGGTTTGGTGCCGTTGACAATTTCTCTGGCAGGAGGTGTTTCCACTGCTGGTTGTTTCTTGAGTTCAGCCGCCTTGTCGCCATTGGCGCGTTCCTGGCCTAAGCCCATGGTTAGCGCCGTCATCCCGGCCAACCCACCGAGCTGCATGGATTCCACGGCGGTGCTGGGAACGATGACAATCGTGGAATTTTCCTTCAAACCTTCATACAACATGTTCATCGCGCGCAAGTGAAAGGCGATTGGATTGTGCTCGTAGCTCTTGCCTGCTTCGGTAAATTTCTCCGCGATCTGACGCTCGGCATCACCCAGAATCACGCGGGCTTGACGTTCGCGTTCCGCCTGCGCCTGCATGGACATCGCGTCCTCCAAACCAGAGGGAATCAACACATCCTTCACCTCCACGGAAATGACGTTGATGCCCCAAGGTTCGGTTCGCTGATCGATGATCTTCTGGAGCAGCGCGCTTATCTTGTCGCGGCCTTCCAGCATGTCCGAAAGCATGGTTTTGCCAATCACATCACGCAGGGCGGTTTGGGACGCCCAACTGATGGCGCTTTGATAGTCGGCCACGTCCAGGGCCGCTTTCTTAGGATCCAGCACTTTCCAAAACAGCACGGCGTCCACATCCACCGGCACGGTGTCTTTGGTCAGGGTTTTTTCCGCCTTGAAACCGGTTGTGATGACGCGGGTGTCTATCCAGTAAGGAATCGCATCAATGACCGGGATGATAAAAAATAGTCCCGGACCTTTCAAAGCGCGGAACTTGCCCAACCGCAAAATCACCGCTCGATCCCACTGGTCGGCCACCTGAATGGCTGCGGCCACTAACGCGGCGATAATAAAGGCTGCGCCGCCAATCACGCCGGCTTCCACAACGGCTCCCATTCGATACCGCGCGTAGGCGAGTGCCGCGCCAACGGCTAAAATGACCACGAACGACAGAACGGCAAACGAACGATTTTGTTGCATAATAAAATTCCTTGGTTTGGTTTTCTTTTAATAGTTACGGTGATTAAAGCTCCGAACGCGGACGAGGTTATGCTCCGCGATCAATTTCGCCTCGGCTGCCAGCCAGCGCCGCACTTCGCGCAAAGGCTGCAATGCTTCATTTACGAAACTGAAGCCAACCTTGCGGGCCACGTCATCCGCTGACGGCGCAAACGTGGTTTCATTTTGCAGCCGCCACAACGCCGCCAAGGAAGGGCCAGGGCTGGGCAAATTCGGTTTTTTGTTCAGGAACGATTTATTTTGTTTCATGGTGAAAGCATGGTTAATCAATCGCCACTCCGCTATGGGGTGTAACCCGGACTACAACTCCAGTGCATGTCGTGATACCTGGCCATTTGGTCATGGCTGAAAAAATTGTATTCAATGTTCATCATCTTTCGACGAGTTGAGGTCCCATCGCTGGATAGTCCGTATATCCCTTTCGCGCTCCGCCGTATAATTTTGCTTCGTCCAGCGGATTCAGCGGCGCGTCCAAACGAAAGCGTTCGGGCAAGTCGGGGTTCGCAATAAACAAACGCCCGAAGGCCACGGCATCGGCCATATCTTCTGCCAAAGCCTGCGTTGCTGTCGCGTAAGTGAATCCATTCGCGACGATCAATGGCCCATGAAATTCGTTGCGCAACGCGGCCAGCGGGACAGGCACCGCGCCATGTTCCAAATCATCTTTCGTGGACACGATCAAATGCGCATAGGCGAGTTTGAAGCGGTTCAATTCATGCAACACATGACCGAACGTCTCCAGCGGATTTGAATCGTGCATGTCGTTGAAGACGCCACCCGGAGAGAAACGGATGCCCACGCGATCCGCGCCCCACACTTGCGTAACGGCGTCGGTCACTTCCAACGTGAGCCGCGCGCGATTGCGCACCGGCCCGCCATATTCATCCGTGCGCCGGTTCGTGCCGTCGCGGAGAAATTGGTCCAGCAGGTAACCGTTGGCATTATGAATTTCCACGCCGTCGAAACCGGCAGTTTTCGCGTGGTCCGCCGCGATGGCATATTGCATAACAATGCCCGGCAACTCTTCTTTGTTCAACGCGCGCGGCGTGACGTAAGGCTGCATTCCGTTCTCCGTAAGCACCTGTCCGGTTCGCGGCGCAATGGCGCTGGGCGCAACCGGCAATCCGCCGTCCAATTGAAAACTCGGATGTGAAATCCGGCCCATGTGCCAGAGCTGAAGAAAAATTCTTCCGCCCGCCAGATGCACCGCCTTAGTGACTTGCTGCCAGCCTACAATTTGCTCTTCAGTGTAAATACCGGGCGAGTTAGGACAGCCCGTGCCTTGTTGGGAAATCGCGGTGGCTTCGTTGACGATCAGCCCCGCTGCGGCGCGCTGGGCATAATATTCCGCCATCAACGATGTCGGCACTCGACCCGGCCCCGCGCGCATTCGCGTGAGCGGAGCCATGATGATGCGGTTTGGCGCTTCAATCGCACCCAGTCGAACCGGAGTAAATAAATTTGGAGTGTTCATAACTTTGCCATGAAGAGATTTCCGGTTTTGAGTGCGGCGAGCAATGGGGTGAACACCCCATGGCAAAAGCTCCGCAGCAAACTAAAATGTCATCCGCGTTAACAACCAAAAACAAAATTGAAAAAATAAACAGTATGACCAAGAACAATTCCGTCGTGGCGATTTTCAAATCCCACACCGAAGCCGAAACCGCCGTCAAGGAACTCCAGCAAGCGGGCTTTGACATGAAAAAACTATCCATCATCGGACGTGACTATCACACTGATGAAAACGTGGTCGGTTACTACAATACCGGCGACCGCATGAAGTATTGGGGAAAACTCGGCGCGTTCTGGGGTGGTTTCTGGGGTTTGCTGTTCGGCTCCGCATTCTTCTTTGTTCCCGGTGTCGGCCCGTTGCTATTCGCAGGACCAATTGTCAGTTATATCGTCGGCGCACTGGAAGGCGCGGTGGTAGTGGGCGGTTTGAGCGCGCTGGGTGCCGGTCTTTACGGCATGGGCATTCCCAAGGACAGCATCTTGCAATACGAGACGGCAGTTAAAAGCGGCAAGTATGTCTTGATCGCGCACGGTTCCGATGTGGAAACAGTTCATGCGCGCGAAGTCATCAGCCGCACCAACCCGGAAGCGATGCAGGAACACCAGGCTTCTTCCCCTAAAGAAGCGTGCGCGGTAGGGGCGTAATTTGAAAAAACCGGAGCGCGGCTGTGTCGTAGGCAGCCGCGTTCCTTATTAAACGCTGTTATCCATCCTGATAATTCCTCCGCTGGTTTTTTGCCGCCGACATGAATCATAAATCAACGATGCGACTTGGCGTGATTGGTCTTGGCAAGATGACCACAGCACTTTATACGCGCTGCAGTTCACGTTCTGACACTCACTTTCAAGACAAGTTAATTTCTGCGATACTCGATGGATTCAGCGGGCACTTGGAAAAACCCGTCAAGTAAAGACTGATGATGCTCTGGACTGACTTAAGCCAACTTGCAGGTGCAATCCTGCTCATGGTCGGGGCGTTGCTGCCCGTGGTGAATCCGCTGGGTGACGCCCCAATTTTTCTGGCCATGACGCCGGGCTGTGACGAATTAACGCGCGCCGACTTGGCCAAACGTATTGCCGTCTATTCATTCTTTCTGTTGCTGGGAGCAATGTTGCTTGGCTCGTTTGTTCTCCTGATGTTCGGCCTTTCAATCCCCGTAGTGCAAGTAGCCGGCGGGGCCGTGGTGTGTGCGCTCGGTTGGAAACTTCTGACCGACAACCCCAAACCGGCCGACGCAGCTCTGGATGCGATCCATGCGAATGCCATCGCGCTGGGACGGGCATTTGCCCCGTTGACCATGCCGCTGACGATTGATGCCGGAGTGATTTCGGTGGCCATCACCGTTGGGGCGAATCACGCACATACGTTCAAACACGCGATGATCCAAGTGCTCGCCTCCGGCATTGGTGCCGGCATAATCGCGCTGTCCATTTTGCTGGCCTATCGCTACGCCCAGCGAGGCGGCAAACGGATTGGGCACACCGGCATGATGGTCGTGGTGCGGCTTTCGGCGTTCATCATGGTTTGCATCGGGGTGGGCATCAGTTGGAACGGCATCAAGGCGCTTTTGGCAGAAGTTGGTGTTTCGTCGCACTGAACCATTAAAAGTGTTTTGGCCAAAATTTTGCCAAAATAAACAAAACAGGCTCAAGCCAGTTTTACCACCATCTTGCCAATATTCTCCCCTTTGAAGAGACCAATGAATGCGTCCTCGGCCTGATCAAGTCCTTCCACCACCGTCTCTTTGTTTTTCAGTTTGCCAGATTGCAAATAACCGCTGACTTCCTTTTCAAATTCGCCCTGA
>Ga0182013_10007740_pt1 | contig 11750 bp, 12 predicted proteins | sample 612S2MmetaG_FD_120487 | JGI IMG/M metagenome (GOLD analysis project Ga0182013, IMG submission 120487) | Permafrost microbial communities from Stordalen Mire, Sweden - 612S2M metaG | ecosystem: Environmental > Terrestrial > Soil > Wetlands > Permafrost | place: Sweden: Stordalen | collected...
CCAAGAACTCTGAACAATTTCCCGAAATTCGTTCTCGCGACTATCGCATAAGAGCAATCACAGCAGTAAAATTTAATTATCAAGCGCAGCACCAGATATTTGCGAAGGTGGGTTGTAATGTCCCCGATCACAGTTTATACCAAACCAGCCTGCGTGCAGTGCAACGCGACGTTCAAAGCGCTCGACAAAGCGGAAATCAGCTACCACAAAATCGACGTCACCGAGAATCCGGAGGCCCGCGAGTACGTCATGAGTTTGGGCTACCTGGCCCTGCCCGTGGTGTATGTCTCCCCGACCGTGCACTGGGCGGGTTTCCGTCCAGATCGCCTTGGCGGCCTCGCCGCCGCCTAGACACCCACCCCACCTGAAAGGCCACCCCATGTACACCGACGCCGCACCGGACCAAGCAGTTGCCGAGTTCGCCGAACTAGACCGCATCGAGCGAATCGGTGAAACCCGAGGCCATCTGCTCGCCCACATCTGCGCCGCCGTCAAAGCCCTACAGAACGCCGCCCGCACTCTTGAGCAGTTGCGCAGTAACACCATCTACGACGTCGAGTTCGTGGACGGCCGCGACGGACACGATGTCGCCACCTTCCTCGACGACAGCATCCGCAACACCCGCGCCGCCTACGCCGTGGTGCACACCGTCATCGACCAGGAGACGCCGTGATGGCCAGCACACACCAGCCCCGCAGGCCCGGAACCGCTTTGGACGACGTGCGGGACGCTCTGCAAGCAGCAGGGCACAGCATCCGTGCCCGCGGCCCGGAAGCCTTCATGGCCAGCTGCCCCCTGCACACCGACCACTCCCCCTCGCTATCGGTTGGGTGGCGGGAAAGCACACCCGCCGGCCGTTGCGGCGCGGTCCTGCTGCACTGCTTTAGCTGCCAGGCCCCCGCCGCCGACATCGCCGCCGCCCTCGGTCTGCGCCTGGCCGATCTGTTCGACAACCCCGCCCCCGCAACCGGGCAAGGCTGGCCGCGCGCCGCACAACCCAAGACGGCCCGCCGAGTACCCGCGCTAGGACCATTACCAGCGCGCATCACCGCGCCCCGTGAACACGCCGAGCACCAGTGGCGCCGGGTCCGGGTCTACACCTACCTCACCCCCACCGGCACACCAGTGCAGCAGGTCATTCGCGAAGAATGCACCTGCACCGGCCAACCGCACAAACAATTCCGGCAGCGCTACCGCGACGCGCGCCAATGGGTGTACCGCAAGCCGCACGGATTCACCCCGGTGCTGTATCGGCCCAACGCAATTCAGAACGCGGCTAAGACCGCCGCATGGATCTGGGTCACCGAAGGGGAGAAGGACGCCGACACCCTTGCCGCGCTGGGTCGCCTGGCCACCACCAACGCCCAAGGGGCCGCCAACTTTCCCGCCGGGCTGGTCGACGCATTCGCCGGACTCAACGTCGCCATCGTGGCCGACCGGGACCTTGCCGGCTATCGGCGGGCGATCAACCTGTATGAGCGTCTGCACGCCAGCGCCGCCCAGGTTGTGGTGCTCATGGCCGCCCTCGACATCGATAAAGCCGACGTCACCGACCACGTCAACGCCGGCCTGTGGGACTGCGGCGACCCCTTCGGTGGTTTTACCGTCACCACCCCCGACGAGCTGCGTGCCTTGGCCGCCGCCGCGAAGGCCCGCTGGGCCGCCGACCGCTTCGACATCGCCCTGCGGGAAGCCCGCGCCCACCACGACCGGCGCGGCATGGTGTCCGGCAGTGCACGCAACGCCGCGCGATGGCTCGCTGAAGCCGCCGACCAACTGCGCGCAGTGCAACACACCCAGCAAGAGCTGCAGCACCACATCAACCAGCAGCCGTCACCAGTGGTGCGTGCCGCCGCTACCGCCGTCGAGGCCGTTCTCGATCGGCTCACCGTCGACTACCGGAACAACACTCGTCGGTCCCCAGTTCAACCCAGCGCCGCCGCCCGCACCCTTTTGACGGAGTCTGCATGACAACGCGTTTCGAGACCGCCAGCACCAACCGTGCGGCCGCAGCCATCGCGGCGGCCGCAGGCCCGGCCTGGCCCGGCGGCCACCACCGCCCGCGCCTGGATCGACGGCATGACCGCCCGCGCTCAACTGCGCTCTGAACGCCGCCTGCGCCACGCCCGCGCCGCCTAAACCCTGGAAGGTGGCTGACTAATGCACACCACAACCCGCCGATTCGTCGCCATCGTCTTAGGTCTGCTCACTACAGCAGCTCTGGCACTGGCCGGCTCACCCCCGTCACACGCCGCACTGACCCTTGTCAGCCCCGGCGAAGAGGTCGACTACATCAACCCCGGCGGCGGCGGCCAATTCTGCACGATCGGCTATGTGTACACCGGCGCCGACTTTCACACCTACGCCATCACCGCCGGCCACTGCCGCTCCAACCCAACATCGGGCTATGCCCGCGACAAGCGAAGCGGGCTCACCGGAAACTTCGTTCGCAGCGTCTTCGAGCCCCCGCGCAGCGGCGGCGCGGACTACGCACTGATCGACTTCAACACCAACTCTTTGCCGTCAGTGCTCATCGCCGACAACCACACGCCCTTCACCGATGACCACCCTGAACCCCAAGTCGGCGAGACCGTCTGCCACATCGGGGTTTCCAGCGGCCAGCATTGCGGTCAAATCGCCGCCGCCCAAGGTGAAGACCAATACCTGACCACTGGCATGCCGCCCAGCATCCCCGGCGACTCCGGAGGCCCGGTCTGGACCCGAACCCCCCATGGCTTCGCCCGAATCATCGGCATCTGGCTAGGAGAGAAAACGACCGCCGCGGGCCAAGAGTACGGACGCTTCGCCTCACTATTCAGCGGCCTTCGCGCCTTAAGCGCACCCGACCGGCTTGGTCAAAAGTCCAGCAGTCCCGAGTAATCAGCGCGCGGAAACGACACATCACAGGACAGTGCCGGCGCCGGCCACTGCCCGGTGACCAGCCAGGCAACCACCGGCGTCGGAACACGATCCGACCCGTCCATCAGCTCGCGCAGCAACGCCTCGTCAAACATCCCCTCAGGGTACGCGTCGATACGGTCAGCGCCGCAGGAAAATCCGTAGCCCCTCCACTTCTTTAGCCGTCAGCAGGGTGCTCATGGTAATCGGGCGGGGGCCCGTCCGCTCAACCCACGCCCGCACCGGGCATCGCCGTGCCGAGTGACTGTTTTCGGCCCTAATGCCAGCTCGCCCAGGGCGCTTCGCGCCGGCGAGCGCGGCCGAAAACCCGGCGAGCACCCACCGCGGACTCTTCGGGGTTGACCGTCCACCCTCACCCGCTTACCCGCACCCCAGCGCTGACCAGCGCACCAAACATCTCGCAGAACGGAGAACACATCGTGACCACAGTTACCGACCTAGACCCGTGGGCGATCACCGACCCCGACGAAGCCCAAGCGCTGCCATCTAACAGCGAGGTCGCCCACCATCGGCGCTCGCACGATCGGGAACCTGAGCACGACAGTGTGTCCGGGATCGACGAATTGGCCGTCCTGCAGGTCGCCCACGACGGACTACGTTTGCGGTTGCGTGGAGCAGAGCGTGACGAAGCGATACGCCGCATGCACGGCCGTATCGAGCTGGACCTGATCGCCTGGCGCCTCCACACGACCACGCGCACCGTGCACCGCGTCGCGGCACGACTCGGCTTGACCGAACACAACGCCGCCCGAACCGCCCGCCGCGAACTGGTCACAACGTTGGCGCCCTGACTGTGCCGACAACACCACCACCAGGGGCTTCGGCCGGCCCTTCCCCGGGGTTGGCCGGAGTCCCCTTTTTTCTTCCGGCCCACTCAGGTGGCGGCGGCGCGCTCCGCGCGCCCGCCCGATTGGCCACCTGCGGTGGCCACAAGTCCGTAGCCCCTCACCTTGTTTGCCGTCAGCAAGGGTCGCAGTCTAATCGGCCGGGGGCCCGACCGGTCAACCCACGCCCGCGCCGAACTACGCAGGCCAAGTGACCTTTTCGGCCCTATGCAAGCTCGCCCCATGGCGCTGCGCGCCGGCGAGCGCGGGCCGAAAACCCTGCTTCGTGCGGCGCGGACTCTTCGGGGTTGACCGTCCACCCTCAGCCGATTGACCGCTTCCCCAGCGCTGACCGGCGCACTCAACCACCGCACACGAACGGAGAACACATCATGGACCACGAATTCGAGCTCGCCTTCAACCTCCTCGACGAAGCCGCTGGACGAATCCAGGAGCAGCAGTACGGAATCACCCGCATCCCGTTCCACAACCACGGCGACATTGCGCTCACCACCGTGCACGACTACACCCCCCAGACCGGGCACCACCTGGTCCTGCTCGCCGTCGACGATCACGGCCAAATGGTGGCGATCGAAGCCACCGCACCCGACCTCAACGCCGCGCCCGACACCCGAATCCTCAAAGTCCGCGCCGGGGAGATGACCTTCCACGCCACCCCCGACACATGGACCTACCGGGCCGCGCACCGCGGCCACACCTACACCCTGGCCGCGGGAATCGGTGTCCAACCCACGTGGACCGTCACCGTCGATGACCGCACACCGAAGCACTACGACGACCTCGACGACGCGCTCAGCACTGTCCTGGACCACCACGCAGCCCACGCGGCCTAGCCGCCCGCTACGGTGCCGGGCCCGCACCCGCGGGCCCGGCACCCAACCCACCACAGGCACCACCTAAAAGGAGATTTCTCATGTCCGACATCGACTTCGGTTCCGCCCTCGACTTCATCGACCCCGCTGACGGCATACCGCGGCAACTGCGATTTGCTACTCGGTGAGAACATCGATCTGCTTGAGGCACTGCGCGATGCCGCTTGTGAGATCACCTAAGCGGTAGCCCATTCGGGACCTGGCCAGCTCACCCCACCACACGCAGGGCTGGCCGGGTCCCCCTTTTTTCTTCCGGCCTGCTCAGGTGGCGGCGGCGCGCCCCGCGCGCCCGCCCGATTGGCCACCTGCGGTGGCCACAAGTCCGTAGCCCCTCACCTTGTTTGCCGTCAGCAGGGGTCGCAGTCTAATCGGCCGGGGGCCCGACCGGTCAACCCACGCCCGCACCGAACTACGCAGGCCGAGTGACCTTTTCGGCCCTATGCAAGCTCGCCCCATGGCGCTGCGCGCCGGCGAGCGCGGGCCGAAAACCCTGCCCCCTTCGCCGCGGACTCTTCGGGGTTGACCGCCCACCCTCAGCCGATTACCCGCTCCCCCAGCGCTGACCGGCGCACCACTCACCACACGAAACGGAGAACAGCCATGCCTACCACAGGATTACGCACCCCGGCCGACATTATCGGCGCCGCAGCCGGCCTGCTCGGCTTCGCCCCCACCAACAGCATCGTCGCATACATGCTCCACCGCGACACCAGCCACGGACTGATCGTGCGCTGCGCGATACGGTTCGACGTCACAATCAGCATCGAGCAAGCCGCCAACTTCCCGGCTACCTGCAACCTGCGGCCCGACACCAACCACGCCGCGATCCTGCTGGCCGTGTGCGACGAACAGCACAACCCGCGCGCCCTGGCCGTCCTCGATACCCTCCGCGAGGCTCTCGCCGGCGCCGGCATCCCCGTCCTGCGCGGCATCATGACCCACGACGTCACCGCCGAAGGCCAGTGGTATGACCCCGACACCGGCGAGGTCGGCTCCACCTACCCCTACACCGACTCCCTGATCACCGCCCAACGAGTTCTGCGCGGCGACCGGGTCAGCCGCGCACGTAGCGACATCGAAAACGAGTTCGCGACCCTGCCGCCGGCCCCGCCCGTCGCCCTCGGCGACCACGGCGAGCTCGTCATCACCACCGCCGAAGAAATCGCCGCCGCGCTTGAGGGTTTCCCGATCAGCTGCACCCTGCCCACCCGCGCCGGCCACATCATCACCATCGACGTCACCGTGCGCGACGCCATGATCAGTGCCGCCCTCGATCACGCTCAAGCCGGGGCCGAACTGTGGACCCACATCGGCCGCCGACTGCGCGGACAGCCGCGCGCCGAAGCGCTGACCATCGCCGCGGCCTGCTACTGCCTACTCGATGACAGCATTCGCGCCGGTATCGCCGCCGACGCGGCACTGGGCGAAGCCCAAGCCACCCAAACCCCGCCGCCGCGGCTTGCGCTCATGCTCAAGACCGCGCTGCGCTCAGGCATACCGCCCCACCAGATCCGCCGCGCCATCATCGACGCCACCACCCGCGACTAACCCCAACGGGTCCCCGGGGCCCGGCCAGCTCCCCACCACGCGGAGGGCTGGTCGGGCCCCCCTTTTTCTTCCGGCGCCACCTTGCGCGCCCTCACCGGGCGCTATCGCCGCCTACCGGCGGCGACCATCCGTAGCCCCTCACCTTCTTCTAGCCGTCAGCGGGGTGCCAAGTATGACCGACAGGGACCCCGTCGCCGTCAACCCACGCCCGGCGGGCTCGCCCGTTCTGCGCTCCCGCCGCCCTAGCGGGCGGCTCCCGCTGCGCCCGTGCGGCACCGGCGGCATTTATCGGCCCTATGACAGCTCGCCCCGCGGCGCTTCGCGCCGGGCTCGCCGGGCCGAAAATCCGCCTCCTGCATTTCCACCGGCCTCTTCGGGGTTGACGGCACCACCCCGCCGGTCCCCCACACCCCAGCGCTGAACGGCGCGAACCAAACACCGTTTCTCGAAAGGAACATCTCTCATGGCACACGAGCTCGATATCACCGACGGTCAGGTCTCCTTCGCCAACTCCCGCAGCGACGCCTGGCACCGCCTCGGCCAATCCGTCGGTCACACCATGACCGCACGCGAGGCGCTGCACGCCGCCCACCTGGCCGGCTGGAACGTCCGCAAAATGGCGCTGCAGGTCCCCCAGGAACCCGTCATCGACGACGCCGGCGTCACCACCCCAGCACCCCTGGCCGTGCCCGACTTCTACGCCACGGTGCGCACCAACCCCATCAACGGGCGCCTCGATGTCCTCGGCGTCGTCGGCAGCAAGTACGAGCCCGTCCAAAACGAGGCCTCCTGCGACCTGCTCGACGCCCTCGTCGATCAAAGCGGCGGAGCGCACTTCGAGACCGCCGGCGCCCTGCGCGGCGGCCGGGAAACGTTCGTCACGATGAAACTGCCCAGCAGCATGGTCTTCGACGGCAAAGACGGCACCAAGGACCGCACCGACTTCTACCTCGCCGCCTTAAATTCTCACGACGGCAGTTCAGCCTTCCGTTTCTTAGTCACCCCAGTGCGGGTCGTGTGCGCCAACACCCAAAGCGCCGCGATCGGGTCGGCCAAGGCCAGCTTCGCCATCCGCCACACCGGCGGCGCGCGGGCCTCCATCGCCGAAGCCCGCAACGCGCTCAAGCTCAGCTGGCGCTACGTCGAAGCGTTCGAAGCCGAGGCCGCCCAGCTCTACGCCGCCCCGATGGACCTCGAGCAGATGCGGCGCTTCGCCAACACCCTGCTCGAGGTCGACGCCGCCGGCACCGCCGCCACCGCGCGCCACCGCCGTGAACGCGCCAACGGCATCGTCAAACTGTGGACGTCCTCGCCCACCGTCGCACCCATCGCCGGGACCCGGTGGGCGGCCTACAACGCGGTCACCGAATACCTCGACCACGTCGTTCCCGTCCGCGGCGCACGCACCGCCAGCGACGCCAACACCGCCCGCGCGCTGCGCACCATCACCACCGCCGCGGGCAGCGGATCACTCAAAGCCCAAGCGTTCCGCCTGCTGCAAACCCTGTAAGCGCGCCAGCGGCCAACCGGGGCCCGGCCAGCACCTGCATCCGCGGGGTTGGCCGGGCCCCTTTTTTCTTCCCGCGTGCACCCTGCCCGCCGCACTACCCGCCAACGCTCGCCAACCGTTGGCCACCTACGGCTCTGGCTCCTTCACCGGGCCGCTGGAGCGGGCTGTAACCAGCCCCGCTCCCGTCTCCCGATCGGGCGCACCCGCCGCCGCACCGACACGGATCCGCCACCTGCCCACCACCGTCACCTCGTCGAACGCCAACCAGCCCCGACCGGCCCGCACCGCCGGGCCCGGCACCGATCGCCGTAGTTCGCCTGCGCTGCCACGCGCTGCGGTGTCGCGATGGTGTTGCCGCCGTGCGGCTTACCACAGTGTCGGGTCGGTTGAGCCCAGCAGCGCCGCCTCGACGGCGTCGGCGTCCCACCCGTGGCGCACCGCCTCGCGCAGCGCCACCGCCCGGGCGCGGCGTGCCTTGACTCCGTGATCACCGCGGCGCACCACCACCCGGCCGCCGCCGCGGCCGGCCCGCGCCATCATCAACATGTTGTCGCGCTGTGAGCCGCCGATGATGTGCAGCAGACCGATCTCTGCGGGCAGACTCGCCCGCACGCACGCCGGATTGTCGCAGCCGTGCAGTGCCCGCACCCACGGCTCCAAAGCCTTACCGTTCAGTGCGGCGGCCAGCGCATAACGGTTGGCTCGCACCATCGTCCGTGTCCCGCCGCGGCGCACCCAAAACCGCCCATAGCCATCCGCGCCGATCGCCGAACACCAGATCGCGCAATCCTCAGCGCCCGGGCCTCGTACTACACTGTCTTCAAACCGGCGCAACTCCTCAGCGTGCACCCGCGGATCCACCACCAGCCGCAGCGGTTGCGAAACCCCCAAACTCTCCCGATCCTTTCAGCTCCCGCGGCCCGCGGCCGGGCCCGTCGCCGTCATCATCGCCGCGCCCACTGACAGCGCCTCCCACCCTGCTACGCCCGTGCTGACACCGGCTCCCAAGACCGGCCATCCGCGTGCGCGGTGTGTGCGCTTACCTCGTTCGACCCGGCGGTGTCCGCGACCGCGGTTGATACCGCCGCCGTGGCCGTCTCTGCCGGCGCCGGCGCCGCCGCGGCCGCGGGCTCGGTTGATTCGGCTTCGCGAATCAACTCCCGCACCGCTTTCTCGCTGATCCCGGCCATGCGGGCAATCTCGCGTAGCGTCTCACCGCGATCGCGCATCGCGCGTAGCGCGGTCCCGCACTGCAGGCGTTGAGCGCCGCGCCGCTGCGCGGCCTGCTCGGCCAACGCCTGCTGGCGCTCAGCCAACCACTCATCGACCGCGTCGGCGCGCTCGCGTGCGTCGAAGAACGCCGCTAAATCCTCCACGTTGGCCTTCGTGCGCCGGATGACCTCTTCCTGGGCCGCAGTCGCGGCTTCACGCGCCGCACGCCGGGCTTCCTTACTGACCGCCTTGTTTCCCATGCATCACACGCTAAAGCCCCTAAAACCCTTACGCCGCACCCGAACACAAAAATCTCGCCACCACCCCCACGCTTTATGCCCGGACCCGACCACTCACCACACCAGCCCACCGGCACTTAGCACACCCTAACTACACCCGCCCACCGAACATCACACCTCTTGCACTCAGGTCACGGAATGGTAACGGGCGATGGTTAGGTCGCCTAAATAGGCGAATTTGCGGTTCGCTGACCGTCGCGTAACGCCCGCGGCGATGTCAGAGTCGACTCATGGTGATGCCCCGGTGATGGGCTTACATAAATTGACCGCCGGAGACGGGTACATGTACCTGATCCGGCAAGTCGCCGCCTCGGATGCCACCGACCGCGGGCGTCCCAGCCTCTCGCAGTACTACAGCGCCAAGGGCGAAACCCCAGGAACATGGATGGGCCGCGGACTGGCCGCACTCGGGCAGCCCGTCGCCCGGGATGGCTCGGACCCCCTGGTCGCCGACCTGTGGGCAGTGCCGCACGGATCGCAGGTCAGCGAAGACCAAATGAAAGCCCTCTTCGGCGAAGGCTTGCACCCCAACGCCGACCGAATCACCCGCCATCTGAGCGGATTTGGTGTCGCCCAAGCCGGCGCGATCGCCGCCGCGCGGCTGGGTCGACCGTTTGCCATCAACAACACCGAAACCCTGTTCGTCACCCGGCTGCGGCAGGCCTACCGCGACTACAACATCACCGTGGGCAACGACGAGCGCGCCAGCCTCGCCGCCGACATCCGGGCGGCCATCCGCACCGCGCTCGGGCGCGACATGTTCACTGAAACCTACGCCCGCCCGCCCGCCGATGACCGGGAGCTGTCCGGCTTCATCGCCCGCAATTCGCGTGCGGCCACCACCGCGGTGGCCGGCTACGACCTGACGTTCACCCCGGTAAAATCCGTCTCGGCGCTGTGGGCGATCGCGCCGGCACCGATGGCGCGGGCGATCGAGGAATGCCACCACCAAGCCGTGGCCGAAACACTGGAATTTCTCGAAGAACACGCCGCGTTTTCGCGCATGGGGGCCCACGGCGTCGCCCAAGTCAACACCACCGGATTGATCGCCGCGGCGTTCGATCACCGCGACAGCCGCGCCGGTGATCCCAACCTGCACACCCACGTCGCGGTCAGCAATAAAGTGCGAGCCATCGGCGCCGACGGCGTCCCGCGCTGGCTGGCCTTAGACGGCACCCCGCTGCATCACGCCACGGTGGCGGCCTCGGAGTTTTACAACACCCGCATCGAAGCCTTAGCCATCGGCAAAATTGGTGTCGGCTTCGCCGAAACCGACACCACACCCGGTAAACGCCCGGTGCGTGAAATCGTGGGAATGCCCGCCGAACTGATCGAGAAATACTCCTCGCGCAGCGCGGCCATCGACCACCGCGTGGGCCAGCTGGCCAAGCAATTCCACACCACCCACGGGCGTGAACCCACCGTGGTCGAAATGCTGGCTTTGTCTCAGCAGGCCACCTTGGAAACCCGGCAAGCCAAGCACGAACCACGCTCGCTGGCCGAGCAGCGCCACGTGTGGCGCACCCAGGCCGTCGAGGTACTGGGCAGCCAGCGCGCCCTGACCGCCATGATCGCCAACGTCACCAGCGCGGCCATCGGCCAACGCGCGGTTGTCAGCCAGTCCTGGGTCAGCGAGCAGGCCGGCGCGGTCATCGCCACCGTCGCCGGGGCCCGGGCCACCTGGACGGTCAACCACGTGCGTGCCCAGGCCCAACGAGCGCTGCGTTATGCCAACCACCCCGGCGGCCCCGACCTGGTCAACCGCATCGTGGCGGCCGCCCTGTCCCAGCACAGCATCACCTTGACCACCCACGCTGATACGGAGAAAAACGAGCCCGCCGTGCTGCGCCGCCGCGACGGCTCCAGCGTCTACACCCGCCACGACACCACCGTCTACACCAGCGCGGCCATCATGGCCGCCGAACGGCGCATCCTGGCCGCCGCCACCCTGCGCGGCGGGCGCACCGTCGATGACACCAGCATCGGGTTAGCCCTGGCCGAGACCCACGCCAACCACGGCCTGCAACTCAACCAAGGACAAGCCGCCCTGGTGCGCGACATGGCCACTTCCGGTGCCCGCCTCCAGCTCGCGCTCGCCCCCGCCGGCACCGGCAAAACCACCGCCATGGCCGCCCTGGCGGCCACCTGGCGCAACAGTGGCGGCACCGTCATCGGCCTAGCCCCCACCGCCGGCGCGGCCGAAGTCCTGGCCCAAGACCTCGCCGCCCCCACCGACACCATCGCCAAACTCATCCAACTCACCGACACCCACCACGGCACCCCCGCCCCCGCCGATGACCCCGCCCGAGGACATGGCCTGGATGTCCAAGGCCAACGCGCCCCGGCCCGTGGCCTGGACCAACAGCTACACCAAGGGCTGGGTGGATGAGGCCCATCTCATGCACCGGGGGCTGCTGCTGCTAAAGACGGCCCAGGCCAAACCCTCGGACGCGGCCGGCCTGCGGGCCAATGACATCTTTGCGGCTTACGCCCTGCGCGGGGGCTTCGCCCCGCAGGCGCGGATGATGGATCGCTTGAGCGCGCG
>Ga0182013_10007742_pt1 | contig 11747 bp, 6 predicted proteins | sample 612S2MmetaG_FD_120487 | JGI IMG/M metagenome (GOLD analysis project Ga0182013, IMG submission 120487) | Permafrost microbial communities from Stordalen Mire, Sweden - 612S2M metaG | ecosystem: Environmental > Terrestrial > Soil > Wetlands > Permafrost | place: Sweden: Stordalen | collected...
ATAAGCTCGCTCCAGCGGGGACTCTGCTCGACTACCCGTTCGGCCTGTGGTTCGCCAACGCAACCACGCTCTATGTGGCTGATGAGGGCGACGGCACCAACACCTACAGCTCCTCCAGCAATACCTACACCGACGCCGCCGGCCCCAACAACACGGGCGGACTGCAGAAGTGGGTCTTCAATGCGGGCAACCAGACCTGGCAGCTTGCCTACACCCTCACCAAGGGCTTGAACCTGGGCATCCCGTATGCCCCGGCAAGCTACCCCACCGGACTTAACAATGGCACCGGCGGCACCGGTCTGCCCTGGTCACCCGCCACCGACGGCCTGCGCAACATCATTGGCACCGTCGAGGGCAACCGCATCCAGGGCTATAGCGTAGTCATCTGGGCCACCTCCTCCACCGTCAGCGGCGGCGCCGACCAGGGGGCAGACCCCAACAAGCTGTATCTCATCACCGACCGGCTCACCAACACCAATCCCGCGGTCGCGGCTCAGGAGACCTTCACCGACCTCCGCGACGCCGTCGGCGGAGAGGTCCTGCGCGGCGTCTCTTTCACCCCGGGAACGTCAGTCACGTCCTACTAGCCCTTCCGCTGGGGGATTCATCAACGGCAGGCCGAAGCAGCTTTTCGGTCTGCCGTTTCTTTTTGCCCAAACCCGCCTGCCAAGCCCCCCTGGTCGCGGAGGAATGCCCAACCGCAGCATCGCCCTTGACAGTCCCGCGCCAACGGCGCAGTGTGTTTTCTGAGTTTTGAGGAGAAGAACGCGCATGAAATTCCGATGGCTGGCAGGTTCGGTCCTGGTGTCTTCCATGTTCTTGCCTGCGGCATTTGCCACCGTCACTCCGTACCCTGCCTATCCGGGCGCGGCGGAGAGCTTGGCCTATCGGGTCACCGTCAACGGCCAACCCGTTTTCGTGCATCGCCTCCCCACCTACAACCAGTTCCAATGGATGGATCACGCCAGTTTCTCCATGTCCGGAAAGGTCCACATCGCCATCACCTCACTGGTCAACGAGCGCAACATCGTCACCTGCTCCATCCGGCCGCTCGCCTACGGCATCCATCCCCAGATCAGCGGCAAGACCATCAGCTTCGACCTCGACCAACCACGCTATCTGGTCATCTTCTTCAATGAAGAGCCCACTTTCCAAAGTCCCGGCCTGCTGCTCTTCGCCGAGCCCGAGGAGAAGAACCCGCCCAAGCTCGGCGACGCCAACGTCGTCAACATCATGGACTACAAGGTCGACAACACAGGCAAGACCCTGGAGACCGCAACCATCAACAAGGCCATCGCCGGCGTCTCCGCCCGGCCCGGCGGCGGCGTGCTCTTCTTTCCCGCCGGAGTCTACCTGGCCGGAACCGTGCTGATGCAGAGCAACGTCAAGCTCTATGTCGACGCCGGCGCCCTCATTCGCGGCTCACGCCATGCCGCCGACTACGGCTCGCCGCCAACTCCTTCAGGCCAACGCCCTCTCCGCGCCTTCTTCGTCTTCAATAACGTCGAGAACGCCGGCCTCATGGGGCGCGGCTCCATCGATATGGAGGGATACCCCTGGCTCTGGCACGACTTCCAACCCGACACCGGGGACGGCAAGGCGCGCTCGGAGGAGGGCCTGGTCAACGATCCGCACGGCCCCGGCATCAAGGGCTACATCGTCAACCACTGCAAAAACATCTCGTTCCAGGGGCTGCTCTTGCTCCGCTCCGCCTACTGGACCACCACCGTCTCCGACACCGAAAACTTCTCCGCCATCAACATCAAAATCGTCAACCGCAAGCAGCAGTATCACGACGATGCCTTCGACTTCACCGGCAACAGCAAACACATCCTCGTACAGGATAGCTTCGCCATGACCATGGACGACACCTTCGCCTTTTATGGCGGCAGGAGCGCCACCGTCGAAGATGTTGTGGTCAAGGGATTCGTCAACTACACCTACACCTCGGCGCTGGCCATCGGCTATGGAGGCGCGCCCAACATCCGCCATCTGCGCTTTGAGGACGTGCACTTCGTCACCAACCAGAACAAGTTTGCCGTCTGGATTCAGCTCACGCCCGCCTACTTCACCGGCAAGGGCTACACCTCGGGCCAGAAGTCCAGCGAAGGCATTGTGCTCGACGACTTCAAATTCGTCAACACCACCTTCGAGAACGACGGTGGCCACATCTACATCGACGGTGGCAAGGATCCCTTGACCAACTTCGTCTTCGAGAACTGCACCTTCGGCCATCCCACCCGGCCCGGCCTGATCATGGGCGCGGATGTCGCCCCCGTCCTGTTCAAGAATGACAAGATGAATGGAGTGGTCGTGCGCAGCGCGGCGCAACTCAAAGCCGATGGGTTCGAACTGCTCTCCCCCGTCAAGTTCGCGCCATAAGACTGGATCACAATGAGGGTGTCATCCTGAGCGGAGCTACGCGAAGTCTTAACCCGCGGAGCGAAGTCGAAGGACCAGCGGTTTAGCCGGTCCACAACCTGTCTCGACAAACCGCCTACGCCAGCGCCAGGTTCAAATTCTCGATCGCCTCATCCACTTCCTGCGTGTTCTTGAAGCCCACCGTTACGCAGTCCACACCCGCATTCTGGAACGCAAACCGCATCGCCGCCTGCCGGTCGCTGCGCTGGATAAACGTCCCCTCGCCGATCAGCTTCATGCTGATCACGCCCATGCCCTCGCTCTTCACCTGCTTCACGTGCTGCACCACCTCGGGCACGCTGCCCGGACTACTGGGGCCGTCGCCTACCGGTCCATCCATCCGCGCGCCGTTATGGTTCATGCGGATCATCGCCACCTCCAGCCACTTGTTGCCCGGCATCTGGCGCAGCGCCGGCAGCCCATGCACCGACGCTCCCCGCGTCTTGATCGTCTTCTTTTGCTGCGCCTCCACAATCCCATCCGCCCAGTGCTTGCTCGTCTCCACCCAGTCCGGCGTGTGCTGCCAGTGCAACAGCATGATGTCGAAGTAATCGGTCTGCATGGTGCTCCGCATCTCGTCGAAATGCTTCTGCGGATCGACGTTCAGCTCCGTCGTCACCTTGTTCATCACCTGATAGCTCTCACGCGGCAGCCCTTTCAGCGCCACCCCCAGCATCGCCGGGGTCACGTAGGAGTCGGATGTCTCGAAGAAGCGGATGCCCTTGTCGTATGCGTAGTGCACCAGCCGCGTGAACTCTTCCTGGCCCAGCGCCGCCTGGATGTGGCCGTTGTTGCTGCCCGTACCGAAGGCCAGGCGCGTCACCTTCGTGCCCGATTTGCCCAAGGTCACCAGGTCGGTAGCGGTGGGCGCGGCCAGCAACGGCAGGGTCCCGAAGCTGCTGACAGCTCCAACGGCAATAGAGGCTTTGACGAATTCGCGGCGGGTAAATTGGCTCATTGGGCGGGCTCCTTGGCTTGCGAAAACAGGGCCGGACGGCCTGTGCGGAGATGGTACCACAGACGATTTTCACTCCGTAAGCTCCTTCTCCGAACGCCCTGCCATCCGGCTCTGCTCAGTGAAAGAGGTCAGCCTCCATGCATTTCAGCTACACTTGCAATCCGAACGGCAGAACCGACCAAGCGGGTCGCCGGGATAGTGCTTCAATCGAGGGAGTGTGAGGTTCGTATGAGCCAGAATGCGCGGGCGTGGACAAGTCTTTATCGGGTTAGCCTAATGATTTGCCTGCTCTTTGGCGTGGCGGCAGCCGCGCAGGTCGCCGCTCCTGCGACGCCGCCCACGGTCCGCGCCCGCTACAACTTCAACCCTGGCTGGCTCCTCTTTGCAGGCGATCCAGCCAACGCGCAATCGCCCACCTTCGACGACTCCGCCTGGAAGCAGGTGACCCTTCCGCACGCGTGGAATGAGAACTCTGCCTACAAGGTCAGCATTCACGATATGCCCACCGGCATCGCCTGGTACCGCAAACACTTCCGCGTCCCCGCCAACTCTAAAGGCCAGCGCATCTTCCTCGAGTTCGAAGGCATCCGCATGGCCGGTGAGGTCTATCTCAACGGCAAATTCCTCGGCCGCCACGAGGACGGCATCACCGTCTTCGGCTTCGATATCACCGATTCAGTGCAGCCCGCCCCGGCCGAAAACGTCCTTGCCGTCCGCACCGACAATGACTGGAAGTATAAGGAGGTCGCCACCGGCACGCCCTTCCACTGGAACGACACCAACTTCTATGCCAACTATGGCGGCATCAATAAGAACGTATGGCTCCACGTCATGGCGCCCCTCCATCAGACGCTGCCGATCTACTCCTTGCTTGGCACCACCGGGACCTACATCTGGGCCTCGCAGTTTGACCTTGCTCACAACGCCGCCACGGTTACGGTGGAAAGTCAGACTCGCAACGACGGCCCCGCCCCGCAAACCGTCTCCTACACTGTCCGCATTGTGGACGCGCAGACCCACCTCACAGTCGCAACCTTCTCCGGCCCGGACGCAACCTTGGCTCCCGCCGAGACCCGCACCTTCACCGCCTCCTCTCCCGTCAACGACCTCCACTTCTGGAGTTGGGGTTACGGCTACCTCTACGACGTAGTCACCACCCTCTCTGTCGGCGGCCATCCCATCGATTCCGTCACCACCCGCACCGGCTTCCGCCAAACCTCCTTCGACCACGGCATGCTCACTCTCAACGGCCGCGTGCTCGATGTGCATGGCTACGGCCAGCGCACCACCAACGAGTGGCCGGCCCTCGGCATCGATCTCCCGCCCTGGCTCAGCGACTTCTCCAATCACCTCATGGTCCAGAGCGGTGGCAACGTCGTCCGCTGGATGCACGTCACCCCATCGCGCCAGGATACTGACTCCTCCGACCGCGTCGGGTTAATCCAGTCCATGCCTGCCGGCGACGCGGAAGGTGACTCGCAGGGGCGGCAATGGCAGCAGCGCGTCGAGGTCATGCGCGACTCCATCGTCTACAACCGCAACAACCCCAGCATCCTCTTCTACGAGAGCGGCAACCACACCATCGCCGACGCCCACATGGCCGACATGAAGGCCGTCCGCGACGAGGTCGATCCCCACGGCGGCCGCGCCATCGGGGCCCGCGAGATGCTCGCCTCCAAGGTCGCCGAGTACGGTGGCGAGATGCTCTACGTCGACAAGTCGGCCACCAAGCCGCTCTGGGCGCACGAGTACAACCGCGACGAGGGAGCCCGCGCCTTCTGGGACGACGACTCCGCGCCCATGCACAAGGATTCGCCGCTCTACAACCGCAACCAGGACTCTGCTGCCCTCCAGGACATCGTCACCTGGGACGACTACTTCCGCGCCCGACCCGGCACCGGGACCCGCGTCAGCGCCGGCGGCGTCAACATCATCTGGGCTGACTCCAACACCCACTTCCGCGGCGACAATAACTATCGCCGCTCCGGCGAAGTCGATCCCATACGCATCCCCAAGGATGGCTTCTACGCGCATCAGGTCATGTGGAATGGCTGGGTCGATCCCGAAAAGCCCGCGATCTACATCATGGGCCACTGGAACCACGCCACGGGCTCCGTCAAGCCTGTCTACGTCGTCGCCGCACTGGCCACCCGCGTCGACCTCAAGCTTAACGGCAAAGTCATCGGCAGCATCAAGGCTTCGCCGGCGAACTACAACCAGTCTCTCGCCCAGCCCACCGGCGCGGAGACCACGGACTTTGTTCGCCGCGACCCCAACATTCCCGCCGGCCAGTCAAACGACTTCCTCTTCACCTTCCCTAACGTCACCTTCGCTCCCGGGACCCTCGAAGCAGTCGCCTTCGACGCTGCGGGTAAGCCCATCGCCACCACTCAGCTCCACACCGCCGGCGCTCCGGCCGCCATCCGTCTCACCCCGCACACCGGTCCCGGTGGTCTCCATGCCGATGGCTCCGACGTCGCTTTGGTCGACGTCGAAATCGTGGACGCCAAAGGTCAGCGCGTACCGACCGCCAATCCCAGCATCACCTTCAACCTCACCGGCCCAGCCGAGTGGCGCGGCGGCATCGCGCAGCCTCCAGCGGGAGTCAACGCGATGACGTTCAGCAACTACATCCTCGCCACCACCCTGCCCGTCGAGAATGGCATCAACCGCGTCATCGTTCGCAGCAAGCCGCTCACCGGCGCAACCCCCGGCACTATTACGCTCCAGGCCAGCTCTCCCGGCCTTCCCTCTGCCACCCTCACACTCCACTCCCAGCCGGTTCCGGTCACGCACGGACTCTCCACCTACAACCCGTCCGCCGCTCTCAAATCTGTTCTCGATCGCGGTCCCACCCCTGCTGGCCCTTCCGTCCATCCCACGCGCACGTCAATCGAGATCGCCAGCGTCACCGCCGGCAGCAACGCGGATCGGGCCGCCCTCAGCGACGACGACAACGAGTCCACCACCTGGTCCAGCGACGGGCAGCTCGCCAACGCCTGGGTCGAGTACACCTTCGCTCAGCCCTCTGCTCCCACCCAGATCGACATCAAGCTCACGGCCTTTCGCACCCGTCGCTATCCGCTGCAAATCACTTTGGACGGCACCACCCTCTACGAAGGCACTACGCCCAACAGCCTCGGCTACGTCACCATTCCGCTGCAACAAGCCTTGGCCCACCCGGTCACCGGCAGCCATCTGCGCATCACCCTCATCGCGCCGGCCCTCGACGCCGCACCCGCCCCCGCCACCGCTGAAATCACCGGCAACGTCGATCCTGCCGCGGTCACCCGCAACAACCGCGCCGTCCTCGCCATCGTCGAAACCGATATTTATCGCTAAGCGCCGCACCGCTTCGCCGTTTGGACCGTCGTTCACATCCCGTGATCACGAAAACGATCACGAGAAGTCGTCGATGGTCGGCTTGATCACCAACTCCGCAATCTGCGCGCGCGGGGGAAGCTTCACAATCAAGCGCACCAGATCGGCAATGTCCTGCGATTGCAGGATCATCTCACGGCGCCCTTCGTTCACCGTCACGCCAACCCGTTCGCCGCGCGCTTCCAGCAGTGTCCAGTGAAGAATGGTCGGGACGACTAGATTCGAACTAGCGACCTCACCCACCCCAAGGGTGCGCTCTACCAGGCTGAGCCACGTCCCGACTTGTGTTGCGCTCCATCCCCCGCAAAAGCAAATCCAGCGGGCGACGGCGGGGTATTTTGCAGCCTTAAGTGTACACCGGCTCCCTCCTAATGCGCCGGCGCCACGTACTCCTTCGGCAGAGCCCCGCCTTCGCCCTCGCCAAAGAAGAAGCCGTTCATCTGCTCCACCAGAAACTCCTGCGCCTCGCGCGTCCACGGCTGCAAGCGGTACTCGTTCAGCAGCATCTTCTGCCGCTCCACCCACTCGCCCCACGCCTTCTTCGACACATTCTTGTAAATCTTCTGGCCAAAGTCGGAGTCGAACGGTGGTTCGTCCAGCCCTTCCAGCTCCGCCTTGTACTTCGTGCAAAACACCATGTGCGCCATTGTCCCGTTCTCCTCGTGTCTCTCCATTGTATAAGCGCGCCGCCGCTTCGCCTACCTTCCCTCCTTCACCCTACATGCAAGTCCTCTCTCGGCCCGGAGCTACCGGTCGCCGTTCGTGTAAATCGCAAGCTGTGCTTCAGCGGGGCACGGGTGCGCCGTATAGCCCATATCGTCTTGCAAGAATTCGTCCAGTTGCATCGGCGTCACCCAATATTGCGTCGCTAAATCCGCATCGACCGAGATCCAGGCAGGCCGGGTCTGCACCGCCCACGCCTTGAATCCAGCCCAGTCCGGCAGCGTCCCTGGAGCAGTGCTCGTTCGCGGGTGGACCAGATAGATCGCCGGAATCTGCGCTGCGTCTAAGATGGCGGAGTTGGGCGACACCGCCGCCTGGTCGACACTGCGCGCGCACTGCACCCGGCGCAGATTCAGCCGCTCCCCCGTCAGGGCCGATCCCGGGGCCGTCTGGTGCTGGCGATGGAAAGTCAGAAACCAGATCAGCGCGAATCCGGCGGCAAGCACCCATGGAACCGGAGGCCGCTCCCGCAGCAGCGGCTTCGCCAACTGCACCGCCAGCAGGATCAGCACAGGCACCAGCAGGATCGCGTAGTGGTCGCGCGGATAGATCGCGACAATGTCCACCAGCGGTGGCACGCTCACCATCAAGAAGAAGGCGCTCGCCGCGCGCAGCGGACGCAGCTCCTCGCGCAACCACGGCAGCAGGCCGACAGCGAGCACCAGCGGCAGGAAGAAGAGAGTCCTGCTGTCGCTAAGGTTCGTCAGAATGTGTCGCAGAAACAAGCCCGGCTTGGCGCGCGCAAAATCGGCGATGCTGGCCGTCCCATGCGTCGCATCGTGCGTGGTGTCGATGCCGAAGGTTCTCTCCGTGTAGTCCGAGTTCCACGCCGCGTCGCCCTTGGGCACCAGCCCGCGTTCACTCGCTCGAACGCTGTAGTGCTGCGCAAAGGCAATCCCCGACCGGTTGTTTTCGGTGTGGGCCAGCACATAGCCCATCGCGCCCGCAAGGCAAACCACCGCCAATCCCTTCGCGATCGCAGACCGTCGGCTGCTGCTCCGAGCGCCCTCCAACCCGCCAGGTCTGCCTCGCCGCCGTCCAACCACCAGCTCAACCACCAGCGCCGCGATGGTGCCGATCGCCGAAAGGAACACCCCGTAATCGAACTCCGGACGGCAAAAGCCCACAACGAAACACACGCCGCACGCCGCGGCCAGAGCTCCCGACACAGATGGCCTCCCCCGCAGCACCAGGCACAGACCCAACAGAAGAATCGCGGCGGCGAACAGCGAGACGTACGGACTGACGGTCAGGAAAGGGAAGCAGAGGATCAGGAAGGTGTAAGCCCATGCGCCCGGCATCTTCATCCACGCCGGTAGCACGGCAATCAGGCTTGCCAGTAGCCCCCAGGATAGGAAATATCGCCACACCGGATTGGGACAAAACAGCGCGAGCAACTTGAACCACACCGCGTACAGCGGGGTCCATTCCTGCATGGATAGAAACGAGAAGCGATTCACCAGCACCCCGGAGCGAAGGTAGTCGGTGTCGTCCCGAAAGGAGATCCCGATCACAAGGCTGGCAATATAAAGGTAGAAGGCAGTCAGGCACAGAACTGTCGCAACCTCGGCCATCCTGGCGGATTTCAGAGTCAACCGGACAGACTCCGTAGCTTTCTGCTTGCTCACGTCCCCCGCCTACTTCCTCTTACCCTTGCTCTTCTTACCGCTCAGCCGCACCTTCTTCTTTCCCGCCTTGCCGCGCCGCTTGCCTGCCCGGTCCGGGCTTGTATGCTCAGCCGCATCCCCCGCTGCCTTAGCCGCTTTCCCCTTCCTTAATCCCTTCGCCCCCGCAACCTCCGTCTCGGGCACCAGCGCAAACTGCAGCCGCCGCTGCTGCCGATCGATCCGGTCCAGCAGCACATGCACCCGCTGTCCCATCTTGTACGCCCGCCCACCCCGTGTGCTCACAATCTGCTTGTCCGTATCGCGGAACACGAAACGCTCGTCGCTCCCCCACGTGCTCAACGAAGCAATCGGCACCAGGCCCTCAATAAACAGGTCGTCCAACTCCACAAAGAATCCATATTTCGTGCACGAGAGGATAATCCCGCCGAAGTCCTCGCCCACGCGGTCTTCCATGAACCGCATCTTCTTCCACTCCATCAACTCCCGCTCCGCATCGTCCGCTCGCCGCTCCGCCTGGCTCGATTCCACTGCAATTGCCGCCAGCTCCGGCTCCGGAATCGGCTCCGCCGTGTACTCCGGTCGTCCTCGCTTCGCATGTGTAACCACTCCAGTAGCCTGTCTCCATGGCTGCGGGTCCGTGCTCAAAATCGCCCCGCCCCTGGTCTCCGCGCCCGCGCAAATCAGCTCCCGCACCAGCCGATGCACAATCAGATCCGGATAGCGCCGGATCGGCGAAGTAAAGTGGGTGTAGCATGGGCTCGCCAGCGCAAAGTGGCCCTCGTTGTTCTCGCTGTACCGCGCCTGCTTCAACGACCGTAGCATCAGGTAGCTCAGGATCCGTTCCTCCGGCTTGCCCGCAATCTTCGCCGTCAGCCGCTGATACATCTGCGGCGTCACCGGGATCGACTGCGCCACCTCATGCGTCTTCGCGGGCCGTCCTCCACCCCCGCCTCTGCGCACATCCCTCCGGTCCGCCTTCATCGTCATCTGCTTCACCGGCAGGCTCGCAAACCCTAGCGAATAGCCAAATCCGCTCGCCGTCTCCTCGAAGTCCAGAATCCGCTTCGGGTCGGGCATCTCGTGGATGCGGTACACTCCCGGAATCGCGTTCTGCTCGATCCAGTGCGCCACGCACTCATTCGCGCTCAGCATAAACTCTTCGATCAGCCGGTGCGCCCACCCCCGCTCGGAGCGCACGATCGACTGCATGTTCCCATCCGGATCGAACTCGATCACCGGCTCCGGCAGGTCGAAATCGATCGAACCTCTTCGGTTACGTTTTGCATTCAGTTTCAGCGCCAGCTCGTACATGCGTTCAAATCCAGTTACAAGTTCGGCGAACTCCGTGCGCACCGCCTTATCTGCGTCCGTCGCCGTATCGGTCCCGCTGTCCAGAATCGCCTGCACCTGCGTGTAGGTCATGCGTTTTGCACTGCGGATGATCCCCTCGCACACCTCATATCCCAGCACCTCGCCGCGCCCATCGATCTCCATCAAGCAGCTCAGCACCAGCCGGTCTTCATCCGGCCGCAGGCTGCACATTCCGCTGGAGAGTTGCGGCGGCAGCATCGGTACGGCGCGGTCCGGAAAATAGACGCTCGTCCCCCGCAGCCTCGCCTCCAGGTCCAGCGCCGTCCCCGGCCGCACATAGTGGCTCACGTCCGCGATGTGTACCTGCAGTTCCCAATTTCCACTCGCCAGCGGCCGCACCAGCACCGCATCGTCGAAGTCCCGCGCCGTCTCGCCATCGATGGTTACAATTGGCAGCCCGCGAAAATCCCGCCTCTTGTTTGTCATTCCGTAGCGCAGCGAAGGAACCTGCTTCTCTTCCGCCTCTACCGTCCACTGCGCCGCTTCACTCGCCTCCGCCAGCACGTTCGCCGGAAACACATGCGGTAGATGATGTTTGCGGATGATGATCTCCACATCCACGCCAAAGCCATCCGGTGGCCCCAGCACCTCGATCACGCGCCCTTTCGCGGGACGCCCCGGGGCAGGGAAGTCGGTGATCTCCACATCCACCGCCAGCCCCTCCAGGGGAGCGTGGCCTTCACCCAGCTCATCCACGCTCCATCGCCTCTGCTCTCGCTGTGCCTCCTCGCCCAGCACGCGATGCGGTGTCTCCACCGGCGTCGCCGGCTCTTCCGCGCCCTCCGGAATCAGGATCGCCCCGCCGCCCGGCGCGCCCGTCATCCGCTCATCCAGCGGCGTCACATAGTTTCCATGCAGCAGCGGCGCATCTTCCCACGCGCTCCCTCGCCGATGCCCGCGTGCATAATGGAAGATCCCCACCACCGTCGGATTCCGCCGCGTCAGCACTCGCGCAATCCGCCCCGACCGCCGCCCATCCCGCCCCGGCAGCGCCTCATCCACCAGAACCTCGTCGCCCTGCATCGCGCCGTTCAGCTCGTTTGGCGGGATAAACAGATCGTCCTCGCGATTGCTGCTCCCATTCGGCCGCACAAACCCGTACCCATCGCGATGCAGATCGAGCCTGCCCGCCACCAGCCGGTCGCGAGTCGCACGCAGCTCCTGCTGCTCTCCGGGCATCGCATCATTCCGCGGAGCGCGTGCCGTCTTCTCCAGCGTCGCTCCCGGCAGCGCCCACTGCTCGAACTCCGTCTTCACCAGCTCGC
>Ga0182013_10007744_pt1 | contig 11743 bp, 7 predicted proteins | sample 612S2MmetaG_FD_120487 | JGI IMG/M metagenome (GOLD analysis project Ga0182013, IMG submission 120487) | Permafrost microbial communities from Stordalen Mire, Sweden - 612S2M metaG | ecosystem: Environmental > Terrestrial > Soil > Wetlands > Permafrost | place: Sweden: Stordalen | collected...
GGCAAGCATCACTGCGCCATGATGCACATGATGCTGCTGGAGGCGTTGAGCCACCCATCATTCCAGGCTCCGCCCTGCCCCTTCTATCCCTCCGCGCCCACCGCGCCTCGCCTCGTTCCCGCAACCATCGCTGCCGCGGCGCCGGCCTTGGTTGAGATTCGTCGCGGTCCCGCACCGCCCGCCGCAACCGCGCGCCGAGCCGCCTGCACGTTTGCCCCCTGCGCCAACCTGAAGCGCGGCCCTCCCCGCCACTCCGCCTAAGCCCAACTCAAGAGACACGTAAAACTCGGCAGACGTCGCCCCGGAGCGACGCGCCCAAGCCTCGTCACAACCTCGTGACTGCGGAGCCCTCGATGCATTCCCTCGCTCGGAAACACCTCGCATTGCTCGGGCTCTTCCTGCTCCTCTGCCTGCTCCCGGCATCTCGCGCCCGCGCCACCGTCTTCTCCCAATTGCAGGGCATCGTCCACGACCCTCAGCATCGCCCGCTTCCCGGCGCCCACATCACCCTCGCTGCCGCCCACTCCGACCTCGCCTTCTCCGTCGTCTCCGGCAAAGAAGGCGCCTTCACCCTCCCCAACATCCCGCTCGGCGACTACACCGTCACCGTCACCCACGCCGGCTTCGCAACCCTCCAGCAATCCCTCACCGTCCATTCCGACACTTCGCCCATCCTCCACTTCATGCTTCAGCTTGGCGCCGTCTCCCAAAGCGTCACCGTCACTGCGCCGATCCAGGCAGCCAACGTCGACACAGTCACTCCCACCACCCTGGTCGACCGCATCGACATCGCCCAGACCCCCGGCGCCGACCTCACCAACTCCATGGCCATGATCACCGACTACGTCCCCGGCGCCTACATGACCCATGACATGCTGCACATGCGCGGAGGCCATGAGCTGAGCTGGCTCATTGACGGCGTCGAGATCCCCAACACCAACATCGCCAGCAACGTCGGCCCGCAGATCGACCCCAAAGACATCGACTCGCTCGAAGTGGAACGCGGCAGCTACAGCGCCGACCTGGGCGACCGCACCTACGGCATGTTCAACGTGCTGCCGCGCTCCGGCTTCGAACGCAGCCGCGAAGGCGAACTTGTGCTTACCGCCGGAAACTTCTACCAGACCAACGACCAGGTCAGCCTCGGCGACCACAGCGAGAAATTCGCCTGGTATACCAGCCTCAGCGGCAACCGCAGCAACCTCGGCTTGCAGCCGGCGATCTCGCAACCCGTCAACGACGCGGAGAATGGAGTCGGCGGTTTCGCCTCCTTCCTCTACAACCGTGACCCGGCCGACCAGCTTCGCCTCGTCACTCAGGTGCGCAGCGACTATTACCAGATTCCCAAGGACCCCAACGTCAACGACTGGGAGAACGCTCTCTACGACTCCAGCGGCCTCTCCGACGGCGAGCGCGAGACCGACAGCTACGCCGCCTTGAGTTGGCTCCACACCTTCAATTCGTTAACCGTCGCGCAGCTCTCGCCCTTCTACCACTACAACCAATCCAAGTACCAATCCAACCCCAACGACCAGCCAGCGGCGACCACTGCCGGCGAGACCGGCAATTATGCCGGCTTGCAGGCGGCCATCTCCACCGTCTGGAAGCGCAACAGCATCTCGGGCGGCGTCTACGGCTACGCGCAGCACGAGAACGACGCCTTCGGCTCCGTCTTCAATGACAGCAGCAGTTCCCCTTTCTCCGTAAACCCTATCGTCACCGCCGGCGTTGAGGAGTTGTACATCCAGGACAACTACAAGCCGGCCTCGTGGCTCACGCTGACGGCGGGCGAACGCCAGACCCACTTCTCCGGTGCAATCACCGAGGACGCAATCTATCCGCGACTGGGAATCGCCATACAGATTCCCAAACTCAACTGGGTCTTCCGCGGCTTCTACGGCCACTTCTACCAGCCGCCGCCGCTCACCAGTATCACCGGGCCGGCGCTCGCCTACGCCCAATCCAGCGGCGACGGCTATGTGCCGCTCAAGGGCGAACGCAACGAGGAACACCAGTTCGGCGTCCAGATTCCCTTCCGCGGCTGGCTCCTCGACGCAGACACCTTCCAGACCGAGGCCCACAATTTTCTCGACCACAACAACATCGGAGAGTCCAGCATCTTCATCCCCATCACCGTGCAGGGCGCACTCATCCAGGCATGGGAACTAACCATCCGTTCGCCGCGCCTGTGGCACTTCGGTCAGGCTCATCTGTCGTACTCTAACCAGCTCGCGCAGCAGATTGGCGGCATCACCGGCGGCCTCACCTGCTACGGCCCTTCGCTGTTGCCCTCCGACCCCTGCTACGTCCCTTACACCTACGTCGCCCTGGACCACGACCAGCGCAACACCCTCAACGTCGGCTTCAACGGCAACCTGCCGTGGCAGGTCTTTGGCTCCTTCAATGTCTACTACGGCTCCGGCTTCTCCAACGGATACCAGGATCCACCCTCACCGTATTCCGGTCCCTACCTGCCCTCCCACACCACCGCCGACCTCGCCCTCGGCAAGTCCTTCGCCGAGCGCTACACCATCTCGGTGAACGCGCTGAACGTCGGCAACACCCGCGCGCTGCTCGACAACTCGCTCACCTTCGGCGGCTTCCATTACAACGACCCCCGCCAGATCTATGCCGAGCTGCGCTATCGCTTCAAATTCTAAGGGGGCAATTACACTCAAACTAGCACTATGCGCATCTTCACCCGGTACATTCTCCGCGAAGTGGTCTCCTACGCCGTCCTCGGCGGAGTTCTGTTCACCTTCGTGCTGTTCATGCGCAACCTGCCGAATATCCTCGATCTTCTGGTGCGCGACTCCGCGTCGCTGACCGATGCGGCCCGCATCTTCGCGGACATGCTGCCGAATACGCTCACCGTCACCATTCCCACTGCGGTCCTTGCCGGCATCCTGCTCGGCCTCAGCCGCCTTGCCGCCGACTCCGAAGTCACGGCCATGCGCGCGTGCGGCATTGGCGCGCTCACCTTCGTCCGCATCGTCTCCATCCTCGCGTTCACGGCACTTGGTCTTGGTCTGGTCAATGCTCTCTACTTCGCGCCACACGGAGCCCGCGATCTGCTCAGGCTGGAAGACCAGCTCAAATCCTCGCAGGCCTCCTTTGAAGTCCAGCCGCGCGTCTTCTATGAGGATTTCAAGGATAAGGTACTTTACGTTCAGGACGTCGTCCCCTCATCAGGCGCTACGGTCTGGCGCCACGTCTTCCTTGCCGACCTCACCCAGCCGGCAAACCCCAACATCACCACCGCGGACCAAGCGGTCGTCTCCAGCCCCTCGACAGCCGACCCGCAAAGCCTGAATCTTCATCTGGTCAACGCGGGCCAACACCATCCCACCGACCCCGATGGATACGACTTCACCACCTCCGGACAGAGCGATCTGCCGCTGCAGCTGGACACCCAGGACGACACTCACCTCTCGCGCATGGACACGCCGCTCCATGCGCTCTCGTTTTCCGAACTCTGGCGGCGAACGCACGGCATCGGCCCCGGCAACCACCCGCTGGCGCGGGCAGACGTCCGCGCCGCACAGATCGAACTCAACACGCGCTTCTCCTATCCCTTCGCGTGCCTGGTGCTGATGTTGATCGGCGTACCTCTGGGCCTGTCCTCCAAACGCGGCGGCAAGAGCACCGGCTTTGTGCTGACCCTTCTGCTGGTCTTCACCTACTACCTGCTCTCCACCGTGGGAGTCGCCTTCGCGAAGTCGGGCAAGCTCAGTCCGTTCCTCGGGGTCTGGGCCGCCAACCTTATTTTCGCCGCATTCGGCATCGCCCTGCTGCAGCAACTCGCGGGCGGAGGCGTGCTACTGAACCTGTTCACCACACTGGGAGCCAACCTGGAGAAGAGACTCTCCGGCTTCGCTCCCGCTCGCATTGCGGCAGTCCTTTCCAAGCTCACCGGCACACACAATGATCCAGCCGCTGTGCAAGCAGATGCCTCCTCCACCCATCTCCAACAACCCCCGCCCGCGGCCGCTCCTCACGGCCTCGCACACCATCCCACCCCAACCCTGGTCCAGCGCATGAAGCGCCAATTCAAGACCAGCTTTCCCCTGTTGCTGGACGAGTACGTCCTGCGTCTCTACGCCGCCAACTTCGTTTTGTCGCTGGGCGCGCTGGCCATGCTCCTCCTGGTATTCGCCTTCTTCGATCTGGTCAGCGACATCGTGCGCAACCAGACTCCCTTCGTCATCGTCGGCGAGTACCTCTTCAACCTCATCCCCGACATCGTCTCCACGGTCACTCCGCTATGCTCACTGCTGGCTGTGCTGGTCACGTTCGGCTCGCTCAACCGCTCGTCCGAGCTGACCGCCATGAAGGCCACCGGCATCAGCCTGTACCGGGTGCTGGCGCCCATCCTGGTGCTGGCCGCGATCCTGGCTGCCGCGCTGTTCGGGTTCGATGAGTATTACCTGCCCGGTGCAAACCGCCGCCAGGAGCAACTCCGCGCCGAGATCAAGAACAAGCCCGCCCAAACCTTCCTGCTACCCGGCCGGAAGTGGATCTCCGGCCAGACCAACAACGCCGGCGGCCCCGCCCGCATCTTCTACTACCAGGCGTTCGACCAGGTGCGTGACGTCTTCGCTGACCTCACTGTCTTCGAGTTCGATCCCCAGACCTTCACCCTGCAGCGCCGCATCTTCGCCCAGAATGTGCGCTGGGACCCAACGGTTAGCCAATGGATCTTCGACAACGGATGGCAGCGCACCTTCGCCGGCAAATTCATCACCAGCTACCAGCCCTTCACCGTCTACCCCTTCCCGGATATCCGCGAGCAGCCCGGCTACTTCACCAAGGAAGACAAGCCCTCCGACGAGATGTCCTACGGCGAGCTCGATCGTTACATCGCCGACCTCCGCCAGTCCGGCTTCGACACCGTCAAGTTCCGCGTCCAGCTCGACAACAAGCTCTCCGTCCCCGCGATCACCCTGGTCATGGCCATCCTCGCCGTCCCATTTGCGGTTTCCATGGGTAAACGCGGCGGCCTGGTCGGCATTGCCACCGCCATCGGCGTCGCGATCGCCTACTGGGTAGTGGCTGGCGTCTTCAGCTCCATGGGCAACGTCAATAGCCTTCCGCCACTGCTGGCTGCCTGGTCCCCCGACCTGCTCTTCGGCATCGCCGGAGCCTATCTGCTGCTGCGCACCCCCACCTAGCGTTCTCCCTTTTATGGGTCATTATTGCTGTAAGCGATCTGCCTCTGCCCTCATCTTCAAAGAGTCGTTTAGGATAGAAACATCATGAAGCTAGCCAGTATGTTCCTGCTCATCGCCTCCTCCGCGGTGCTCGCCGCGCAGACGAAAACTCCTCCAACCGCGCCTTCCACCCCCAAGCCTGCCGTCCAAAAAGCGCCAGCCGCTGCGGCAAACCAGGTCTGCACCAAGCTGCCCACGCTCTCTCCGAAGGTCCCCGCACTGCCTGCCGGCGCACCGTGCGCGAAACCGCTGTACACTCTGACCACCATTCCCAACGTCAAACTCAGCGATATCTCTCCGCAGCTGGCTCCCAGCATCCGCGAGACCCTCGGCATCGATTCCGTCACCTTCACGCTTAGCTACGTTGACACCAAGGCCGGCTCGGGCCCACTCGCCGCTCCGCAAAAGTGGTATACCGTCAACTACACCGGATATCTGGTCGACGGCACCAAGTTCGACTCCTCCTACGACCACCCGGACCACGCTCCCTTCGTGCTGCAACAGGGCCAGCACCAGGTGATCGCCGGCTGGGATACCGGCTTCGCGGGCATGCACATCGGCGGCAAGCGCCGCCTCTTCATCCCCTGGCAACTCGCTTACGGCGCTCAGCCCCATGGCGCCATTCCCGCGAAATCCATGCTGGTCTTCGACGTCGAATTGATCAGCCAGAGCTCTGAGAAGCCCGCGACCCCGACGCCGCCGGCCGCAGCCGCCCCGGCGCCTTCAGTCAAAGCCATCCCGGGAATTCCAATGGGGACGTCAACCAACCCGGCACCCTCAAATGCAGCACCGCCAACGGCCACGCCGGTCCCCGCTCCCCCGGCAACGACTGCGCCGAAACCCCAATAACGCATCCTTACCCCGGCGCACAACATCGAAACTACGCAGCTCTCCCCAAACCGCATGTTCGACCGCATCCGCCCACTCTTCCCCTACCTCAAGCGCTACTGGAAGAACCTCGCTTGGGGAGGGGTTGCGGTCATCGCCTACAACGTCGTGCGCGTAATTCTTCCGCTCATCGTCGGCCACGCTATCGACGATATGAAGCACGGTGTCACCGAAGCCAAGATCGTCCACCACGCCGTGCGCCTGCTGCTGGTGGCCGCGTTCTCCGCAGTCTTTCTCTATATCACCCGCCAGGTCATCATCGGGGCCTCGCGCGAGATCGAGTTCGATCTGCGCAACGACATGTTCGCCAACCTGGAGCGCCAGTCCGCCGGGTTCTATCATACCCACCGCACCGGCGACATCATGGCCCGGACAACCAACGATCTGAATGCGGTGCGGCAACTGCTGGGCCCGGCCATCATGTACAGCGCGAACTGCCTGGTCTTTACCGCAGCGGCTCTGCCCTTCATGATCCGCATCAGCCCGTGGCTCACGCTTTGCGCGGTGGGCCCGCTGCCCCTGGCCTCGGTGCTCGTGCAATCCTTCGGGCAGCGAATCCATCGGCGCTTCGAGCGCATCCAGGCCATGTTCTCCGACATCTCCGCCAAGGCGCAGGAGAACTTCTCGGGCGCACGGCTGATCCGCGCCTTTGCCCAGGAGGACGCCGAGATTGCCTCCTTCGAGCGCGCCAACCTGGAGTACATCGGACGCTCGCTGCACCTGGTCCGCCTGATGGCCATGCTCTGGCCTTCGCTGGAACTGGTACTCGGCCTCGGCCTGATGATCACCCTGCTGGTTGGCGGCCATGAGGTGGTGCGGCACCGCATCTCGGTCGGCGACTTCGCCGCCTTCAACGTGTATATGGTCCAGCTCATCTGGCCCATGATCGCGATCGGCTGGGTGGTCAACCTCTTCCAGCGCGGCACCGCCTCGGTGGTGCGCATCGACGAGTTGCTGAAGCAGCGGCCCGAGATCGCGGACGATCCGGGGTTAGCTTCGAGCAGCGGCGAAAGTGTGAGTGCACCATCCTTCGCGTCTTCCGCGAAGGGTGGGACGAACGCCGCCCACTCATCCGAGCCGCCCCAAATCGCCGGCGCCATCGCCTTCCGCAACCTCAGCTTTACCTACTCCACCGGTGGCCCCAAGGTTCTGCACAACATCAACCTGGACATTCCGGCAGGCTCATCGCTGGCCATCGTCGGGCCAACCGGCTCAGGCAAGTCCACCTTAGTCGGCCTCATCCCGCGCCTGCACGATGCGCCCGCAGGTTCAATCCTGATCGATGGTCTTCCCATCCGCGATTATCCTTTGGCGCAGCTGCGCGCCTCCATCGGCTTCGTCCCGCAGGAGACCTTCCTCTTCTCCGACACCATTGCGCAGAACATCGCCTTCGGCCGCCCGGACGCCACCGCGCCCGAAATACTGGAAGCCGCGACTACCGCGCACATCGCCGCCGAGATCCTGGAGTTCCCGCGCGGCTTTGAGACTCTGGTCGGCGAACGCGGCATCACCCTCTCCGGCGGGCAGAAGCAGCGCACCGCCATCGCCCGCGCCGTCATCCGCGACCCCCGCATCCTGATCCTCGACGACGCGCTGGCGAGCGTGGACACCTATACCGAAGAGCGCATCCTATCTGGCCTGCGCGAGGTCATGCGCGGTCGCACGACGATCTTCATTTCGCATCGCATCTCGACCGCGCGCAACGCCGACCAGATCGCCGTACTGGTCGCCGGCCGCATCGCCGAACTGGGTACCCACGACGAACTGATCGCCCGCAACGGCTACTACACCGCACTGGCTGAAAAGCAGCAGCTCGAAGAAGAACTCGCCATCACCACCTAAGCGCGAGATTGCCGCCGAACGATGCGGGCGCCAACGCCCTCATTCGCAGAGCATCCAATGGAAGGCCCTATATTGGAGCGATGGCGGCAGCAATGGCGGCGATGATGAGCAGAACCCGAACGGCGCTGTTGCTCCTGCTGGGATGCGCGGTGGCGTCTGCCTGCGGGCGTGCGCAGAGTCCAACGGAGACGCAGCCTGCGGTCTCATCCGAAGCTACGCCGCCTAAGCCGCTGCCCGACACCGTCGCCCTGATGCGCGACGTGGAGAATAACGAACGCAAGTCCGAGGCGATCGTAAAGGATTATCTCTACCACTCGGTAGGGACCCGGCAGGAGGTCGACGGGCAGGGGCGGATCAAGAAGACGACCGTCACCGAAGCCGACCACTTCTGGGTGAATGACGTGCCGGTGCATCGCGTGACCAGGCGTGACGGCAAAGACCTGAGCCCCGCCGAGATCGCGAAGGAGAATGAGCGCATCGACAGAGAATCTGCCAAGGACCATGAGCGGCGCGAAAAGGCCGACACCAAGGGCAAGGAGACCGATCCGCGAGGGAATGATCTGATTACAGTGTCGCGTCTTCTAGAGCTGGGCTCCTTCAGCAATGCTCGCCGGGTGCAGTTCAATGGGCGGGACACCATCGCCGTCGACTTTGCGGGCGATCCCAAGGCAAAGACCCGCAACAGCGGGGAAGAGGTGATTCGCGATCTGGTCGGGACCGCCTGGATCGACGAGCAGGACCACGTAATCGTCCGCGTGGAGGGACACTTCGTCAATGCCTTCAAGATCGCGGGAGGCCTGATCGCGGACATCCGCAAGGACACGCGATTCTCGATGGTCCAAACCAAGGTGAATGACGAGGTATGGCTTCCGGCACACATCGACGGCCAGGGAGCCGCACGCTTCCTGCTCTTCTTCAACTTCAACGGCAGCGTCAACGCCGCCTACTCGGACTATCGCAAGTTCAGGACGACTTCAACGGTTCTTCCCGGCGCCACGCGCGTCAATCCGCCGGAGGTTCCGGGTGGGCCTACGCAGCCATGAACCTGGAGAGACCTCGGCGGTGATTTTAAACGGCGGAGAGGGATAGCCGCAGCCATCCCTCCCGCAAATCTTGGTTGAAGCTGAGTGCCCGCGTACTTAGAGATCAGAAGAGATCAGAGATCGAAATCCGACCCCAAACCGAAGACTACAGAGGCTGGACGTCAGACGCCTGCCAACCCTTCGGTCCCTTGACCACGTTGAACTGCACAGCCTGACCCTCTTGAAGGCTCTTGAAACCGTTCGAATTGATCGCCGAGTAGTGTACGAACACGTCCTCGCCGTTCTGACGGCTGATGAAGCCAAACCCCTTGGCATCGTTAAACCACTTCACTGTTCCCTGTTCCATGTTGATAATTTCCTTAGTACTGATGAATTTGCCGCAAGATCCAAATCGGGGTCGACAATCGTGCAATCGTCGCAGAAACCAATCTGTTTCAAACGATGACTGAAGGTTAGCATAGTTGGCAACGATTTGTGCACAAAATTTGCAAATAGCCCGGTTTGCACAGTTTATGGTGCAATGGCGCGTGGCCCCCGAGAACCCTGTGTTCCTCTCCGCCTGACCTTTCCGCGCGATGACGCCAATTCAACCCTGCGGCAGGTGCGCGAGAACGATCTGCTCCGCCTGCGCGAGTACCTCTTCCAGCGTCATCGCGGTTGAGTCGAGAATGACTGCATCACTGGCCGGGCGCAGCGGCGACTCGGCGCGGTTGCGGTCGCGGCGGTCGCGTTCGCGCATCTCCTCGAGGATCGCCTGCTGTGTCAGACGCTGCTGTTCGGCACTCTCCGGCGCCGGCTCCTGGCGCGACTGGTTCTGACGCGCGGTAACGGGTTCGACGGGCACGGTCTGGCGAAAGCGCCGGTTGCCGCGAACCTCCGGAGCCGCATCGAGGAATATCTTCACCTCCGCGTCGGGAAAGACCGCGGTCCCGATATCGCGGCCCTCCATGACCACGCCTCCCTGTGCGCCCAGCGCGCGTTGCCGCTCGACCATCCATGCGCGGAGACGAGGATGAGTGGAGATCCGCGAAGCTGCGGAGGTGACATCGGCCTCACGGATGCGCCCCGATACATCCATGCCGTCGAGCAGGACGCGGTTACCTTCCAACTGCGGCTGCAGATCAATGCGACTCACTGCGGCAAGCGCAAGCAGCGGTTCCTCTTCTTCGAAGGACATGTCCCCCTCAATCGCCTTCAGGGCGAGTGCGCGGTACATCGCGCCCGTCTCCAGGTTGAGGAAGCCGAAGCGGCGCGCCAGGTGCGCGGCCAATGTGCTCTTGCCGGCGCCGGCCGGGCCATCGATGGCGATCACGGGGCGGCTTCGGGGCGGAGCCGCGGTGGCGGGTGTGGCTTCGGTCGAGAGCATCGGTTGGTTCTGCATCAAGCTGACTCACCTGGACTGGGTTTGAACTTACGCGCCGGGGGCCGCTTGCCGAACGGCTTCTTATTGCCGGCAAACTTGGCAAAGGTGCTGGCCGGCTTGCCGGAAGAAGAAGCGCCCGGCTTGGAAGATGGCCGCTTCCCGGCGAAACCGCCGCTTGGCTTGCGCCCAGCCTTTCCTTCATAGCCGCCCGGCTTTCCTTTGGCCTTGAACTTTCGCGGCGCAAAGTCTCCGGCTGGCCTACGCGCACCGCCGCCAGGGCCCGCGGACCTCGCCGGACGGTCTGAGGAGTACGGCCTGGCCGGGCGATCGGGGGCCTGTGGCAGGGCGGGGCGGTCGCCCCAGACTTTGGACTTGGGCGCATCGAACTTGCGGTAGACACGCTTGGCGCCCTCGCTGCTGGAGTCCCGTCGCGGCCCATCGCCGCGGGGCTTGGTCGGCTTGCCGTCTTTGGAGAAGCGTGGCTTGCCGGTAGCGCCTCCCGCTGGGCGCGAAGGATACGGCTTGCGCGGCGCAAAGCCGCTGCCTTCCGGGCGCCGAGGCCGATCGTCGCGAGACCGATCGCCCTTAGGCCGGGGAGCGTAGGAGCCGGCAGCTCGCGGGCTGAACCCAGAGCGCTCGCCAGTCTCTGAACGCCGTCCCGGTTTGCTGCCTGACCGCTGGCCTGGGCCAGAGGCGAAGTCGCGACGAGGCGGGCGCGCATCTGCATCGATGCTTCGCGCAGCGAAACCCTCCCGCTTGCGCGCAAAGGTGCCGGGCTTACTGAAGGTCTTGCGCGGAGGACGAGCACCGGCCGCCTCGTCTCCACCCTTCGCCGCGGCTGCATCGGCGAGCGGCTCGCGCACCTCAGACGGCCTTCGCGCGGCGGCAAGCCTGCGCGCCTTCTCTTCCTCCCACGGCTTGTCGAAGCCAGCCGAAGCGGGTTTGGCGAATGGACGGCGCTCGCGACCGGAAGCCGGCTGCGAATCGGCACGCGGCTTCCATGCCGGCTTCGATCCAGAAGGCTTGAGCCCGGTGCTTGCGGGCTTGGCCTTGGCCAGATAGCCGGTGCCAACCTTGCGCGGCTTGGGCACAAACTTGGTGATGCGCGGCGCCGCTCCGCTGGTGCCGTCGGCGCCATCCACCGCATCGACATCAATCGCAGCATCGCTGACCGCGACCGCTTGCTCTTCGGGGGCAACGGGGTGTGACTCCGGCGCGAGGAATGCGGGCAGCGAACCGGCAACGTAGAGCATGGTGCGCCCCTCGACTGCGACCGTATCCAGTTGGCGTGCCGAGAGCAGCGCGTGGATCACGTCGCGGATGCGCGACCGTGAGGCGAGCGGCGAAAGGAAGCTCTCGATCTCCTCCTCCGCCGCGACGATGGCCTGGCCCAGGTA
>Ga0182013_10007749_pt1 | contig 11738 bp, 9 predicted proteins | sample 612S2MmetaG_FD_120487 | JGI IMG/M metagenome (GOLD analysis project Ga0182013, IMG submission 120487) | Permafrost microbial communities from Stordalen Mire, Sweden - 612S2M metaG | ecosystem: Environmental > Terrestrial > Soil > Wetlands > Permafrost | place: Sweden: Stordalen | collected...
CAACTGTAGTACTAGCAGCCTGTGGTAAAAGTCGCGCTTTGAAAGGGCACGACTTCAGTCGTGTCTCCATGGACCTTCGGCGCACCCAAGTGGATGAAAACGCCGTTGCACCATCCGCCCCGGAGGGGCGACACGAGAATAGCCCTGGGTAGGCCTTCTGCCCAACGCCCCTCGGCGGCGTCAGGATTTGCGGACAATTACCCCCTGCCGGCGCACACTGATAGACAGAATGCAATGGGTAGAAAACCCCCATCGGCCCCAGAAATCAGCAGGTACCCCACCCCCCCTACCGGAAAACGCCCCTTTGTTCTCCCCCGTCACCGTTATAAAGGGCATGTAATGAGTAGCTTGTAAATTATACATATTAACTTGTCGATTACCGTAACTGCCCATTTTTGGCCCTTTTTTGGCCCAAAACTGGCCCCTTTCCTGCCAAAACACGAGCTTTTTGGCCAGCGGATGCACGCCGTTTGCGACAATGAATCCATGGACAACGATGCTGCCCTCATCGACGAAATGCTGCGCGCCGCCAGGACCATCGCCGTGGTCGGCGTCAGCGACAAGCCCTGGCGCGCCAGCCATCACATCGCCCTCTATCTGGCCGCCAACGGCTATCGCGTGCTGCCCGTCAATCCCGCGCTGAAAGAGGTTCTCGGCCTCGCTTGCTACGCCGATCTCGACCAGGCGCAGGCCGCCGCCGTCGAGCAGACCGGCGCTGGCATCGACCTGGTGGACGTCTTCCGCGCCTCGCCGAGCGTTCCGCCGCTGGTGGACGACGTGATCCGCCTGCGCATTCCTTACCTCTGGCTTCAGGATGGCGTCGTCCACGAGGAAGCCGTCGCCCGCGCCCGCGCCGCCGGCGTCCAGTGCGTGCAAAACGACTGCATCTTCCGCGAACATGCCGCGCGGCCCGATTTGCACGCCCGCTCCTGACCGCCGCGACTGGCCTTTCTCTGCGTCGTGCGTCCGGTACACTGAGTCCAACGGTCTAGGAGTCTGCGTTTCCCGCCCATGCGACGTCTACCTTCCATCTTCGTTGTGGTTTCCCTGTTGGCCGCTGCCGTGCCCGCCCTGGCCGTCTCCAGCGCGGCCGATGCGCCCCATGTCCGCGTGGAGTTGCTGGTGCTTCCCCAGTCCCTCAACCGCGGCGAAGCCGCCGATGCGGGCCTTTATTTCAAGCTCGAACCCGGCTGGCACGTCTACTGGTTGAACCCCGGCGACGCCGGCCTGCCGCCCCATGCCCGCTGGACCCTGCCCGCCGGCATCTCCGCCGGCCCGCTCCAGTTCCCGGCCCCCAAGCGCCTGCCCCTGGGCCCTCTGATGGATTTCGGCTACGAAAACGAAGTCCTCTTTCCCCTCACGCTCAACGTGTCCCAATCCGCGTCCCCTGGGCAGGCGGTAGTACACGCCAAGGTGGACTGGCTAGTGTGCAGCGACCGCTGCATTCCGGGCAAGGCGGAGCTCGAAGTCAGCCGCAATGTTCTCGACCGCCCGGCCAACGCCGTTTCGCTGGCCTCCGATGAGGTCCTCTTCAAGAAGTTCGCCGCCCTGCTTCCCAAGCCGCTGCCCGCCGGCGTCAAGGCTGGTTTTCAGGCCGCTGGTGCGGGGTTTCGCCTCACGGTTGAGACCGGCGGGCGGGAGACGCGGGCCGAGTTTTTTCCTGCCGAAGAGAGCATTCTCGACAATCCCGCTCCGCAGAAGCTCACGCCCACCGCAAAAGGGCTGATTCTCGAATTCAAGAAGGACGCGAACCTGGCCTCGGCTCCGGCTCGGTTGAAGGGGGTTCTGGAGCTTTCCGGGGGAAGAACGTACGAGATTGCTGCGCTGCCGGGTCCGCCTTCGGCGGCCGCCGCGCAAGCTGCGGCCCCCGCTGCGCAAACCCCACAGGCTAATCCCGGCGTGCGCGCTGCCGCGGCCAGCGCCGGCACTCAGGCTGCGTCTTCTCCAGCCCCGGTCTCTCCGCCTGAGGCCAATCCGTCTGAAACTGTCGGTAAAACCAGTTCTCCAGCGCTCATCCCCGCCGCATCTGGTCCCGGACTGGGCCTGCTGCGCAGCGCGGGCCTCGCCTTTGTCGGCGGATTGCTGCTCAACCTGATGCCCTGCGTCTTTCCCGTGCTCTTTCTCAAGGGGCTCGCGCTAGTCAACTCCGGCCACAGGGAACAAGGCAGGATGCGCGCCCATGGGCTGGTTTACGCAGCGGGCATCCTGGTTTCCTTCTGGGTGCTGGTGGGGGTTCTGCTGGGGCTGCGCGCGGCAGGCGCGACCCTGGGCTGGGGATTCCAGTTCCAGTCTCCGGTTTTCCTGTCCCTCATGGCCGGGCTCTTGTTCTTTCTGGGGCTTTCGCTGGCCGGACAGTTCGAGATCGGGCTCACGCTGACCAGCGCGGGCGGCTCGCTGGCGGCTAAACAGGGTTACGCCGGAAGCTTCTTCACCGGTGTGCTGGCCGTGGTGGTGGCCACGCCCTGCACCGCGCCCTTCATGGGAGCAGCCATCGGTTACGCGCTGGCCCAGCCTGCGGCCGTGACGTTTGCCGTCTTCACGGCGCTGGCCCTGGGCCTTGCCGCGCCCTATGTGGCGCTCACCCTGCAGCCGGCCTGGACGCGTCTCCTGCCCCGCCCCGGCGTCTGGATGGAAGTCCTGCGCCAGGCCGTCTCCGTGCCCATCTTCGCCACCGTCATCTGGCTGGCCTGGGTGCTGGCGCAGGCTTATGGGGCAAGCGTTTTGGCGTTGCTGCTGGCGAGTTTCCTGTTGCTGGCCATTGCCGGCTGGTTCCTGGGCCGCTGGCCGGCGAAGCGCTGGTCTACGGCGGTTGCCGCGGTAATTGTGGTCGCTGCGACAGGGCTGGGCGTGTATTCACAGGCAGTGGTGGTGCCGAGATTCAGCCCAGATCGGGTTTTGACGGTTCAGTTGGCGCCCGGTACTTATTGGCAGGAGTGGTCGGCAGAGGCTGTGAGCCGCTATCGCGCCGAGGGGCGGCCGGTTTTGGTCGACTTCACCGCAAGCTGGTGCCTGAGCTGCCAAGTGAATGAGCGTGTTGCACTGAACCAGCCGGAGGTGAAGAGGGCCCTGCGGGACGCGAAAGTGGCGCTCCTCAGGGCCGACTGGACCCGTCACGACGAGGCCATCACCCAGGCTCTCACCGCCCTCGGCCGCAGCGGAGTCCCGGCTTATGCCCTCTACGTCCCCGGCGAAACCAGCCCGCGGCTCCTGCCCGAGGTGCTGACGCCGGGGATCGTGATCGATGCGTTGTCGAACCTGCCCAAGCCTCCAACGCAACCCAATGCTTCGGCGTCAAAGCTGAAGTGAGCCCAGTCAAGTTGATCGTCTGAATTCCCCTCAGGAGGTTGGCTGTCATGAAACTCAGGTTTTCTCTCTCCGGTTGCGCGGCCCTGCTGTCCGCGCTCGTGTGCCTCTAGGCCCCTGCGCAGGAAGCCCGCGTAGGCGCGCCCGCTCCAGGCTTCACCGCCGCCGACTCGCGCGGCCAGGCCCAGACCCTGGCTCAGTACCGCGGCAAGTACGTGGTGCTGGAGTGGCACAACCAGGGCTGCCCCTTCACCAAGAAGCATTACGTCTCCGGCAACATGCAGGCTTTGCAAAAGGAGTGGACCGCCAAGGGCGTGGTCTGGTTCACGGTCATCTCTTCGGCCCCGGGAAAGCAGGGCTATATGACCGCGAGCGCGGAGAACGCCTATCTGGCCCAGGTTCATGCCGCCCCGTCGGCGGTTCTGCTGGACCCGGAGGGCAAGCTGGGCCGTCTTTACAGCGCCAAGACCACGCCCCAGATGATTGTCATCGATCCCGCCGGCAAGGTCATCTACGACGGAGCCATCGACGACCGGCCAACCCCCGACCCGGAGGATGTGCGCGGCGCCCACAATTACGTCTCCGATGCGTTGATGGAGGCCATGGCCGGCAAGCCCGTGGCCACGCCGTTTACTCAGCCCTATGGATGCTCAGTGAAATATCCGGACTGAGGTGAAGAGGCTTGCGTCCGGCAGGTTGAGGCCTGTGGTCTCCAAGGCCTCACGATCGAGGTCCGGGGCGCCCTGCTTGCCAAGCAGGGGAGTATCATTTTCTGCAACGCAAATACTCAACCGCAGGGAATGGAAAGCTCATGGAGAATCGCAAGTCAATCGCCTCGATCCTGCTCTTTGTGGGCAGCGCACTTTGCTTCTTCCTTCCGTTTGTCACCGTGTCCTGCGGAGGAGTGAAGGTCTTCACCCTCAGCGGACAGCAACTGGCGACCGGCGCCTCGATTCAGATTCCGCAGGCATTCGGCCCCCCCAAGGCGCAGAGAACCGATCCCAACCCTCTTGCGTCGGTGGCCGCGTTGTGCGCCCTGCTGGGTGTAGCTCTGAGTCTGGCGGGAAGAAAGCTTGCCGTCGGCGGGGTGGTCACGGGCGCTGTGGGCGCGGTCTCCCTGGGCGTTATGGGAGCGCGGATGCAGGGCGATATCCAGCGGGCAACCGAGGGATTGGGCCAAGCCAGTCTTGAACCCGGCTTTTCTCTCACCGTATTTCTGCTGCTTGCCGCCGCGGCATGGAACATCTATCTGCTCATCCAGGGAAAAGGCGCCGCGGCATTACCCGCCGCTGCCCAGGAGAATCAGTTCGCGCCCGCCGCTATACCCCCCTGGCCTCCCGCGGCGCAACAGCCCGCCAGCCCAGGCTATTCCGCTGCCGCCGCTCCACCGCAGCCTCCGCCGATTCCCGAGCCTGTCGCGAATTTCGGTTTCTGCGGCGATTGCGGAGCCAAGTTGAAGAGTGCCGCGCCTTTTTGCAGCAGTTGCGGCGCGCGCATTTGAGTTCGGCGCAGACCTATCAGCCTCCGTCGTGCTTGCCCGCCTTGATGCGCCGAATCTCTTCCATGCGCTGCGCCAAAAGTTTCTCGCGGCCTTCCTGGGTCGGCTTGTAATAGCTTCGTCCCTTCAGTGAATCGGGCAGGCAATCCATGTCGGCTACGCGGCCTTCTTCGTCGTGCGCGTAGCGGTAGCCCTTGCCGTAGTCCAGTTCCTTCATCAAGCGGGTGGGTGCGTTGCGCAGGTGCAGCGGAACCGGCTCCTGGCGGGTGTGCTCGATCTCCTGCTGCACGGCGTTGTAGGCGGTGTAAACGGAGTTCGATTTCGGCGCCAAGGCCAGATAGACCACCGCTTCGGCCAGCGCCAGGTCACCCTCCGGCGAGCCCAGAAACTCCATCGCCTGCTTCGCGGAAAGGCACAGGTTCAGCGCTTCGGGCGCGGCCAGGCCGATGTCTTCAACCGCCATGCGCACCACGCGACGGGCGAGATAGAGCGCGTCCTCGCCGGCGGCGAACATGCGCGCCAGCCAGTAGAGCGCGGCGTCCGGGTCGGAGTTGCGCACGCTCTTGTGCAGCGCGGAGATCAGGTTGTAGTGCTCTTCGCCGGACTTGTCGTACATCAGCACGCGCTGCTGCACGGCCTCCCCGGCCAGGGCGCGGTCGATGTGCCGACTCCCGGCCTGGGCCAGTTGCGCGGCCACTTCCAGCGTGTTGTAGGCCGAGCGGCAATCGCCGCTGGAGTAGCTCGCAATCAACTCCAGCGCATTGTCGTCGGCGGTCAACTCAAGCGCGCCCAGCCCGCGTTCTCTATCTTCCAAGGCCCTCCGCAAGAGCTGCTCGATGCAATCGTCAGTCAGCGACTGCAGCACGTAGACCCGGCAGCGCGAGAGCAGCGCGGAGATGATCTCGAAGGAGGGATTCTCGGTGGTGGCTCCGATCAGCCGGATGGTGCCCCGCTCCACGTAGGGCAGAAAGGCGTCCTGCTGCGCCTTGTTGAAGCGGTGAATCTCATCGACGAACAGGATGGTCCGCGAGTGCATCTGGGAGGCCTGTGCGGCGGCCGCCATCACCTGCTTGATCTCCTTGATGCCGCTCATCACGGCGGAGAACTCGATGAAGCTGGCGCGCGTCGTTTCGGCGATGATCTTGGCCAGGGTGGTCTTGCCCACGCCCGGCGGACCCCATAGGATCATGGAGGCGGACCCCGAGTCATCCAGACCATCGCGCTCGATCTGCACCCGCAGCGGCTTTCCGGGGCCCAGCAGGTGCTCCTGTCCGCTCATCTCGTCCAGCGTGCGCGGCCTCATCCGTTCCGCCAGAGGAGCGGTGCGGAGCGTGCCCTTGGGGCCTTCGGGTTCGCCGTCGAAGAGGCTCATCGCGCGCTCCTTGCGCCGTTCAGGGCAGCCCGCTGCCGCGCGGCCTCATACAACAGCACCGAGGCGGCGACCGACGCGTTCAGGCTTTCCACCGCGCCGGGGCAGGGAATCGTGAGGGATCCATCGGCCTGCACCGCAAGCTCCTCCGGCACGCCCCCGCCTTCGTTGCCGATCAGCAAGGCCACCGCCCCGGCCAAGTCCACTTCGCCGGCCGGCTGGGCTCCGTGGACGGCCGTGGTCCAGAGCTTCACGCCAGCCAGGCGCAGGCGGCCGAAGCATTCTTCGGCGTCAGGGGTCAGCACCGGCAGGCGAAAAACGCTCCCCGCCGAGGCGCGCACCGCCTTGGGGTTCCAGGCGCTCACGGTTCCCGGCAGGCTGAGGACGGCGTCCGCTCCAAAAGCTTCGGCGGAGCGCAGAATAGTGCCCAGGTTGCCGGGGTCCTGCAAGCCGGCGAGAACCACGATCAGCGGCGCGGCTTTTCCCTTGCTGCTCAGGGCGTCGGCCCAGGTCCATTCCCGGGGCTCCACCAATGCCGCCACCGGCTGAGGAGTCTCGGTGGCCAGCGCGGCTGTCAACAGTTCCCTCGGAAGCAGCAGGATCTCGGTTTCAGAGGGAAGCCGCAGCCCTTCCAGCAGGTGCTCGGCGCCCTGGGCGACAAATACACACGCCAGCCGCAGACCCGCCCGCACCGCTTCTCCCAGCAGGTTCGGCCCCTCGATCCCGGCCATGGAATGCCCCTCGCGGCCAGGGTGGGCCAGCGCCCGGCGCAACTCCTTCAGGCGAACATTCTGCTTACTCTGTACAATGCGGAGAGGCATCTTTGGGGCGGTCCAAACTTTCTCAAGCGGTTCCGGCTCTAGCGTGATTCTATTCTGTTTGCCCGCACCCAAACGGCCGGAACTCCCGGTACAACTTGCACCATAGGCGGTGCTGTGATAGTTTCCGTCTTTGTGGCGTCTCGTACTCGGGAACTGAGGTAGACCTTCTTGTCCGCGGAGATATTGCGCGTCCATCCCGATGAACCCCAGCCGGACCGGATCGACTACATCGTCGCCTGTCTGCGCAAAGGCGATGTCGTTGCCCTGCCGACCGATACCTTTTACGGTCTGGCCGTCGACCCGGTCAATCTGCATGCTGTCGAGCAGATTTACCAGTTGAAGACCCGTCAAAAACACAAACCCCTGTCGCTGCTGATCGCCTCGCTCTCCCAGGCGTATGAGTTGGCCCGCGACACCGACCCCTTGCTCGACAAGCTGGCGGACCGCTTCTGGCCCGGGCCCCTTACGGTGATTGTGAGGGCCGGCACCAAGCTGCCCCTGCGCTCCACGGCGAACACCGGCAACGTGGCCTTGAGAGTGCCGGATGCGGCCATTGCCCGCGCGGTCGTCGAGCGCTTCGGGCTGCCCATCACCGCCACCTCGGCCAACCTTCAGGGGGCCTCCGAGTGTACCCACGCGGCCTGCGTCCGCGACCAGATCGGCGACCGCATCCCGTTGATCATTGACGGCGGCCCCACCGGACACACCCAGCCCACCACGATTGTCGATCTCTCCCTGGGCCCCGGCCGATGGGAGATCCTGCGCGAGGGCGCCATTCCCACCCACGAGATCGTGATGGTCCTCGAACGATGAGGGACTAGGGAACAGGGAATCGGTGCGGAATCTTCGTGCCGGTCTGCATTTTTCATTGCCCGCAGGTAAACTGATCCCTGACCCCTGTTCCCTGATCCCTGTTTTTGCCGAAAGGTCCCCAGGATGCGCCAGGCCAAGCCGAAAGCTCGCCGATGGATCGAGCGCGGAGCGCTCTTGCTGCTGCTGGCCCTGGCGGTCGCGGCAGCCGGCTGGTGCCGCTGGGTCGATGTGCAGATTGAGCGCTATGCTGCGCGGGACCAGGCTGCCCCGGCCGACGCCATCGGCGTCTTCGGCGCTGCCGAGTACGACGGCCGCCCCTCCCCCGTCTACCGCGCCCGCCTGGACCACGCCCGCGCCCTCTTCCATCGCGGCATCGCTCCGCTCATCATCACCCTGGGCGGAAACGGCGGAGACCAGTACACCGAAGGCGCCGTGGGCCGCGAGTACCTGATGGGCATGGGCATCCCGGAAGAAGCCATCATCGCCGAGACCGAGAGCCGCAACACCGAGGAGTCGGCCCGCCGCATTGCCGTCATTGCCCGCGCCAACGGCCTGCGCCGGCTGGTCATCGTCAGCGACGGAACCCACCTGTTCAGAATTCACGAAATCTGCGCCGCCGACGGGCTCGATGTGCTGACCTCGCCCCGTCCCCGCGTGGCCGTCGAGGGCGGCTCCAAGGATTTCGAACGCATCGCCCACGAGATCCTCAGCTACACCCTGTGGCGCTTGCACCTGCACTGAATCTGGCCTTGAAGCAGAGCCCCTCGCGGATGCGGGAGCGACGACCCCATGCCATCAATTCACCGTGCCTTCCAGCAGCTTTGCAAAGTCGTAAGCGTTCACCGGCTGGCTGAAAAAGTAGCCCTGCGCCTCGTCGCACTCCTGGGCCATCAGAAACGCCATCTCTTCGGCCGTCTCCACGCCTTCGGCAATCGCCTTGAGCTTCAGGTTCCGGCCCATGCCAATCACCGCGCTCACAATGCTCGTGTCGCCAACGGCGCCGCTGATCTGGCGAACAAATGACTGGTCGATCTTGAGAGCATCCAGGGGCAGATTGCGCAGGTAGCTCAGGCTCGAATAGCCGGTCCCGAAATCGTCGATCGCCACGTGCATCCCTTTGCCCCGCATCGTGTCCAGAATCGGCCCTCCGGGTTTGCCGCGACCCATCAGCGCGCTTTCGGTCACCTCGATATCCAGAGATTTCGGATTCATGCCGGTTTCGTCGAGGATTTTGGTCAGGGTCTCCAGAAATCCCTCGCTGCGAAACTGCAGCGCGGAGACGTTCACCGACAGCGTGATGGCGGGCAGTCCCGCCTCCAGCCAGGCCTTGGCCTGCAGGCACGCTTCCTTCAGAACCCAGGCGCCGATGGGCAATATCAGCCCCGAGTCCTCGGCCACCGGAATGAATTGCGCCGGTGGGATGGAGCCGCGCGTCGGATGGGTCCAGCGCAGCAGCGCCTCGGCACCGGTGATGGCGCCTGTCTTGAGGTTGACAATCGGCTGATAGTGCAAGGAGAGTTCCTGCCGCCCCAGGGCGCAGCGCAGGTCTTCTTCGATCGATTGCCGCTCCACCGCCTGCACGTTCATCTCCGCCGTGAAGAACCGGTACATCTGCCGCCCCGCTTCCTTGGCCTGGTACATGGCGGTGTCCGCGTTCTTGATCAGCGTTTCGGCGTCCAGGCCGTCCTCGGGATAGACGCTGATCCCGATGCTGGCCGTCACGTGAAGCTCATGGCCGTCGATCGAATGCGGTTCAGCCACGCTCTTCAGCATTCTCTTGGCGCTATTGGCGGCCTGTTCGGAATGGTGCAGGTCCTGCAGCAGCACCACGAATTCGTCGCCGCCCTGGCGGCTGACCGTGTCCGGAGAGCGCAGGCACTCCTGCAACCGCTGGGCCACAGACTGCAGAACCTTGTCGCCGGCTGAGTGTCCGAGGGAATCGTTGATGTGCTTGAATCCATCCAGATCCAGGAACAGCACTGCCACCTGGTTCCCCTTGCGGTCCGCATGCGCGGTGGCCTGGTTGAGCCGGTCGTTCAGCAACAGCCGGTTGGGCAGGCCGGTCAAGGCGTCGTGCTCCGCCAGATGGGTAATCTTGTCGGTCAACCCCCGTGCCGCGCTCACGTCGCGAAACACCAGCACCGTCCCGGCTGCGACCCCATCGCTGCCCAGGATGGGAGCCACGGAGTCTTCGATGAAAATCTGGTGCCCGTCCCGCCGGGTGAGGATGCAGTTCGCTGGCAGGGTGGTGGTCCGGCCCTGTCCGACCGCTTTCGCGATTGGATCGGCCGCGGTTTTGCCCGTGGAGGCGTCCATGATCCGGAAGGCCTCCGACAGTGGCAGCCCGAAGGCTTCCTTCAGCGACCAGCCGGTCATCCTCTCCGCGATCGGATTGAGGAAGGATATCTTGTCCGCAGTGTCGGTGCAGATCACCGCGTCGCCGATCGAATCCAGCGTCACCTGGGCGCGGCTCTTTTCACTGAACAAGGTCTCTTCGAGGATCTTGCGGGAAACCGAGCTGCGCAGGGCGCGCATCAGTTCGCGGGATTCGATCTGGCCCTTGATCAAATAGTCCTGCGCGCCATCCGTTACGGCTTGCACGGCGATCGCCTCGTCCGTCTGGCTCGACAGCACCACGATGGAAGCGCCTCGCGCGGCGGCGTGGGTCCGCAGCACCCCCTCCAAACCCGGCGCATCGGGGCAACCCAGGTCCAGCAGGACAACGTCAACCGCTTCGAGGGCAAGGTGCGCTTCGGCATCCGCCAGGCAATCCACATGCGTCAACGCGAAGGAATACGAGCCCTGATCTTCGAACATCTTGTGGATCAGACGCGCTTCTTCTGGGTCGTTCTCGATCAGAAGTACCGCCTTGCTGGGTCTCTTGCTCACTGATTGCACCTCGATCAGGGCCGAGTCTCCTGTGACATCCCGAAGGCACAATCAACCTGCCTGCGCGTCGCCGGACGCACCCCGCTCCATCATCAAGAATGACGAGCCCGAATTCCGTTCCTTTCTGCACACTTTGGCGGAATCTGGAAAGGAGAATGGACGCAAGTCCTTTCCTGCGCGCCGCTTCCCGCGTACCAACGGGTTGGGTCAGGACGCGGCCCTGCGGCCCATTCTTTCTTCTTGGGGCTCAATGGGCCCCAAGCTCTATCTCCACCCAAAATGCGCCTGCATGGCCAGCAGCGCCATCGCGCACAGGGCGGCGCTCGCGGTCGAAAGAAAGTTCACCGCGTCGTTGTTCAGCCAGCCCCGCCGCTCGAGAGTTGCTCCCAGCAGGCTGTCGAAGAGCAGGCCGAAAACGCCGCCCGCCCAGCTTACGGTCAGCATTGCGCCCCCGCCGTCGAGCGCCAGGCTCCCGGCCAGGGCCACCACCCCCGCCGCCGCTGTTCCCGCCACCGTCCCGGCCACGCTGATGGCGCCGTCCGTGCCCGGCTCCGCCGATCGCAGGGTGGTGATCATCTTGGGCCGCCCGCCGAGAACCTGTCCCACTTCCGAGGACACAGTGTCCGCCGCCGCCTCAGCCAGCGCCGCCAGGCCCACCGCAAACAGGGGTATGGGCGTGGCGGCGGCGCGCGAAAACCAGCCAGTTCCGCCCAGCCAGGACTGCGCCACCCCATCGGAGACCAGCGCCGCCAGCCCCAGGTTGGCCGCCACCTGCGAGGCCTGGCGCCCTTGCCGCTTTTCCCCCGTGCCCAGCCGCTCTTTTTGTTCCCGGCCTAGCCGGGTCGCGGCCCAGGTCAGCAGGGAAACCGCCAGCACCGGCGCCAGGGCCGTTTGCCAGGGTCGATAGGGAAAATGCTCGGTGGAAAACATCAGGCTCGCGGTCAGCACCACGCCGGCCACGGCCGCCCCCGGAGTCGCCGCGCGCAGCCACAGCACCACCAGCCCCAGCAGCACGCTTAGCCCCCCGGTCCACACGGCAACCGGC